>Ga0116180_1004500_pt1 | contig 10061 bp, 8 predicted proteins | sample AD_UKC073_MetaG_FD_89804 | JGI IMG/M metagenome (GOLD analysis project Ga0116180, IMG submission 89804) | Active sludge microbial communities of municipal wastewater-treating anaerobic digesters from USA - AD_UKC073_MetaG | ecosystem: Engineered > Bioreactor > Anaerobic > Digestate | place: USA... | reverse complement strand
TGCCGATCTCGACGGTGCGGTTGTAGCGCTTCTTGTAGACGTCGCCGATCGTCAGCAGGTTGAGCCGGTAGAAGCGCCGCGCGAACACCAGCGCCACCAGGATCAGGCAGAACGACGCGCCGAACGGATCCGCGACGATGCCGCCCAGCCCGTCCTTCAGGAACGTCGACGACACGGCCAGCACCGTCTCGGCGCCGAACCACGTGGCGAACACCGTCGCCATGTTCATGTACAGCGGCAGGCTGCGCCCCGCCACCAGGTAGTCGGTGGCGTTGTGGACCCGTCGGGCGGCGTACCAGCCGATGCCCACGGTGACGAGCAGGTAGATGGCAACGAATGCGACCAGCATGGGACGCGGACTCCGCAGGGGCTCGGTTGAGGGGGGCCGGGCGCCACGCGGTCGGACGCCGGCCGTTGGTACTGCGACCGCGCATGCTGCCGATTGCCGGGTGCCGACGCGCGGGAAGGCGCAAGCCTAGCAGGGTTTATCGGCCCTGCAGCAGCCCCCAGGCCAGTGCGCCGGCGGCAGCGATCGCGAGCAGCAGCGCGGCGGTCAGCGCGCGCAGCCAGCGCCGCTGGCGGCGCTGCTCGTCGAGCAGCCGGACCAGCAGCGGGTCGGGGCCCGGGTCGGCCGCACGCGCCAGCGCCGCATGCGCCAGGCGCGGGAGTTGCGGCAGCAGCTGCGGCCACTGCACGGCCTCGCGTTCGAGACGCTCGCGCAGCCCGGCCGGGCCGATCTGCTGCTGCATCCAGTTCTCGAGGAACGGCTTGGCCGTCACCCACAGGTCCAGGTCGGGGTCGAGCTGGCGGCCGAGCCCTTCGATGTTGAGCAGCGTCTTCTGCAGCAGCACGAGCTGCGGCTGGATCTCGACGTCGAAGCGGCGCGAGGCCTGGAACAGCCGCATCAGCACCAGCCCCAGCGAGATCTCGCGCAGCGGCCGGTCGAACACCGGTTCGCAGCAGGTGCGCACCGCCGCCTCGAGCTCCTCGACCCGGGTCTTTGCCGGCACCCAGCCCGACTCGACGTGCAGCTCGGCCACGCGGCGGTAGTCGCGCCGGAAGAACGCGAGGAAGTTCTGCGCCAGGTAGTTCTTGTCGGTCTCGGACAGCGTGCCGACGATGCCGAAGTCGAGCGCGATGTAGCGGTTGAAGTCCGGGCCGCTGTCGCCCACCAGGATGTTGCCCGGGTGCATGTCGGCGTGGAAGAACGCGTGCTTGAACACCTGGGTGAAGAAGATCTCGACGCCGTCGCGCGACAGCTTCTTCAGGTCGATGCCGGCGTCGCGCATGCGCTCGATCTGGCCGATCGGGATGCCCTGCATGCGCTCCATCGTGAGCACGTTGGTCGCGCAGTGGTCCCAGTACATCTCGGGCACGCGCAGCAGCGGCGAACCGGTGAAGTTGCGCCGCAGCTGGTTGGCGTTGGCGGCTTCCCGGACGAGATCGAGCTCGTCGTGCAGATAGCGGTCGAACTCGTCGATCACCTCGAGGGGGCGCAGGCGCCGCGCGTCGGACGATACGCGCATCAGCAGCGCGCCGGCCGCCCGCATCAGCGCCAGGTCGCGGTCGATGACGGGCGCCATGTCGGGGCGCAGCACCTTGACCGCCACCGGGGTGCCGTCCTTGAGCGTGGCGAAGTGCACCTGCGCGATCGAGGCCGAGGCGATCGGCTGCGCGTCGAACGCGTCGTAGACCTCGTCGATGCGCCGGCCGAGCCCGCGCTCGATCTCGGCGATCGCACGCGTGCCGTCGAACGGCGGCACGCGGTCCTGCAGGCGGGCAAGCTCGTCGGCGATGTCGGGCGGCATCAGGTCGCGCCGCGTCGACAGCACCTGACCGAACTTCACGAAGATGGGGCCGAGGTCTTCCAGGGCCAGCCGAAGCCGCTCGCCGCGCGGTGCGTCGAGCTTGCGACCGAAGCGCAGCAGCCGCACGAGCGTGACCAGCCAGCGCGACCCGAAGGTGGCGGCGGCACCGGAAACGGCGATCTCGTCGAGGCCGTGACGCCAGGCGACGACCGCGATCTTCGTGAGTCGGAAGAGGCGCACCCGCCGATTGTACGAGCCCCGCAATCTCCGGGAATTCCCGCAGGCGGAAACGGCCCGCGTTCCCTGGAATTGCCCCCCCCCGGGCCTGTAGACTCCGCACACTTCAACGACGGCCCGGAGGAGATCGTGACGGCACCCGCCAGCACGCAGGGCTTGCTCAGCGTCAAGGGAATCACGGTGCGCTTCGGCGGCATCGTCGCACTCGACGGGGTCTCGTTCGACGTGCGGGCCGGCGAGGTCTGCGGCCTGATCGGTCCGAACGGCGCGGGCAAGACGACCCTGTTCAACTGCCTGAGCAGGCTGTACCAGTACCAGGAAGGCGACATCCTCTTCGAGGGGAAGTCGGTGACGGCGACGCCGGTGCACGACATGGCCGAGCTTGGCATCGGGCGCACCTTTCAGAACCTCGCGATGTTCCGCACGATGTCCGTTCGGCAGAACGTGATGATCGGGGCGCACTGCCGCTCGCGGCAGGGCTTCGCGGCGAACCTGCTGCGCACGCCGGCCGTGCGTGCCGAGGAGAAGCGCCTCGAGGAGCAGGCCGAGGAGGTGATGCGCTACCTCGACCTCACCCAGCACCGCGACCGCCCGGCCGGCGACCTGCCGTTCGGCATCCAGAAGCGCGTCGAGCTCGGGCGCGCGCTCGCGGCCAAGCCCAAGCTGCTGCTGCTCGACGAGCCGGCGGCCGGTCTGAACCACGAGGAGCTCTCCGACCTCGGGCGGCTGATCGTCGACATCCGCGACCGCATGGGCATCACCGTGCTGCTGGTCGAGCACCACATGAGCCTCGTGATGGCGGTCTCCGACCGCATCGTCGCGCTGAACTTCGGCCGCAAGATCGCCGAGGGCACGCCCGCGGAGATCCGCACCAATCCGGACGTCATCCAGGCCTACCTGGGCGGCGTCGCCCACTGAGGACCGGGGGATGAAGACGCCTCTGCTCGAGGTCCAGAACCTCAACGCCTGGTACGGCTCCACCCAGGCCCTGTTCGGCGTGTCGTTCACGCTGAACGAGGGCGAGATCACCACCATCCTCGGCGCAAACGGCGCAGGCAAGACGACCACGCTGCGCTCGATGTGCCAGACGGTGCGCACCAGCGGCAGCATCAAGTTCGCCGGCGCGGCGATCGACGGCCGCTCCACCGACGACATCGTGCGCCGCGGCATCGCCCACGTGCCGGACGGCCGCGGCACCTTCACCGCGCTGTCGGTCGAGGAGAACCTGCGCCTGGGCGCCTACGTGCGCAAGGACAAGCAGGCGGTCGAGGAGGACATCGAGCGCATGTACCAGACGTTCCCGCGTCTGAAGGAGCGCTTCCGTCAGCAGGCCGGCACGCTGTCGGGCGGCGAGCAGCAGATGCTGGCGATCAGCCGCGCGCTGATGCTGCGTCCCAAGCTGCTGCTGCTCGACGAACCGTCGTTCGGCCTGGCGCCGCTGATCGTGCTCGAGATCTTCCAGATCCTGCGACGCATCAACGAGACCGAGAAGGTCAGCATGCTGCTGGTCGAACAGAACGCATCGCTGGCGCTCGACCTGGCCACCCACGCCTACCTGCTCGAGACGGGCACGGTGGTGATGTCGGGACCGGCCGACGAGATCAGCAAGGACGAAGGGGTGCGCAAGGCGTACCTCGGCTACTGAGCGTCGACCGACGCGCACGGAGCGAGACAACCATGGAAGCGTTCATTCATCAGGTCACCTCGGGCCTGGCCACCGGCGGAATCTACGCGTCGGTGGCGCTGGCACTGGTGATGATCTACCAGGCCACCCACCACATCAATTTTGCGCAGGGCGAGATGGCGACCTTCGCCACCTACATCGGCTGGGCGCTGATCCAGGCCGGCCTGCCCTACTGGGTCGCGTTCGCGCTGACCGTCGCCATCGGGTTCATCGGCGGCGCGGCCGTGCAGCGCATCTTCCTGAAGCCGGTCGAGAAGGCGCCGGTGCTGACCAACGTCATCGTGTTCATCGGCCTGCTGGTGATCTTCAACTCGATGTCCGGCTGGATCTTCGACCACACGATCAAGCCGTTCCCCAGCCCGTTCCCGACCGAGGGCTTCCTCGTGACCAAGTACCTGGGCGGGCACGAGATCGGTTCGATGCTGGTGACGCTGGTCGTGCTGGTGGCGATCTACGCGTTCTTCCGGTTCACGCCGCTGGGCCTGGCCATGCGCGCCGCGGCACAGAATCCCGACTCCGCCGCGCTGGTCGGCATCCGGGTGTCGTGGATGCTGGCGCTGGGCTGGGGCCTGGCCGCCGCCATCGGCGGCATCGCCGGCATGATGATCGCGCCGGTGGTGTTCCTCGACCCGAACATGATGTCCGGCATCCTGTTGTACGGGTTCGCCGGTGCGCTGCTGGGCGGCATCGACAATCCCTGGGGCGCGGTGATCGGCGGCTTCGTCGTCGGGGTGCTCGAGAACCTGCTGGGCGCCTACGTGATCGGCACCGAACTGAAGCTGTCGGTTGCGCTGGTGCTGATCGTCACGATCCTGACGATCATGCCCAACGGCGTGTTCGGCAAGAAAGTGGTCACGCGCGTCTGAACGGCACCGGAGACATCATGCAAACGACGAGCAATGTTCAGAGCGCGGGCGCGGCGGCTGCGGTCTCCGCGCCGGCGGCGGCCGAGGCGCGCTATCTGGGGTTCACCGCACGGCAGTGGGGTTGGGTGCTGGGCATCGTGGGGGGCATCGCGCTGATCTGCGCGCCGTTCCTGATGAAGAACTACCGGGTGTTCCAGCTGAACCTGGTGATGATCTACGCGGTCGCCGTGCTGGGGCTCAACCTGCTGACCGGCTACGGCGGCCAGATCTCGCTGGGTCACGGCGCGTTCTACGCGGTCGGCGCGTACACGGCGGCGATCCTGATGGACCGGTTCGGCGTGCCGTACTGGGCCACGCTGCCGATCGCCGCGGTGCTGTGCCTGGTGCTGGGCTACCTGATGGGCTTTCCGGCCCTGCGGCTCGGGGGGCACTACCTTGCGCTGGCCACGTTCGCGCTGGCGCTGGCGGTGCCGCAGCTGCTCAAGTACAAGGGCATCGAGGACTGGACCGGCGGCGTGCAGGGCATCGTGCTGATGAAGCCGCAGCCGCCGTTCGAGTTCAGCCTGTTCGGCGAGAAGCTGAGCGAGGACCGCTGGCTGTACTTCTTCATCCTGTTCGTCACGGTGATCATGTTCGTGCTGATGTGGAACCTGATGCGGGGCCGGGTCGGCCGCGCCATCGTGGCCATCCGCGACCATCCGATCGCCGCGGCCGCCATGGGCGTGAACCTGCCGGTGTTCAAATCGGCGACGTTCGGCGTGTCGGCCGCGTTCACCGGCGTGGCCGGCGCGCTGGGCGCGATCGCGGTGGCCTTCGTGGCGCCCGACAGCTTCAACGTGTTCCTGTCGATCACCTTCCTGGTCGGGGTGGTGGTGGGCGGGCTGGCGTCGATCCCCGGCGCGATCTTCGGTGCGATCTTCATCCAGTACGTGCCGAACATCGCCGACCAGATCTCGAAGTCCGCGCCGTGGGCGGTGTACGGCGTCTTCCTGATCCTGCTCATGTACCTGATGCCGACGGGTGTCATGGGCATGCTGCGTCTGCTGGCTGCGCGCCTCAAGCGTTGACGCCATCACGGGGCGCCTGGCGCGCCCCGATCCCTCGCCGGGCCCGTGTCGCCCGGGCGGGGGCAGTTACACGGACCGGCGGCGACGCCGCTGCGTCCGTGTCAGGGTTCCGTTCCGGTTTCGACATCCCGCTATCCATTGGAGGAGGCACATGAAGCTTCGACGAGTAGTTCTCCACACGCTGTCCGGCGCAACCCTCGGCGCCGCGCTCGCACTCTCGGCGCCGAGCGCCTACGCGCAGAAGAAGTACGACCCGGGCGCGACCGACACCGAGATCAAGATCGGCCACATCACCGCCTATTCCGGCCCGGCGTCGGCGTACGGGGTGATCGGCAAGGCGATCGCCGCATACGTGAACATGGTGAACGAGCAGGGCGGCGTGAACGGCCGCAAGATCAACTTCATCTCGGTGGACGACGGCTACAGCCCGCCCAAGACGGTGGAGCAGGCGCGCAAGCTGGTCGAGCAGGACGAAGTGCTGGTGCTGTTCAATCCGCTGGGCACGCCGCCGAACTCGGCAATCCACCGGTACATGAACCAGAAGAAGGTGCCGCACCTGTTCCTGGCGACGGGCGCGACGAAGTGGGGCGACCCGAAGAACTTCCCGTGGACGATGGGCTGGCAGCCCAACTACCAGAGCGAAGGCAAGATCTACGCGCAGCACCTGCTCGAGACCAAGCCGAACGCGAAGGTGGCGATCCTGTATCAGAACGACGACTACGGCAAGGACTACCTGAAGGGCTTCAAGGATGGTCTGGGCGCGAAGGCCGCGACGATGATCGTCCGCGAGGTGACGTACGAGGTGACCGATCCGACGATCGACAGCCAGATGGTGACGCTGAAGGCGACAGGTGCCGACACGTTCTTCAACATCACCACGCCGAAGTTCGCGGCGCAGGCGATCAAGAAGGCGGCGGAGATCGGCTGGAAGCCCACGCACTACCTGAACAGCGTGTCGATCTCGGTGGGCACCGTGATGACGCCGGCGGGTCTCGACAACGGCGTGGGCATCCTGAGCGCGGGCTACATCAAGGACCCGACCGACGCGCAGTGGCAGAAGGGCAAGGAGTGGGATGACTACACCGCCTGGTTCAAGAAGTACAACGCGGCGGGCGACATCAAGGACGTGAACAACGTCTACGGCTACACCGCCGCTCAGGGCCTGGTGCACGTGCTCAAGCAGGCGGGTGACAACCTGACGCGCGAGAACATCATGAAGCAGGCGGCCAACCTGGACATCACGCTGCCCATGCTGATCCCGGGCGTGAACGTGAAGACCGGTCCGGACGACTTCTTCCCGATCGAGCGCATGCAGATGCAGAAGTTCACCGGCAAGACCTGGGAGCTGTTCGGCAAGGTGTACGGCCGTTGAAGCAGGCGCGATCCCGCTGAGGCAGGCGCCACCTTGCCGAGGCGGGCGGCCATACGACGGCGCCGGGCGACCGCCACTGCGCCTCGCGCAGCGCCTGCCGATGTCGGGTCGACGTGACGAGGGCGTCCTTCGGGACGCCCTCTTTTTTGGCACACCAACCGATCCACCGGACATCGACCGGGATTTACCAGAGATTGGTTAGCATGCTATTAATTTGCCTCGACATCATGAGCAGGCAAGGCAAGGCGTGTGACCGTGACCGTGGGCGAACAGGGTGCAAGGGACTCCTTCGGGGCGTGGCTGGGGCTGACGGCGCGCTCGTGGCGGGCCGAGATCGACCGGCGCATGGCGTCGCACGGGCTGACCGAGGCGCGCTGGCTGGTGCTGCTGCGCCTGTCGCGCGCGCCGGGGCCGCTGACCCAGAAGGCGCTTGCTGCCGCGGTGGGCGTGCAGGGGCCGACACTGGTGCGCACGCTCGACTGGCTGGAAGCCGAAGGCCTGATCGAGCGCCGCGCTGCGGTCGGTGACCGGCGCGCGAAGTCCATCCACCTGACCGACCGCGCCCGGCCGAGCCTGGCGAACATCCAGGCTGTCGTCGACGGCCTGCGCGCCGAACTGTTCGATGGCCTGGACGATGCCGACCTGCGCACCTGCCTGCGCGTGTTCCGGCACATCGTCGGCACCCTGGCGCCGGAAGGGCGTGCGCCGCGACTCGATCCGCTGCCGGCCGCGGATCGGGACGAATCCGTCGTCACGGCCGGCGTGGGGGCTGCATGAACGACCGCACCGCCGATCCTTCGCTGCGTACCGATGCGCCTGCCGCGCCGACCCAGACCCCGCCGCTGACGTCGACTCCGGCCCCGACCACTGCCGCCGGCACGGCGTCGGCCGTGCCGGGCAGCGCCGCCCCCGCCGTGCCCGGCGCCTCGCCGGCGGCCCCGATGCCGCAGGACCCGCGGCGCGCCGGGGCACGGCGTCTGATGGTCGGCGGTGTCCTGCTGCTGGTGCTCGCGGTGTCGGGCGGATGGTGGTTCTACCGCCAGATGACGCACGTGTTCGTGAACGACGCGCGGGTCGCGGCGAACATGGTGGCGGTCAGCAGCCGCGTGCCCGGCTGGGTGACGGCGATCGAGGTCGTCGAGGGCGATGCCGTGAAGGCCGGCAAGGTGCTGGTAGCGATCGACACGCGCGAAAGCCGGCTGCTGGTCGACGAGCTCGATGCGCGGCTGGCCGGCATCGGCGCGCGTCGCGAGGAGCTGCGGGCGCGCCTGCAGATGACCACGCAGCAGACGGCCAGCCGCGTCGACGCGCAGGAGGCGGCGATCCGTTCGGCGCAGGCCGCGCAGGCGGCGGCGGCGGCGCAGCGCGATTTCGCCCAGATCGAGAACGAGCAGGCCGAGAAGCTGGCGCCCAGCGGCATGATCCCCCGCGTGCGCCTGGAGCAGACGCGCGCCGCCTACGAGGCCGCGCGCCAGCAGGCGCTGCGCGCGCAGGCCGAACTCGAGAACGCGCAGGCCGGCCTCGCGCAGGCGAAGGCCGCGCGCGGCGACCTCGCGGTGCTCGAGCGCCAGCTGGCGGCACTGGGGCCGGAAGAGCAGCAGCTGCGCGCGCAGCAGGCGCGCGCCGTCAACGACCTGCGCGACCGCGCCATCGCCATGCCCTTCGATGGCGTCGTCGACCGCGTGTTCGTCGACGTCGGCGAGTACGTGACGCCCGGCCAGCGTCTGCTGATGGTGCACGACCCTGCGCAGGTGCGCATCGAGGCGAACGTGAAGGAGACCGACATCCGGCACTTCCGCCCGGGCAAGACGGTGACGGTGTCGGTGGACGCCCTGCAGGGCCGCGTGTTCGAGGGCACGGTCAGCAGCGTGTCGCATGCGGCGACCAGCGAGTTCGCACTGCTGCCCAACCCCAACCCCAGCGGCAATTTCACCAAGATCACCCAGCGCCTGCCGGTGCGCGTGACCGTGCGCCAGCAGGACGGGCTGCTCAAGCCCGGCATGATGGTCGAGCTGGAGGCGCGCGTCGGTGACTAGTGCCGCGCGCGCGGACCCGATCGCGCTGATGTTCGCGCGGTTCGGTCCGGCCTACCGCTGGCTGGTCACGCTGAACGTGATGACGGCCACGATCGCCACCGTGCTGACGGCGACGATCATCAACGTGGCGCTGCCCGACATCATGGGCACGTTCGGCATGGGGCAGGACACCGCGCAGCTGCTGTCGACCGCGTTCCTCGCGGCGATGACGGGCACGATGCTGCTCAACGCATGGGCGGTCGAGCGCTTCGGGCTGCGCACCACCTTCATCGCGGCGGTGCTCGTCTTCGTCGCGGCATCGTTCCTCGGCGGTCTGGCGCGCAGCGAGGCGATGCTGATCGTCGCGCGCGTGTTCCAGGGCGGTGCGGCCGGCATCCTGCAGCCGCTGTCGATGCAGGTGATCTTCCTGGTCTTCCCGCCCGAGCGCCGCGGCTCGGCGATGGGCATCTACGGCATCGGCGTGGTGCTGGCGCCCGCCCTGGGGCCCACGCTCGGGGGCCTGGTGATCGACCACTTCAACTGGCGCTACGTGTTCTTCATGGCGCTGCCGTTCTGCCTGCTGGGCCTGCTGATGGCGCTGGTCTTCCTGCCGGGCCGCACCCACTCGGGACCGCCGCGCCGCTTCGACTGGATCGGCTTCGGCCTGATGTCGGTGTTCCTGTTCACCCTGCTCAACGGGCTGTCGAACGGTCAGCGGCGCGGCTGGATGTCGGACACCATCCTGCTCGACTTCGCAGTGGCCGTGGTCACCGGCGTCGGCTTCATCCTGTGGGAGCTGCGCACGCCCGCACCGATGCTCAGCCTGAAGCTGTACGGCAACCGCGTGTTCACGGGCGCCTCGGTGGTGACCTTCATCTTCGGCGCGGGCATCTACGGATCGACCTACCTGGTGCCGCTGTTCGTGCAGACCGTGCAGGGCTACTCGCCCACCCAGGCCGGACTGATCCTGATGCCGGCTGGGCTCGTGCTGGCGATGGTGTTCCCGATCGCG
>Ga0116180_1004496_pt1 | contig 10066 bp, 3 predicted proteins | sample AD_UKC073_MetaG_FD_89804 | JGI IMG/M metagenome (GOLD analysis project Ga0116180, IMG submission 89804) | Active sludge microbial communities of municipal wastewater-treating anaerobic digesters from USA - AD_UKC073_MetaG | ecosystem: Engineered > Bioreactor > Anaerobic > Digestate | place: USA... | reverse complement strand
CCGCGTCTCCGCATTCGTGCGGCGCGACGAGTCCCGCATCGACGACTCCAGCGACGAGCGCGTCCGCGCCGGGTTCGCCATCGTCACCGCCGCCGACGTCGACCCGCAGACCGTCCAGGACCGCTGGTACACCACCGGCGGTCTGGGGGTGGCGTACCTCAAGGGCATGGACGTGCGCTGGTACAACCTCGGCCCCCGCCGCCACACCGCCGGCGAGATCACCATCGCCGGCAACCGGCTGGCCGGGCCGCGGTTCCGGATCTGCGAGGCCTGCGGCCACCTCGACCGCACCGGGCTGGCCAACAAGCGCGACGAGCACCGGCCCTGGTGCAAGCACCGCCACAGCCACGAGGAGCACACCCGCTCCGTGCTGCTCACCCGCAAACTCACCACCGAGGGCGTCGTGCTCACCCTGCCGCAGGGCATCGCGTTCGGCGACGACGTGTTCGCCGTGCCCAGCCTCACCGCGGCCGTCCTGCTCGGGCTGCGGGAGAACTACGGTGGCGCGCCCGACCATCTCGACGTCGCATTCATCAAGGACCCGCTGCTCGACAACCGCGACGCCCTCCTCCTGCACGACCTCGTCCCCGGCGGCACCGGCTACCTCGCCGAGCTCGCCGACCCCCGCGAGCTGTGGCAGGTGCTCACCGGCGCGCTGGAGCGCGTCAAGCGCTGCGCCTGCGCCGACGAGGGGCGCCTCTCCTGCCACCGCTGCCTGCTGCCGTTCGCCGCGCCGCACAACCGCGAGGTCACCTCCCGGGTGGCCGCCGAGCGGCACCTGCGCACGTTGCTGGGCATCGACGGCGGGGAGCCGCCGCTGGTGCCGTCGTGGAAGATCACGGAGGCCCCGCCGGCCCCGGACCCGACGGGGGAGTCATGGCTGGAGGAGCGCTTCCGCGCCGCGTTCCTGCGGCTGGCGGCCAAGCTGGGCGGCACCGTCAAGCAGACCCCCAGCATCTCCGGCAGCAACATCATCACCGTCTCCCTCGGCAGCCGCACCTTCCGGCTCCGCCCGCAGGTGCACGTGGCCAACTCCAAGCCCGACTTCGTGCTCTCCAGCGAGGGCCTGCCGGACGTCGCGATCTTCACCGACGGCTGGCAGTTCCACGCCTCCCCGAAGTGCAACAACATCTCCGACGACGCCGCCAAGCGCCGCATCCTCCGCCAGAGCGGCACGCTGGTGCTTGCCATCACCGCGCAGGACCTGGCGCTCGACGAGGCGGGAGACGCGGCCACGGCACCGTCGTGGTTCAAGGCGCCGCTGGTGCAGAGGCTGAACGCCGAGCCAGCGATGCAGCACACGGCCGCCGCACGCGAGGCGCTACTCGGCGGGCCGCTGGCGTTCCTGGCCGGATGGATGCAGCAGCCCGACCCCGACAACCTCGCGCGCTTCGCCCGCGCTGCCGCGTTCTCGGTGTTCGCCTCCGGCGCAGCCCCTGCGGACGGGCCGGTGGATGAGCTCGCCGTCGGCCTACTGTCCGGGACGGAAGGGCAGACCCGGGTCTTGCGGCAGGGCAGCCTCGCCGTCGCGGTGGGCGTCCCGGCCCCCGGCTCGGTGCAACTGGCCGCCGTGCTCGACGACACCGTCAACCTCAATGCCGCCGAGGCCAAGGAGGCCTGGCGCGAGTGGCTGCAGCTGGCCAACGTCCTGGCGCTGCTGCCAGCATCGATCGCCGCGTTCGAGGCCCGCTCGGCCGCAACCATCACGGCGGCTCCGGTGATGGACATCGTGCACGGGGGCGTCGACGTCGGCGCCGAGTGGCAACCCATCGTCGAGGAGCTGGCGGGAGAGTCGGCATCGCTGCTGAGCCTCATCGCCGCGCTGAGCGAGGCCGGGGTGTCCGCGCCCGACGGCGAGGTGGGCTACGAACTCGACGGCGTGCCGTTCGAGCTGGTGTGGACGAGCGAGAAGATCGCCGTGCAGCTAGACCCCACCCCGGGCGTCGAGGCGGACGGGTGGCGCATCCTCGCGCCCGACGCGGCCGTGATCGCGGCGGCATGGAAGGAACGAAGCGGTGCCTGAGAGTGTCATCATCTACCCCAAGCAGGACAAGCTGCTCGACACGTCGATCAAGCAGAAGGCCTACAGCTTCCTCGAGAAACTCGCCCAGGACGACAGCGCCCCCGGCCTGCACATCGAGCCCGTCCACAACGCCGCCGATTCCCGCGCCCGCACCGGCCGGGTGGACCAGCAGTACCGGGCGCTGCTGTTCAAGCTCACCACGCCCACCTCGACGGCGTACGTGGTGCACGGCATCTACAACCACGACGACGCCTACACGGTGGCTGCCAAGGTCACCCTGACGATCAACCCCATCAACGGGCTGCCCGAGTACAACGAGGTCGCCTCGGAGCCGACGGTGCCGTGGGCCGAGCCGGTCGCCGTCGAGCCGCTGCCCGCCGCACCCGCGCCCCTGATCGCCTTCAGCGCCGCCGATCTCACCGTCTCCCTCGGCATCCCACCGGCCACCGCGGATCAGGCCATCGCGCTCACCAGCAAGGACGCGATGCAGGCGTTCGCCCAGACGCTGCCCGAATGGCAGGGCCTCGCGCTGCTGCTGCTGGCCGACGGGGAGTCGATCACGCAGATCCAGCAGGAGCTGGAGATCATGAACCGGCCGATGAGCCCCGAGGAGGCGGTCACCCGGTTCGTCGAGCCGGCGCCGGTCAGCGACCAGGAGCTCCTCGACAGCTTCGACCACCCGAGCGCCCAGATGGGATTCGCCAAGCTCGCCGGCGCCGACGAACTCCGTCGGGTTATCACCGGCGGCGACTTCTCCGCCTGGCGCGTGTTCCTCCACCCGCAGCAGCGCACCTGGGTGCGCGGCGACTGGAACGGGCCGTACCGGATCTCCGGCGGGGCCGGGACCGGCAAGACCGTCGTCGTGCTCCACCGGGCGCGGCGGTTGGCCGTCGAGGACCCGGGCGCGCCCATCGTCGTCACGACGTTCACCACCAACCTCGCGGCCGAGCTGTCGCGCAGCCTGGAGCGCCTCGACCCCGACCTCGGTTTCGCCGACGCCCTCGGCGCGCCCGGGCTGCACGTCAAGGGCATCGACGCCCTCGCACGGGCCGTGGTGCAGTCGGCGGGCGCGGACGTGAGCGAGGCCGTCGCGGCCGTGCTGGGGGTGGGACGCACCGACATCGGCGGCCGCACCGACACCGACGCCGCCTGGCGCCAGGCCGTGCTGCGGGACGGTGAGGGCCTGGACGAGAAGCTTCGCAAGCCCGCGTTCCTGGCCGCCGAGTACGAGATGGTGATCCTCCCACACCGCATCACGCAGCTGGCCGACTACCTGAAGGTGGCGCGGACGGGCCGCGGGGTGCGGCTGTCGCGGGCGGGGCGCAAGGCGGTGTGGGCCGTCGTCGAGGCGTACCGCGGAGCCGCCCGCGAGGCGGGAACGCTCGACTTCGCGGAGGCCGCCTCCATCGCCGCCGCCCATCTCGAGGCGACGGGGCAGCGACCCGCCCGGCACGTGCTCGTCGACGAGGGGCAGGACTTCAAGCCGTGCCACTGGCAGCTGGTCCGGGCGCTGACCCCCGAGGCTCCCAACGACATCTTCATCGCCGAGGACGCCCACCAGCGCATCTACGGGCAGAGGCTGATGCTGTCGGCGTACGGGATCAGGACGCGGGGCCGTTCGCGGGGGTTGAAGCTCAACTACCGCACCACGGCGCAGAACCTGATGTGGGCCGTGGGGGTGCTGACCGGGCAAGAGGTGATCGACTCCGACGGCGAGGCTGAGACCATGGCCGGCTACCTGTCGGCGCGGACGGGGCCGAAGCCAGAGGTGCGGGCGTTCCCGACGCTGACGGCGGAGCTGGACTTCGCCGCGGAGCTGGTCGGTGCCTGGGTGGCGGATGGAGAGGTGGCGCCGGAGACCGTCGCGGTGCTGGTGCGGGACAGGGCGACGCGGGGCCGCGTCGTCGCCGGGCTGGGGGAGCGCGGCGTCGACGTCCGGGCCCTGGAGGCCGGCACGGTGAAGCCCGGCTACCCGGTGGCGCTGACGATGCACCGCGCCAAGGGCACCGAGTTCACCCGTGTGCTGCTGTTCGGGCTGAGCAAGGACTCGATGCCGATGGGGCTGAAGGCCTACGACTACGACGACGAGGAACTGAGCGAGGCGCAGCTGCGGGAACGGTCGCTGCTGTACGTGGCGGCGTCGCGGGCGCGCGACGAGTTGGTGGTGACGTACAGCGGCACCCCGTCGTCGCTGCTGCCCGCATCCCAGTGACAGTGACGGCCCTTGTCGGTGCCGTCGACGGTGAAGAGCCGAGTCAGCCGGCGCAGAGGGTCCCACGGTGAGAGCCGATTGATTGCCCGGATCTAGAAGCCGCGAACGGCCTCCGAATCAGTGCTGCCAGAGTGCGGTAACGGGAAGGATGTGCGGCCAGCCGCCGACGACGGCGGTCTGGGTTCCGGTGTGGAGGCAGGCACCCGTGATGTTGAGGTCGGGGAAGCGGTCTCTGAAGCGGATGAGGTTGGTCCAGGCCGCCGGTAATGGAGGTGCTGCTCTTGACTTCGATGGACAGGAGACGCCCGTCGGCCAGTTCGATGATGAGGTCGACCTCGAGGCCGTCGAGATCGCGGAAGTGGTGCAGGCAAGTAAGGGGTGTCACTCTTGCAGACAAGAGGCTGTGAACTTGCAGATTTGAGCTGATCAACCTGCAGGATTGAGGCATGGATTCCGAGCAACGATTCCACGTCCGGGTTGTGTCGCCCCACGGCAGTCGACCCAAGCTACTTGGTAGTTCGGTGTCGTAGCGGGGACCAGACCTAGCGCTTGGGTCTGTCCCGCGTCAAGTAGTTGGCAGGACTTCTTTGGTTTCGAAGTTGGGGACGGTGGGGTCGGCGGTGCCGGCGTAGACGTCAGCGGGTCGGTTCCAGGCGATCGCTTCGTGTGGTCGGACGTGGTTGTAGTCGTGCCGGTAGGCGTTCACGTGCTCGACGAGCTGGAGGCCGTCGTTGATCTCTTCTCGGAACAGCCACTCGTACTTCATCGTCCCGAACCCGCGTTCGCGTGATCCATTCTGCACGGGCGTTCGAACCCGCGTGCGGACGTGCCGCAGCTCGGGGCGCGTCGCGATGAACGCTTCGAACGTGAACGAGCGGAACGGGCCGCCGTTGTCGGTCACGATCGTCAGGACCGGGAGGATCTTCTTCTCCGAGATCCCCAAGGGCATCTTCGGCGGCAAGCTCGTGGAGCTCAACGAGGACGGCATCCCGTGGCGCGCCGCCTGGCTGCAGTTCGCGATCGTCGTCCCGATCCTCGTGATCCCGGCGCTCGGCTCCGGCAACATCAACGACCTGCTCGGCATCGTCATCAACATGACCGCCGCCACGGCGCTGCTGCCTCCGCTGCTGATCCTGCTCGCCTACTTCGTCCTGCGCCGCAAGTACGACAACGTGGCCCGCGAGTTCCGGATGGGCAGCAAGAGCTTCGGCCTGGCCGTCGCGTCCTTCCTGCTCGTGGTGTTCGCCTTCGTGTTCATCGCCGGCACCATCCCGTTGGGCCAGGAGATCTGGCTGACCCTCGTCTACAACGTGGGCGGCGTGGTCGTGTTCCTCGGCCTGGCCATCCTCTGGTACGAGCGCTACATCAAGCGCCTGAAGGTCTCCGACCCGAAGGCCGCGGCCGACGAGCTGCGTCCCTCCGCCGAGCAGATGCTCCGCGGCGAGTACGTTCCGCCGGCAGAGCAGGGCGATCCGACGCCCGCGTCCTGACCCCTCACACGAGAGCGACCCCCGGCACCCGCCGGGGGTCGCTGTCGTGTGTCACCAGACCCAGACGGTGATGCCCCCGCGCTCGGCCTCCATCATGACCTGGTTGCCCTCGACCCGGATCCCGCTGCCGAGCGCCAGGCGGCCGGACTCGATGCCCGGCAGCAGGGCCGTCGGAACGGTCTTCTGCCCGGTCGCCTCGCGAGCGGCGACCACCAGCGCCGACCCCTGCCGCGACTCACGCACGAACGCGACGGCGTCCTCCGTCGCCCCGATCCAGCGCAGACCGCCGTGGCGGAGGGCGTGCGAGTCGCGCCGCAGCGCGCCCAGCTCGCGCACTGCCTGGAGGGTGCCGGTCGCCCACGTCTCCTCGGCCTGCCACGGGAAGGGGCGGCGCCCGTACTCGCCGGTCTCACCGACCAGACCGATCTCGTCGCCGTAGTAGACCATCGGCACGCCGGGCAGCGTGTGGGCCAGGCCCAGCGCGGCGATGGCGCGACCCTCGTCGCCCACCCGCCAGCGGATCCGACCCGTGTCGTGGCTGCCCACGATGTTGAAGGACGCCGTCGTCACGGCCCAGGGGACCTGCGCCATGAACTCCGCCATCGTCTCGATCATCGCCGGTCCGTCGATCGACGGCAGCAGCCGCGTCACCGAGAAGTGGGCGTCCTCGGCATTGGTCGAAGGCCGCTCGAGCCAGCCCCACACGGGCCGGGAGAACGCTGCGTAGTTCATGGCGCCGTGCCAGGTGCTGCCGTCGACGTCGTGGTGGAGGTCGTAGAAGTGCTCGGCCACCAGCCAGCGGTCGCCCTCGGCGTCGACGGCGGCGCGGGTCCGCGCGGCGACCTCGCGGTTGAGGTCGATCCCGCCCAGGCGGCCGGTCATGTTGGCCACGTCGATGCGCCACCCGTCGAGCCCGAACCGTAGCCAGCGTCGGATTACGCCATCCTCGCCGTAGAGGCGCTCGGTGAGCCCGGGCGAGGCGTGGTTGAGCTTGGGCAGCGACTTGAACCCGAGCCAGCAGGCGTAGCCGGGGTACTCGTCGGTCCAGTAGTAGAAGTCGCGCTCGGGGGCGTTCCCATCGTTCTGCGCGGCGAGGAACCACTCGTGCGTCGCGCCGGTGTGGTTGGCGGTGAAGTCGCCCATCACCCGGATGCCGCGGGCGTGGCAGGCGTCGATGAGCCGGCGCATGGCGTCGTCGCCGCCCAGCAGGTCGTCGATCCGGTCGAACGTGCTGGCGTTGTAGCGGTGGTTGGTGTCGGCCGGGAACGCGGGTGTGAGGTAGAGCACGGTCGCGCCCAGCGAGGCGATGTGGTCGAGGCGCTCGATGATGCCGTCGAGGTCGCCGCCGTAGATCTGGCGGTGTTGCTGCTGGTCGTAGGTGCGCAGCGGCTCGTCCCAGCGGGCGCCATGTGCCCACTCGGGAGTCGGCCGCTCGTCGGCGCGGGCGCTGCGCGCGAACCGGTCGGGGAAGACCTGGTAGACGACGGCGTCGGCCACCCAGGCGGGCGCGGCGGTGGTGATGAGGCGGAAGTCGGCCGCGTCGGTGACGTCTCGACGGTGGACGCCGGAGCCGTTCAGCCAAGCGGTGCCGCCGTCGGCCATGACGAGGAACCAGCGGTACTGGAGGGTCAGGTTGTCCACCAGCACCCGCGCGGCCCACCACTCGTCGGGCCCGGGCCCGTCGGTGGGCGCGGCTGCGACGAACGCCGCCTCGCCGTCGTGCATGTGCCGCAGGTGCACCGCTGCCACCTGGCCGGCGGGCACGCGCACGCGCAGTTCGACGGTGTCGCCCCGGTGGGGGTGGGGGTCCGAGACGTAGAGCTCGGAGGGGTCGTGGTGGGGCTGGCCGAGGACGGTCACGGCGACCACCCTAGACCAGGGCTCAGGAGTGGGCCACCGCCAGATCGACGGTCAGCGCGGCGGACCATCCGAACACCGTCGTGGCCCTCGGGGGCTTGACCCCGGTGTCGGGGCGGAAGTACTCGTTGGGTCCTTGCGCCGCGACCAGTTCGAGGGTCGCGCGCTCAAGGCGTTCGGCCTTGTCGATCAGCCCTTGGCGGCGAAGCCCCTGCGCGACGAGCCAGTTGGTGTTGACCCAGACGGGGCCGCGCCACATCCGGGTCTCGGAGAAGTCGGGGTCGCGCACGGCCACGGTCGGGAGCGGATGCGCGGTCGCGAACCTGGTCGGGTTTCACTGCCCAGCTTGGTTGGGGCGAGCGCACCCGAACTGGAACAGTGGTCCGGGGCGGATGGGTTCCTGCCGCGCTGGCGAGCGACATCCGCGCGGCGCGATCCGCTAGATCCGCGGCTCAGTTCCCTCGTCCGGTGGGTGGAGCTGCGTCGGCATCTGGCTCCGCTCAAGCGACACGGGATGGACGAGGGTCATCGCCAGCTTCTCTTCGGAGCCCTCGCCAGCGACGCGGCCTCCGTAGCCCTGGAACGAGGCCTGACGACGGCCTCGCTCTCCGAGCGCAGCCGCTCTCAAGGACTCGAAGCCTTTGACGCGGTGTCGCACCAGCGAGCCGTTCAGCGGTTCGTAGAATCGAGCGCCGACATCCGCACCATGCTGCGGGGCACCCTTGCCATGCAGGCGATCGAGCGCCGCACGTTCTCAGGCGAGAGTACCGCCGGGCAGGTCGGCCGTCTCAAGCGGGAGCTGAACCGGCAGCGGGGAGGCCTGAGCGTCCGCGAACTGATGTCCCAGTTCGGCTCCCTGATCACCGAGATCATGCCCTGCGTGCTCGTCAGCCCCGACTCCGTCGCCCGGTTTCTTCCGATCGGGTCGCACACGTTCGACATCGTCGTTTTCGATGAGGCATCCCAGATCCGCGTCGCGGACGCCGTCGGTGCCATCGGGCGGGGTCGATCGGTGATCGTGGTGGGCGACAGCAAGCAGATGCCGCCCACGTCGTTCGCCGAGGTGAGCGTCAACCTCGACGGTGAGGAGGACGAGGACGGGTTCGAGGGCGTCGTGGAGGACGAGGAATCGATCCTGTCCGAGTGCGTCCAAGCACGTGTCCGCCGCGAGTGGCTCACCTGGCACTATCGTTCGCAGGACGAGGCGCTGATCGCCTTCAGCAACGCGCACTACTACGACGGGAAGCTCTCCTCGTTTCCGTCCCCGACCGTGGGGCGGAGCGACAGCTCTATCACCGGGCACGGGATCAGCCTGGTTCGAGTGGACGGCGAGTTCCTACGCAACAGCGGCGGGAAGCTCAAGCGCACGAATCCGGTCGAGGCCAAGGCCGTCGTCGAGGAGATTCAACGAAGGTTCGCGCACGCACCTGAGGGCACCGTGCCGTCGATCGGCGTGGTCACCTTCAACCAGCAGCAGCGCGCCTACATCGAGGCGCTCATCCGCGACACGGGCGACGAACGCATCGTCGAGGCGCTCGAGTCGAGAAGCGGCAACGGCCTGTTCGTGAAGAATCTCGAGAACGTCCAGGGCGATGAACGCGACGTCGTGCTGTTCTCGACGGCGTTCAGCGTCAACGAGCGCGGCATCCTGCCGCTGAACTTCGGCCCGCTGAACCGAGCCGGGGGAGAGCGAAGGCTCAACGTCGCCATCACCCGGGCGCGGCGGCAGGTCATCGTGTTCTCGTCGTTCGACCCGGCGCAGTTGCGCGCCGAGGAGACCTCGTCGGTGGGCATCAAGCACCTGCGCGGGTATCTCGACGTCGCGGCCTCCGGCACCGGCACCCTTGAGCGGGCGATCACGCGCACCGTCAGCATTGACCGGCACCGCGAGGAGATGGCTGCAGCCATCAGTGCTCGCGGGCTGGCGGTAACGACCGACATCGGGCTCTCCGACTTCCGGGTCGACCTGCAGCTGGCCAAGCCATCTGACCCAGAGCAGCCGCTCGTCGCTGTGCTGCTCGACGGCCCTGTGTGGGCAAGACGACGCACGGTGGGCGACCGCGACGGCATGCCTAGCGATGTGCTTCGCAAGGCCATGCGGTGGCCCGCGGTCGAGCGCGTGTGGCTGCCCGAGTGGCTGAGCGAGCGCGAGGCCGTCCTGGACAGGCTGGAACAGGCGGTTGAGACGGCGACGATGACGACGGCGGACCAGCAGGTGGTGGCGCTCGAGCCCGAGGAGACCGAGGAGGAGAGCCCGGCGGCACCTCCTGCACGACGCTGGGCGGTTGAGGAGCCCGACTCGTTCGCGGACGAGTCGCAGGCGGACAGTCGCGACGCGATGGACGCCGTCGAGATCGGGGCGTTGCGGGCGGCACCGGTGTCGTCGCCGGCCGCGGCGGAGGCCCTGCCATCGAACTCACGCGCCTTTGTGGCGTGGGAGCCTGGGTGCGCGGGTCCCATCGATGTGCTGGACGCGCTCGAGGT
>Ga0116180_1004494_pt1 | contig 10076 bp, 10 predicted proteins | sample AD_UKC073_MetaG_FD_89804 | JGI IMG/M metagenome (GOLD analysis project Ga0116180, IMG submission 89804) | Active sludge microbial communities of municipal wastewater-treating anaerobic digesters from USA - AD_UKC073_MetaG | ecosystem: Engineered > Bioreactor > Anaerobic > Digestate | place: USA... | reverse complement strand
GTACAAAGCTTTTGAATACCCCGAAATATCGAGGCGCATCACCATAGCCGAATACAAGCGAGCTGAGGAGGCCGCTATAAGAGCAGGTTTAACAAACTACAAAATGCAAAGGTAAAGCCCAATCAACGCTATATTGCGCTATCTTATTATTCTTATGTTAAAAAACATCTTTACAGAATCTCGTCGGTGAAATACTATTTTTAAATTTGTAGCGCATTTAACTATTCATGATATAAAATATGCCTTTTATGCGCATTTATAAAAATAAACACTCTCAACGTTAACAGACACAAAGTATTTAAGTTTTCTTTCTCGGCTGCAGCGCATACGTTGTGAGCGGTTTTTAATTGCTGACTATCTGAATAATACAGGATAAATAAAAATTCGACAAACATAGAAAATCGTTTTCCGACGACAGTGAAAGGTTTTGTTATCCTCCGTCGGATTTTCCGACGAGCGTAAAAACATTGTTTTCCCCATTTTATGACAACATTCTTTAATAAATGAAGTGCATTTACCCTCAAAACGCATTTATTTTTGCATAAAAAGCACCAAAATGTGTATATCGGATTTTCCGATAGAGGATAGATTTTTGTTTAGGTTTGTCGGATTTTCCGACGAAGGAATTTAGTTAGTAATTGTTAATGATTGCCTTCTGAAAAAGGATAAAAATTTCATGTGCGCTAACCTCGTTTTCCGACGAAGAATAAAATAATGCCTCACCTGTATCGGAAATTCCGGGAACAGAAAAAAATTCAGCCAACCGGTTTTCTAAATTACCGACTCAGGAACAAACAATTCAAATTATTTCTTTTTCACGAGATAAACCTCCTTCACGAGGTCTTTGTTGTATCGATGGCTGTCTGTCTTGCGCCAGTTATTGTCGAATGTTCCGATATATTCAGTAGTTACCTCCAAATTTTCCAGTAAAGTCGGCGCGGGTTTTTCGCTGACAAGAACAAAAGGTAATGCAGCATATACCACAGAATCGTTTTTGAGATCGATAGGGGTGATGTTTCTCCCTGCCTCGTATACCAATTCCATTCGAATGGCTTCCTCTTCTGCCGGATAATAGAAGGGCAACCCCTGCAAGTCGGGATTATCTCTCAAAGCACTGATGCTGCACCTGTTTTCATTTACGAACAATCGGGTGGTAGGTTCGTAACAAAACAGGATGAAACTCATCATTACCAAAACGGTACCGAAAAATACCCTCCCCGGCAATATGCCCTTTTTGCCGTATAACCCAACAAATAGGTAGATTGCTATCGCCCAGAATATGAGCGATGGAAGAACGAGATGAGAAAACCAATCTGCATGACCATTTTTTGCAAGAAAGTATATTCCGACAGGCATTAGCAGCGATATAACGGCAATCAGGGTGCCGTTTATTCGCAATAAAGTTTTTTCTCCTTTGCTCATAGCATTTTTCATGGTATACCATAAATAGTAGGCAATGTTTATTGCTCCGGGAATAAGCATCGGCAATAAATACCGGGTTTTCTTTTCGGGGATTAATGAAAGCAAAATCAGAGCCGCGAGTGTCCAAATTACGGACAGGCGGAATATATTGCGAGGTGCTGCAATTTTTTTGCGAAAGTAATAGAAATAATAAAAGAGAGAAGTAACCCAAAAAAGGGCCCAGATGCCTGCTTCAGCGGGAAATTGCCAGTAATACCACAGCGGCCTCACATTGTGGCTGAGCCATGCCCCCGATTCTTTAGCCGCTACAGCCGAACCGGTTTCGGGATGGAATGCGGCAATATAAGCCGGCCACCAAAATGAGACGATAAGGGTAAGCACGATCATGACGATAAAAGGTGCGACCTTTCCTTTCAGTGATGGTTTTTCTACGATAATGAAACCGATGAGAAACGGCAAGAGTAAAGCATAAAACGATACCGGCCCTTTGCTTAGGAAGGAGAGCCCCATAAATAATCCGGCGAGCAGAAACTTTGACCACTGTTTGCCTTCCGACTTGAAAGCTCCCCATATAAAATAGATGGCGCCCAGCATAAAGGCATGACAATAGATATCCCACGTAGCGTTGCGCCCCATCATTACCGGATTGTAGCAGGTGGCCAATACCAGTGCGGCCATGAATGCGAGGAAAGGTTCACCGGTAATTGTGCGAACCAGCAGAAACAAGAAAAGTACCATCAACGTTGCCGCAATACCTGCTGCAGCCCGCTGTGCGGAAAGATTATGCGGAAATACATGTTCAATGCCGGCTGCTATCCATGTAGGCAAGGGTGGTTTTTCCAAACGCAACTCCCCGTTCATGGTGGGGATCAAGTAATTGCCCGTATTTACCATTTCTCGTGCCGTAACAAGGTTGCGAGACTCCATTAAATCGGCAGGAACGGCATCATTATGGACAAAAAACGAGACGAAGCAAACCGATAAAATAATTAAATAGAAGAAGGATAGAGGTATTTTTGTGTTACGAGTCATGTGTTGATGAATTATATCGTTTTTATTTTGTAAAACGTCAATATATACAAGATGGATGCTTGTAAATTCGGCAAATTAATGAACAGCAAATTTAAAAAATTTTGGTCTGAAATTCACAAGATTTATAGTGGAAATTTTTTCAGACTTATTCGACGCTCTTTTAAGTCGACTCCAAAATCTTTTTGTCTCTAATCGGCATTTCAAAAGAAAAACAGTACCTTTGTCGTGTTCAAATCGATTAAACAACTAAAATCATGGCGGAAGAAAAACCTATATTATCCGAAGACAAAAGAAAGGTTACCACCCATCGTTTACAGGAAATGAAACAGCGGGGTGAAAAAATAGCCATGCTTACCGCTTACGATTATTCGATGGCCGGCATTATCGATCAGGCCGGTATGGATGTGATCTTGGTAGGCGATTCTGCATCGAACGTGATGGCCGGCAATGTCACCACGCTGCCAATTACGCTTGACCAGATGATTTATCATGGCAAGTCGGTGATGAAAGCAGTAAAACGGGCTATGGTAGTAGTGGATATGCCTTTTGGCAGCTATCAGGGAAATTCCATTGAAGCTGTGGCTTCGGCCGTAAAAATCATGAAGGAAACGCAAGCCGATGCCGTGAAGCTGGAGGGTGGGAAAGAAGTCCTGGAGTCGGTTACCCGCATTTTGAGTGCAGGGATTCCCATCATGGGGCATTTGGGACTGACGCCTCAATCCATCAATAAATTTGGCACATATACGGTACGTGCGCGAGAAGAAGACGAAGCCAACCGATTGATTGACGATGCACATCTTCTTCAGGAAGCAGGATGTTTTGCGCTGGTGCTGGAAAAGATTCCGGCCGAATTGGCAAAACGTGTGGCATCGGAGCTCGAAATTCCCGTTATCGGGATCGGAGCAGGGCCTTATGTCGATGGTCAGGTGTTGGTGATGCACGATATGCTGGGTATCAATAAAAATTTTTCGCCGCGTTTCTTGCGTCGCTATGCCAACCTTTTCGATGATATTACCAAGGCGGTACAATCGTATATAAAAGACGTTAAAACAACAGATTTTCCTTCACCGGAAGAGAGCTATTGATCTCTAATTGATCTTTGGCAGTGAAGAATATTGTCAATACATCACTTTGAGGGAAGGGGACGATCTTGCGTGATAGTGGAATAATCGGGAATTTCCGGCAAATAGCAGAACGTTTGATTTTCATAGTCCATTTTACAGCAGTAATGCATCAACCCGTTGGAAACGGTTAAATATTTTACACGCAAAACGCTGTTGTAACGGGCAATCTGATCAAAAACTTCCCGGGTAATGGTTATTTGAGGATTTTTATATTCCAAAATCATCAGCGGTTCCAAGCGATTATTATACACTACCGTATCGCAACGTCGCGTCATGGTGTTCAAGGTAACGGCAATTTCGTTTGCCATTAGTGACAGGGGATATCCCTTTTTTGCAATGAGATAATGAACAAAATGTTGGCGCACCCATTCCTCAGGTGTCAAAGCTACATATTTACGCCGAAGCTCGTCGAAGATGACAAGCCCGCTGTCGGTTTCCAAAATTTTCGCATCAAAAGGAGGTAAATTTAATATGTAGAGGTTATCTTTGCCCATAAATTGATACGATAGAAAACAAAATTAGAGTATTTATGAAAACCAAACAAGAAATTGTGGAAAATTGGTTGCCTCGCTATACCAAAAGGCCGCTGAAGGATTTTACCAAATATATATTATTGGCAAATTTCCAAAAATATGTGGAAATATTTGCTGATCATTTTAATGTACCCATTATCGGGCTGGACAGCAACATGCCCAATGCATCGGCCAACGGAATAACAATCATCAATTTCGGAATGGGAAGTGCCAATGCAGCCACTATCATGGATTTATTGAGTGCTATTGCGCCACATGCGGCACTCTTTTTAGGCAAGTGTGGAGGTTTAAAAAAGCGAAGCGATTTGGGTGATTATATCTTGCCAATCGCGGCCATTCGAGGGGAAGGTACATCCAACGACTATTTTCCGCCCGAAGTACCTTCGTTGCCGGCTTTCAGTTTGCTGCGTGCAGTATCTTCCAATATTAAAGATTTCCATCGTGATTACTGGACGGGAACGGTTTATACTACAAACCGTCGTGTGTGGGAGTACGATGAAAATTTCAAAAATTATCTGCGTCGCATTCGCGTGTTGGCAGTAGATATGGAAACAGCAACTCTTTTTACCTGTGGCTTTGCCAATCGTATTCCAACGGGTGCTTTGTTGCTTGTTTCGGATCAACCTATGATTTCCAGCGGCGTAAAAACCGAAGAAATGGATGAACTGGTTACACGAAATTTTGTAGAGGAGCACGTATTGATTGGTATTAAGTCCCTAACAAGTCTCATTGAAGAAGGTGTTAACGTAAGACATCTTCGTTTTGATTGATTCAACTTTTATGGCAGCAAAAACAGCAACCTTTGAAGCACTTCGCAACGATATAGAAAACCGTAATTTCAAGCCTATTTATTTGTTCATGGGCGAAGAAACGTATTTTATTGATGTATTAACTGATCTGTTGGAAGAAAAAGTACTGAGCGATGCAGAGAAAGATTTCAACATGATGCTATTTTATGGTGTGGATTCCAATGTCAATACCATTATCTCTTCGGCAAGACGATTTCCTATGATGGCTGAACACCAACTGGTGATTGTGAAAGAGGCGCAGGAGCTGGATCGTTTTGACGATTTGAATATCTATGCCAAGAAACCCATGCCGTCAACAATATTAGTCATCAATTATAAACACGGTACGGTAGATAAACGAAAATCCGTAGTGAAAAGTATTGAAAAAGTGGGGGTGGTTTTCGAATCGAAAAAGTTGTACGAAAATCAAGTGCCGGCTTTTATTAGGTCGTATTATCGGGAGCGAGGAATTGGCATTGATGAAAAATCGGCTCAAATGCTTACCGATTTTGTAGGAAACGACCTGAGCAGACTCATCAGAGAACTCGAAAAATTGGAAATTGTGCTTCCCGAAACACAAAAGCGAATTACTGCAGAATTAGTAGAAAAAAATGTGGGAATCAGCAAAGATTATAACAATTTTGAATTGTTGAAAGCCATTACCGAGAAAGATGCATTAAGTGCCAACCGAATTGTCAATTATTTCGATAAAAATCCGAAAAATAATCCTATACAGGTAACTCTGTCGGTATTATTTAATTTTTTTGGCAATCTGCTCGAATGTTATTGGCTTCCCAACAAATCGGAGCAGCATATCATGAAAACATTGGGATTGCGATCGGTCTATTTTGCACGTCCCTACCTGACTGCATTGAAATATTATGATGCCAACAAAGTCATGGAAATTATTTCACTTTTGCGAACTTACGATGCCAAATCCAAAGGGATCGATAATATATCGGCTTCACCCGGAGAATTGCTTAAAGAATTAGTTTACAAAATCATGCATTAATTTTATTTTTCTAAATTTCTTGGTTTAACCTTTTTATCTACTTCGACTACTGTTGATGGTAAACGGCCGACCGAATTATCATTTTACTTTTTTGAACTAAAAATTGAATTATCTCGATCGATAAATTCAAATTATAAACCCAACAATATACATTTGTGTATTTATCTATCTATTAATTTGACTTTTTCTCATATAAAATGACGAAAGTAAATATACATATGTATATAAATACAGGGTATTTTTGTATTGTTTTTGTATGTTATTCCATTTATTTACTGTTGTGAATTTTTGTATTTAACATTTTATTTCTCTAATAGCAGGTGTAATTTAAATATTAATTACCAGATATTTATCGTTTATATTTAAAGTATTAAATAATATTCCTGCTCTAAAATTAATAGAGATTCTGTCAAAGGTGTTAAATTATTGGTTAGTTGAAATTATAATATGTTATTTATCAGCTTCATATCATTAAAATATAAAACTTTATTTAAGTCGGATATTCGGATATATATTATCCCTAAACAAATGTTGAATATATAATTGTATATTATAATACACATTTGTTATTTACAAATATATATTATTATTATTTTCAAATGTAAATTATCTTTTTTACATTTGTATTTCATAACTGTATATCATATCAACTACAATTCTAAACTATACAGCAATGAGAGAACGAATCAGACAAATCATGGAATACGAAAATCTGACTCCCGCAAAATTTGCTGACAAATTGCAAATCAGTCGAGCTGTGATCTCCCATATTCTCAACGGACGAAATAATCCAAGTCTGGATGTAGTCACAAAAATTCTTACGCAAATGGATTACATTAACCCGGAATGGCTGTTAACCGGAAAAGGTTCGATGCTTAAAAACGGAAGAAGCGAAAAAATAACTCCAAAAGAACCCGATTTGTTTCGTCAGAATAACGTAAATGTGTCCCATGATACACGACCAACTGATGAACGCAAAGAAAACGACCTTAAGCCACCTCCTATTTATGAACAACGACCTGAAGATAAGACAATTGATTATCAATGGAAGGAGGATAGAAAAATTACTCACATAATTATTTATTACGATGATAATACCTATGAAACTTTTATTCCCGAAAAAATGAAAAATTAAACGTTTTCTTTTTTGTACCTTTGCAGAAATCATCGTTGTTTTTTGTGTATTCTTGAACATGTATTTATTACAACTCACATCTTCGCGTTCGAAATGAAAAAGATGCTCGATTTTATTATTCGCTCTAACGAGCAACTGAATTCCCGGAATCATTTACTTAAAGTTTCGCCATCAACAGGTGAAAAACTTCCACCTATGTTTCCCGGACAATTTGTTCAAATTTGGGTCGACGATTCACCTTCAACGTTTTTGAGAAGGCCCGTTTCTGTTAATTTTATTGACGAGAAGAAAAATGAAATGTGGTTGCTTGTGCAAATAATTGGGGAAGGAACCAAGAAAATTTGCGCGAGAAAAGAAGGTAGTTTACTGAATATGATTTTTCCGCTCGGTAAATCTTTCTCCATCCCTACCGATACGAAAACTAAAACGTTGTTAATTGGAGGCGGCGTTGGAACAGCTCCTCTGTTATTTTTAGGAAAAGTACTGAAAGAAAAAGAATTTTCTCCCGAATTTTTGTTGGGAGGTCATTCGGAAAAAGACCTCCTTCAGTTGGATAATTTTGAAAAATACGGAACCGTTTATTTCACTACCGAAGACGGAACCAAAGGTGAAAAAGGACTGGTCACGCATCATTCTGTTTTGCAAAAAAAGAAATACGATTTCATCTACACTTGTGGCCCCCAACCCATGATGATGGCAGTAGCAAGATATGCTCACGAAAATGGAATACCTTGTGAAGTATCGCTCGAAAATCTTATGGCATGCGGGTTTGGTGCTTGCTTATGTTGCACCGAAAAAACAACAAAAGGAAATGTATGCTCTTGTACCGAAGGCCCTGTTTTTAATATAAAAGAACTGACATGGATCGATTGAAAGTAACCATTGGTGATTTGGAACTAAAAAATCCTGTTACAACCGCTTCGGGAACATTTGGATACGGAAGCGAATATGCCGATTTTATTGATTTGAATCGTTTGGGTGGTATTTTCGTTAAAGGAACTACATTGGAACCGCGCGAAGGGAACGATTATCCACGTATGGCAGAAACAGCATCGGGAATGCTAAACGCAGTGGGATTACAAAACAAAGGTGTGGATTACTTTGTGACACATATTTACCCTACAATAAAGCATTACGATACGCATATTATCGTTAACGTTTCAGGTTCAACGGTAGAGGATTATGTAGCATGTGCCGAAAAACTGATCGCTCTCGAAAAAATTCCGGCCATCGAACTCAATATCTCGTGTCCGAATGTGAAAGAAGGAGGAATGGCTTTCGGTACGTCGGCCGTTTCAGCTGCACGCGTAACAAAAGCAGTACGCAAAGTATATCCTAAAACGCTCATTGTAAAACTATCACCCAACGTCACCGATATTACCGAAATAGCCAAAGCTGTGGAAGCCGAAGGAGTCGATGCCGTTTCGCTCGTCAATACGTTTTTGGGGATGGCAATTGATGCCGAATCGCGAAAACCCCTTCTTTCTACTGTTACCGGCGGATTGTCGGGACCTTGCATCAAACCCATTGCTTTGCGTATGGTATGGCAAGTGTATCATGCCGTTAATATTCCTGTCATTGGCATGGGTGGCATCTCAAACTGGAAAGATGCCATTGAATTTATTCTTGCCGGTGCAACAGCTGTTCAAATAGGTACTTACAACTTCATTGACCCTACAGTTTCAGTGAAGGTTGTAGAGGGTATTGAAAATTATTTGGACAGACACAATCTGCGGTCGATTTCTGAACTCATCGGGAAACTCGAAACGTGAGTTTATGTTTCTCTATTTGTATACTTATATCCTTCATTTTCTATATATTTGAAATGATTTTTGATTTTTAATAATCATTTTGAAATTAATAGTCAAATTATTTTGACAAAATGAAGAGTTGTCTTATCTTTGTTTTTTCTATTTTTATTCGAGAAAAGTAATAAGTTTTTCAATAAAAAATTATGTCGAAATTACTCATACCGGAAGGTTATAAACCTATTTTGAATCTTAATCAAACAGAGCTGGGAATAAAAAACATCAAAGATTTTTTCCAGCAGAATCTTTCATCGGAGTTACGTCTACGTAGAGTAACCGCGCCTTTGTTTGTAGAATGCGGCACGGGGATAAATGATGATCTCAACGGCAGCGAACGCCCGGTAAGTTTTCCTATTAAAGATATGGAAAACAAAAAAGCAGAAATCGTTCATTCACTTGCCAAATGGAAACGGTTGATTCTTGCCGAATATAAAATTGAGGAGGGTTACGGCATTTATACCGATATGAACGCCATTCGCGCCGATGAAGAGTTGGACAACCTGCATTCGCTCTATGTGGATCAGTGGGATTGGGAATTGGTGATCAACGAAAAAGACCGAAATATTGCTTTTCTCAAACAGATTGTTCAGCGTATTTATGCGGCTATGTTGCGTACCGAATATATGGTATTTGAGCTTTTCCCTGAAATAAAGCCTCAATTGCCTCATGAAATTAAATTTATTCATGCCGAAGAATTGTTGCAAATGTATCCCAATAAGAATCCTAAAGAACGCGAAGATGCCATAACGGAAGAGTATGGCGCTGTGTTCATTATCGGCATCGGGGCAGATTTGTCGAATGGAGAACCACATGATGGGCGTGCTCCCGATTACGACGACTGGATTACCATGAACGAAGAAGGTTATCAAGGCTTAAACGGCGATTTGTTGGTCTGGAATCCGGTGTTGCAACTCAGTATGGAACTATCATCAATGGGAATTCGTGTAAATTCCGAATCCTTAAAACAGCAGTTAAAGACTAAAAACCAAGAAGATCGTTTGTTGTTGTATTTTCATCGGCGATTATTAAACGGCGAATTGCCACAAACAATAGGAGGAGGTATAGGGCAGTCGCGTTTATGTATGTATTATCTACGCAAAGCTCACATTGGGGAAATTCAGGCCAGTTTATGGCCGAAAGAGATGCGCCATGAAGCGAGAAAAAAAGGTATTTTTTTGATTTAAACGGCTACACTATGTTAAACACACCCTGATAACCGTAG
>Ga0116180_1004490_pt1 | contig 10083 bp, 8 predicted proteins | sample AD_UKC073_MetaG_FD_89804 | JGI IMG/M metagenome (GOLD analysis project Ga0116180, IMG submission 89804) | Active sludge microbial communities of municipal wastewater-treating anaerobic digesters from USA - AD_UKC073_MetaG | ecosystem: Engineered > Bioreactor > Anaerobic > Digestate | place: USA... | reverse complement strand
GGTGCGGTGGTGTGTCCGGCACCCGCCGGGATGCTGCGGCCCGGGCGTCCTGGAGCGGCGGGTGGTCTGGCTCAGCCCGGTGCGGGTCGTCGGTCGACCGGCCCTGTCGTGGGACCGGCCGGCTCGGGCGCCCAGGCGCACGGCATACCGGAGGGCGGTGCTGGCCAGCCCGCGGCAGCGGCCGAGGCGCCCCCAGTTCTCGCGACGCTCGGCCAGACGGCAGCCCCGGGGAGCGGGTCGAGCCGTGCGGCCATGGCCGTCCCGATCGGTCCCGGTCCCGGACGCGCGGCGCGCGTGCAGCCCTCCGGGGCGAGCCAGGAGCATGCCTCGGGTATGCCGTCAGGCGCGCCTTCCGGTGTCACGGGTATGCCGTCCGGGAGCCCGGACGCCGGCGTGACCGCGGCCTTCGCGGTCGCTCTGGTCGCCCTTTCCGCGGTCGCCGTGCTGCTGAGCCGGACCACGCCGTCGGCGTCTATCGCCCCCACCACCTCACCAGCCACCCTCACGTGGGGGCTTGGCACGGGCGTCCTGCTGGTTGCGGCCGGGGCTGCGCTGGCGCAACTGCGGCGCGTCGAGGGCCCGGTGCGCCACCTCGTCCCGGCAGCGGGGGCGGTCGGCGGAGCGGTCGCAGCCGCGGCCCTGTCGACGCTGGACCTCGTATCTGTCATCGGAGCGGCCTCGGGAGCGGCCTTCGTGGCCTTGGCAGGTCACCCTGGCGTGGGCCCGGACCGACGGGTGCCGTGGGTGTGGACGGCATACAGCGCGGTGGTCGGTGCAATCGCGCTCGCGGCGATGTGGTCCGGGGCCGGGTTGGTGCCGGTGGCGCTGGTGCTGCTCGCCCTGCTGACCCTGCTGCCGAGGGTGCTGCCGAGTTGGGTCATTGATGTCGACGATGCGGCGCTCATCGACATGGACCGGCTATCGGTGACCAGCTGGTCGCCGCGCGAGCGGCGGGGTCGATCGGGGCTGTGGCGGGTGACGCAGCGCCACGTGGACGACCTCGTCGACGAGGCCCGCACCACCCAGACGGCGGCCCTGATCGGGTTGGTCGTCCTGAGCGCTCTCTCGTGCCTGAGTCTTGCTGGAAGTCTCGCCGGGGGGGTGGCCGGCGGTCCGGCTGCGGGTCTGCCGCCAGGTGCCCAGGCACCCGGACTCGCGTTGCCGATCGGGCTCACGCTCGCGGCCGCCGCGGTAGCGCCGATGTTCACCGCGCGCGCCTATCGCGCTCGGCTGGACCGGGTCCTCGTCCGGGCGGCAGCAGGTCCACCCACCCTGATGCTCCTGCTCGCGTTCCTGCCTGGTATGCCGTCCGGCATCGCCCTCGTCGTCGCCGCGGCCGCCGTTGCGGTGGCGCTCGCCCTGGGACCCGTCGCCGCGGCCGTGGGCGGCGGCTATCGGTCTCTCGGCGCTGGGCGGCTGGCCGACGCCCTCGAAGGGCTGGCCCTGGTGGCCGTCTTCCCGCTGGCCCTGTGGGCATCGGGAATCCTGGAGTGGGCCCGCGGGGTGCTTGCCTGAGCGGCGTAGCTCGTCCCAGCGCCGGGTGCTGGCTGTGCCCTCACGCGTCTAGGTACGGGCACTCATTTCTGCCGTTGGCGGGCGTCGCTCACCCTCGCAGCCCTTGTCGTCGGGGATTCAGCGGGTATTCTCGGCCGGGAGCAGGGGAACGCAGGGGGAGTCTTCATCCCCTCGTGCCTCCTCGGCTACCGCGTCATACGGCGCGACTGGACTCAGGCCCCGGTGTGGGGCACCTAGACGAGGAGGGGTCGATGGCCGACATCACCACCCAGCAACGGATTGGCGCCCAGCGGGACGCCGCTCAGAAGGTGCTGACCAAGAAGAGCGAATTCCACAACCTCATCCGTCAGGTCCAGCAGTCCAATGCCGACCTGCGCAGCGGTTACCAGGGGGCCGGCGCTGCGGGCCTGACCAACCTGGTCGAGAACTGGGCCGAAGACGCCAACCGACTGGTCAGCGAGTTCGAGGCCTTCGCGCAGCGCCTGGTCGACACCGACACCAACACCGCTGCGTCCCAGGACGAGCAGGTCTCCACGTTCTCGCGCAACGCGCGATCGATCCGCACCCACATCTGAGGGAGAGGCACACCCATGTTGGACTCCGGAACCACCGTCGTCAGTGTCGGCCGTCTCCAAGCGATGGCCGACCAGGTCAAGAACATCAGCGGCCGCATCACCGAGAGCGCCGACCAGATGACCTCCGAGCTGCAGCGCACCCTGGCCGAGTGGGGCGAGGGCACGGAGTCACGCGCCGCCTTCAACGCCTTCAAGGCGCGGGTCGACCGCTGCATCGCCGAGATGAACGAAGCTCTCGCGCTCATGCCGGGTGCGGTCAACGAAGCAGCGGCCAGCGCGGGACGCACCGAGAACCGCAACACCGCGCTCTTCCGCTGAGCGCAGCAGCACTGCACGCAAGACCAGCTGGCGCGGAACGGCATCCTCCTTGGGGGTGGCCGTTTTCGCGTCGACTGCGGGAGTCATGAACGCCGACAGGTGCGCGGGAAACCCCGGTCGGCAGGAAAGGAGGGGCGATGGCTGACATCGATATGGATATCAGTCCGCTGCAAAAGGCCGTCTTGTCCAACGTCAGCACGACGGGGCTGGCGATGGCGAGCGTGCAGCGGGCCTTCGATCCACTGAAGCCCCTCAAAGGGTCGCGACTGTGTGGTCCCTCGCCTGCCGGCGAAGTGCTCAACGTCCACTTCGACAACACGTCAGGGGCGATTCTCACGATCCTGACGGAATTGCAGGGGTCCCTCGCCGCCCTGCACGAGGCCATGCTCGACGCCGCGAAGCTCACCGATGCCTCGCAGGAGCAAGCGGCCGTGGAATACAAACTCGCCAGCGTGCAGCGCCACGCTGAGACGGCAAGCTCTACCTACACACCTCCGGCGCCTGGGGCCGCAGCCCCGGCGAGTGCTGCGACTGGTGCCCCGACGGGCGCCCCAGCGGGTGCGGCGCCCGCCGGAGCCGCAACGCCAGGGGCCACGTCATGAGTGCCGGTCCCAACGAACGGCGCCTGGTCGACGGCTGCTATCAAGCCAGCCCCGACAAGATCGCGGATGCCACTCTCGCGGTGAGCAGCGGTCGCTCGGCTTTGGCGCTGTTGGGTGAAGAGCTCCAGCGCCTGCAGCCCGTCATCGCCAACCTGTGGCGAGACGCCACGGGCGAATTGGCTCAGCAAGCTACCAACACGCTCGTCGGCGCGATCGAGGACAAGTTCGAGCGCCTGCGCAAGGCTGTCGACAGCCTTGATGTCGTGCTCCAGGCTGTGGGCACGGCCCGACTTGCTGTGGTCAACGCCCCCTCGGTCCCGCCGGCTCCGTCGGGTTCTCCGCCGACGGCAGACCCCAGCATTTCCCCGACCGACTTCCTGGAGAACCTGCGGCTCTACAGCCGCGCGGTGATGGCCCATCAGAACGCGGTCAACGCGCGCGAGGCCGTGATGGCGGCGGCATACCAGGATTTCCAGACCAGCCTGTTCCAGGCAGCCGACAAGCTCGCCGCAAGCCTGGGGTTGCCGATCGTTCCGGTGCCCGCTGACACGTCGGGCGGTGGCTCCGGTATGCCGTCCGGCAACGGCGCGCCCGCGGGCGGGGTCCACGCACCGTCCCTGCCTCCAGCCGTGCACGTCCCAGCGGTAGCCCCACCGCCGGCCCTCCCGCCGACTGTCGTGACGCCGCCGGTCATCGTGCCACCGACCATCCATCCGCCCTACCTGCCTCCGGTGGATCCCCCGGTGACCGTGACCCCACCGACGGTCCACCCGCCGACGATCCACCCACCGACCCCACCGCCGGTCGTGACCCTGGTCGACCCGCCGAAGCCACCCAACTGGCCAGTCGTGCCGCCGGTGGACCCGCCGTCAACCGGCCTGCCGGGCTTGCCGCCGGTGACGCTCCCGCCGGTGACCGACACCGGTGGCGGCGGCATCAACACCGGCCTCGTCGTGGGCGGTGCCCTCGGCGTCGTCGGCGGTGCGGGTGCCATCATCGGCATGCGCAATCTCGCCGGCGGATCGGCAGGCAACGCCATCGCCAACGCCGCTGGTCGATTCGGTGCCATGGTCCGTGGCGGTGGCGCGAGCCCGGCCGGTGGAGCTGTGCGGGGCGGGTCGGCGGGCGGCGCTGGCGGTCGCGCGGGTGCGGCGCCAGCCCGTCCAGGGGCCGGCGCAGCCGGCGGCAAGAGCGGATCAGGCACGGCAGCACGTTCTGGTGCTGCCAGTCGGGCCACCGCCGCGGCAGGCAAGGCCACCACCTCTCGGGCCGCAGGCGCAGCGTCGGGACGGGTCACCGGAGGCGCCGGACGAGGCTCGTTAGCCGTCGGGCGGGCCACGGGTGCGAACGGCGCGAACGCCGCGATCGGGCGGGGCGCTGGTGCGAACGGCGCGAACGGGCGGGGCGCTGGTGCGACCAGCACGAACTCCCGAGCCGCCGGTTCGACCGGGCGGGCCGCCGGGGCTGGTTCTCGCGCGGGTGGCCCCGGCGCGCGTGGGGCGGCCGCGGGCGGACGCTCGGCGGGCGCGGGCGGACGCTCGGCGGGCGCTCTCGGATCGCGCACCGACGGTCGTCGTCAGAATGAGGACGAGCGCGATCTCGACACGTTGTCCCTGACCAGCGAGGACGAGTGGCTCGACGAGGCCGATCCCGGCCGCGGAGTGGTGGGCTAGAGTCCACACCGAGTCCACGGCAGACGTTCGCTAGGGGAGGTCCACGTGCCGGGCAGGTCCACGGCGGCATCCGATGTCGGGGATGTCGTGCGGCTTACCGTGGCCAATGGCGAGCGGACCACCGATGTGGTGCTGCCCTCCCGGTTGCCGGTGGCCGAGATCCTGCCCGAGGTGGCAGCTCTCTGCGGGGCGCTGGACGCCTATGAGGCACACGGTGGGTACGCCCTGCTCAACCCCGACGGACGCCGCTTGGACCTCGACGCGAGCTTCGTCGCCCAAGGCGTTCCCGACGGCGCCCTGCTCACCCTCGTCAACGGCATCGACCTCGTGGCACCCAAGGTCTACGACGACGTCGTCGAGGCGGTCGCGGATGCCGTCGACGTCACCGGTGCGCCGTGGACTGCTGCGGCTGCCCGCACCACCACGGTCCTGGTCAGCGCCGTCCTGCTGGCGCTCGGCGCCCTGGTGCTCTTCCTTCAGCAGGGCGGCCCCGCGGTGAGCACGGTGGCTGGCATCGCCGCGCTCTTGCTCCTCCTGGCCGGTGGCGTCTTCGGACGCGGCCGAGGTGATACCTCGGTGGCCGTGGTCGTCCTCGCCGGCGCACCGGCATACGGAGCGGTCGGCGCGTATGCCGCCCTCTCGGGTGAACCGCTCACCCTCCCCTTGGTGGGTGCCGGGCTCGCGATGGCGGCGCTGGGGGTCGTTGCCACGTTCGTCCTGCCGACCCGAGGGTGGACCTTCCTGCCCGCCGTGGTGCTGGGGGCAGTCGGCGCGGCGGTAGGGGGCGCACTGTCCCTCACGCGGATCGATCCACCCAAGGCGATCGCGGTCGTCTTGGTCGTTGCGGTGATCCTCGCCAGCCTCATCCCGTGGTTTGCGATGTCGACGGCTCGGGCCATCCCCGACCCGATGACCTCCGACGCCGATATCGAGGCCGCCTCCGACCCCGTCGACCTCGCCGCGGTGCAGCGGTCGGTACGCACGGCGGGCGAGGTCAGCCTCGGGTTGTCCTTGGCGATGGCGGTGTTGCTCACGGTCACCGCACCGGTCATCGTTCGCCTGGGGTGGCCCGGACTGGCGTTGGTGTGGGCCGCGGGGCTGGCGCAGGCGATGCGCACCCGCCAGGCTCTGCTCGCCCGCGACGTCGTCGTGGGGCTCGCCGGCGCCACCGCCGGACTGGTCTCCGGCACGGTGTCCGCCGTCCTGGCCCACCCGCAGTGGGGTGGCCCGCTGGGCGCCCTCATCGCCGTCCTCGCCGTCGGGGTGCTCGCCGGCCTCGCCGCGTCGGGACGTGGTTCGGTGCGCTGGCGACGCTTGCTGGATGTCGCCGAGGGCCTGGCCCTGTTCCTGCTCATCCCGCTGCTCGTCCTCGCCCTCGGGCTGCTGGGGTCGGTCCGGACCTGAGCATGGCCAGCAAACGCGATCTCGTCGAGGCACACGGCTATACCAAGCGACGGTTGGTGTCCGCCTTCGTGTCAGGCGCTCCCGCTGGCCGCGACGTCGAGAGCGTCTCCCGGGTGCGGCCGGTCATTGCGGGGCTCGCGGCATCGGCCCTCCTGGTCGGTGGCACAGCGATCGCGGGAATGCTCGCAGCCCCCCTCGCCCCCGGGTGGGAGGACGCCCACGTCATCATCGGCAAGCAGTCGGCGGCCCGCTATGTGTCCGAGAAGGGCACCCTCTATCCGGTTCTCAATGCCACCTCGGCGCGGCTCATGCTCCCCTCGACGGCCGGATACCCGATCGTCGTCGTCGACGACAACCTGCTCAATGACATCCCCCGAGGCGCCGCACGCGGCATCCTCGGTGCCCCCGACGACCTGCCGACCACGGCCAACCTGCTGCAGACCGGCTGGGTCTCCTGCCTGGTGTCTGGTCGCACGGTCACCTCCCTGCGCAGCACGGCCGTTCCGTCGGCTCCCGACACCGATGCCCCGACAGGGCTGTTTGTCACCAGTGGCCGGTCGACCTGGCTGGTCGCGGGTGACTCCCGCTATCCCGTGCCCGCCGACAAGGTCGGCGCGCTGCGTCGCGACCTGCATCTCGACGGCGTCGACGTTCCCGACGTGCCGGGGGTGTGGCTGGACCTGATGACCCTCGGGCGCTCACTGACCCTCACCGTGCCTGACCAGGGCACGCCACTGCCGCCCGCGATGACCATGGGCGGCAAGATCACCCGGGTCGGTCAGGTGATCAAGGACGCCTCCAACGCGGGGGCGCTCTCGCTGGTCCTGGCCAGCGGCACCGTCCCCCTCACCGAGTTCGCCGCCGCGGTCTATCGCTCGACCAGCACGCCCGACCTCGCCGAAGCAGTGACCGTCAAGTCTTCCGATATCGCCACCCTGCCCGCTGGGCCTTCGCGCGCGACGGTCTACCCCGACTCGTGGCCGGAGCGGCTGCCGGTGGCCGGCAAAGGCACGGCGTGCGTCGTGCTGCAGACCCAGGGCCCCGACAAGCCTGCCCGCACCCGACTTACCCAGCTGCCCGCCGAATCGCCACGGGTCACTGCCCCCGCCGGCGCCACCGTCGAACCAGGCAAGGGGGCGGTCGTGCGCGCCTCGTCGACCGGGTCCGCGGCCGGCCCGGTCTTCGTCGTCGACCAGTCGGGTCGCAAGTTCGCGGTCACCGACCCCAGCGAGGAGACGCTGGCCCGGCTCGGGTATGCCGGGCTGCGACCAGCCATCGTGCCCGCGCCCTGGCTCCTCGTCTTCCCTTCCGGGCCGGCGCTCAACGAACAGGCGGCCCTCGCGGCACCGACCGCTGGGGGCGGCGGGCCATGACCCGTGCCGCACGGCGGGGTCCGAGCGGCCATCGGGACCGGCCGGCAGAGTCGGCCCACACGACGCAGCCCACGCACCGGGCGCAACGGCATACCGGGTGGTGCTGGCGACGGGTGATGCGGGGCGCCGTGGCTGGGGCGCTCGGTGCTGCAACGACGCTTTCACCGGCCCTTCAGCTGACCACCGCACACGCCGCCGAGCAGTGCGGCCAGCGCACCAGCACCGTGCTGCTGCCCGAGACGTCCTATCCGCTGGTCGCTTATGGCGCAGACCAGCTGTCCCGACTCGCGACCGGCGCTGGGGTCACCGTCGCCGTGGTGAGCTCTGGCGTGACCGCGGCCAACCCGCACTTCCGGGTGGCGGCCGGCGATGTCGTGCTCCCCGGCACGACGTTGCTCACGGCGACCGACCAGTCCACCGCGCAGTACGTCGACGCGCAGGGTCATACCGACCCCCTCGAGCTGGGCACCGCCGCCGCCGGGTTGGTCGCGGCCCGCCGCCTGGACGGCTCCGGGGTGATGGGGCTGGCTCCCGGCGCGACGATCCTCCCTATCCAGGCCTACGGCGTGCTGCCCTCCGAAGAGGCCCGGCTCGCGCCGCTCGTGCCCACCCCGGCGCGACTGGCATCGGGCATCCGGTATGCCGTGCAGCACGGTGCGCGGATCATCCTCGTCCCGCTGTCCATTCCGACCGGATCGGCGGACCTGGAAGCAGCGGTTACCGAGGCCACCGCGGCCGGGTCCCTGGTCGTGGCCGGCGCGGGAGAGCGCACTGCCACGGGGGCGACGCCAGACACCGCGCGCTACCCCGCGGCATACCCATCCGTCCTTGCCGTCAGCGCCGTCTCGCAACGTGGCGTCCCGGTCGCGAGCACCGTGCGTGGGTCGTTCGTCGGCGTTGCCGCGCCAGGGGAGGGGCTCAACACGACCTTCGGTGCCTTCGGGGACTGCGTCGTTGGGGAAGCCCCCACCTCCGGGTATGCCGCTGCGCTCACCGCCGCGACGGCCGCCCTGGTGGCGCAACGCTTTCCGGATGCCGGCCCGGCGATGTGGAAGTACCGCATCGAGTCCGCCGCGATCCGACCGGTGTCCGATCAGCACGACCCGGCGCTGGGATGGGGGCTGTTGTCCCCGTACGACGCCCTGACCCTCACGCTCGACACTGCGCGTCCGGGTCCGACCGCGCCCGGCAGCGTCCGGGAAGTGCTGCCGGTCGCTGTCGTCGCGGCCGACCCGATCGCGGTCGCTCCCGACCCCCTGGACGACAGCCGGCGGCTGGGCCTGTGGTTGGGTGGCATCGCCCTCGCCGGCGCGCTCGCCCTGCGCATGATCCGCTCCTTGCGGGCACGATAGGCAGATGAGCGACCATCCCGACCACGCGACACCTGAGGGTGCCGATGCCGAGGGTACAGGTCCCGCGGGTGCAGGTCCCGACGGCGTCGGCCCCGAGATGGGTGCCGTCGACGGCTTCCAGATCGCTGGCGAAGCACCTGCCGGGCCTATCCGGCCGCGTCGCCCGGTGTTCTTCGACGACGCCGAGCTGGAGGCCCATGGTGGTCTCGTCGACCCAGTCCGCCAGGTTGAGGCGGCCCACGCCAGCGCCGCCACGCTCGTCAACGCCGGACGGTCCACATCCGACCCGGCAGTCACTGCTCGACTCATCGCGTTGGTCGAGGACCTCGGGCTGTCCACGCTCGCCGAATTGTGGTCCGAGCGGCCAGCTCGAAGCCTCCCCGGGGCCCTCTGGCGGCTCTACGTGCTGCGCGAGTGGGTGAGACGTGACCCGCAGGAGGCCAGTCGCGAGTATGCCGCGGGCATCCGGCATACCGGCGTGGACCATGCCGTCGCCGGAGCCGCGGAGCCCCCCGGACCCGAGGAACTGCGTGCCCTGCTCGACGCGGTCCTTGCGGGTGTCTTCGACGGCGACCTCGCCGTCGCGCTGGAGCGGGCCGCGGCGTTTTGTCGCGTCGTTGCGGCCGGCCGCGCCGAAGTCTCGGACGGCGAACCGGCCGCCCGCCGGGCAGCCTCCCTCCTGGACACGGCGACCGACCTCAGCGTGTCGGCCACCCTGTGGCGCCACGACGCGCTCACCTGAGCGACGCCGCTGCACCCCTGCCGTGCGGCACCCTCCCAACCAGTCAACAGTGGTGCAGAGGTGCCGGAGAGTCGTATCGTTACCCCGTGCGTCGGGCCGCGGCAGCCCCGGGTCCCATCTATAGCCGCTACGAGCGGCCGCGCGCCGTGAGGCGCTCCCGGCCCGACGCATGACTTTTCTAGGGCCGCCGCGCGGCCCGGCTATCACCCGAAACGACCGCTGATGTAGTCCTCTGTTGCCCGCTCGGCGGGGGTGTTGAAGATCGTGTGCGTCGAGTCGTACTCCACCAACCGGCCCGGCTGCCCAGTCGCCTTGAGGTTGAAGAACGCCGTGCGGTCGGAGACCCGTGCTGCCTGCTGCATGTTGTGGGTGACGATGACGATCGTGTATTCGCGCTTGAGTTCGGAGATGAGGTCCTCGATCGCGAGCGTCGAGATCGGGTCGAGGGCCGAGCAGGGCTCGTCCATGAGCAGCACCTGCGGCTCGACCGCGATGGCTCGGGCGATGCACAGGCGCTGCTGCTGACCGC
>Ga0116180_1004485_pt1 | contig 10093 bp, 11 predicted proteins | sample AD_UKC073_MetaG_FD_89804 | JGI IMG/M metagenome (GOLD analysis project Ga0116180, IMG submission 89804) | Active sludge microbial communities of municipal wastewater-treating anaerobic digesters from USA - AD_UKC073_MetaG | ecosystem: Engineered > Bioreactor > Anaerobic > Digestate | place: USA... | reverse complement strand
CGCGCTATTGCCGCAGATGGCCGACGCAGCCGACGTGGTGCGCCACGCGGTGGCCCTGCCCGGCTGGACGGTGATGGCGCTGGTGCCCAACCTGCGCGGCGCCGAAGCAGCGCTGGCCGCTGGCGTGCACAAGCTCACCCTGCCGGTGTCGGCCAGCGAGGCGCATTCTCTGGCCAACGTGCGCAAGACCCCGCTGGCCATGGTCGAGCAGGTGCGCGCCATCGCCGCCTTGCGCCAGGCCCAGGCGCCGGGCGTGGGGCTGGAGGCAGGTATCTCCACCGCCTTCGGCTGCACGCTGCAGGGCGTGGTGCCCGAGGACGACGTGATCCGCCTGGCCGTGGCCTGCGCCGAGGCCGGCGCCGACGAGGTGGGCCTGTCCGACACCGTGGGCTATGCCAACCCCGCCCAGGTGCGCCGCCTGTTCCGCCGCCTGCGCGCCGAGCTGGGCGACAAGGCCGGCGCTGCCCATATGCACAACACGCGTGGCCTGGGCCTGGCCAACTGCCTGGCCGCGTGGGAGGAGGGCACCCGTACCTTCGACGCCTCTCAGGGTGGGCTGGGCGGCTGTCCCTACGCGCCGGGTGCTTCGGGCAATGTGGTCACCGAAGACTTGGTGTTCATGTTCGAGGCCATGGGAGTGGCCACCGGCATCGATCTGACCCGGCTGCAGGCTGCCCGCGTGCCGCTGCAACAGGGCCTGCCGGGCGAGCCGCTCTACGGCATGACCCCCGATGCGGGCCTGCCCAAGGGATTCATTCAAGGAGCCACGCATGTCTGACGCCTCCAAGCCGCTTCCCTATGCCGGCATCCGCGTGGTCGAGTTCACCCACATGGTCATGGGCCCCACCTGCGGCCTGCTGCTGGGCGACCTGGGGGCCGAGGTCATCAAGGTCGAGCCGGTCGAGGGTGACGCCACCCGCCGGCTGTTGGGCTCGGGCGCAGGCTTCTTCCCCGGCTTCAACCGCAACAAGAAAAGCATCGCGCTGGACCTGAAAACCCCCGAGGGCCTGGAGGCCGCGCGCCGCCTGATCGCCACCGCCGACATCGTCAGCGAAAACTTCAAACCCGGCACCATGGCCAAGCTGGGCCTGGACTACGCCACCCTGAAAGCGCAGCACCCGCGCCTCATCTATGTCAGCCACAAAGGCTTCCTGCCCGGCCCCTACGAGCAGCGCACGGCGCTGGACGAGGTGGTGCAGATGATGGGCGGCCTGGCCTACATGACCGGCCGCCCCGGCGACCCGCTGCGCGCGGGCAGCAGCGTGAACGACATCATGGGCGGCATGTTCGGTGCCATCGGCGCCATGGCCGCGCTGCGCCAGCGCGACAGCACCGGCCAGGGCTGCGAGGTGCAGGCCGCGCTGTTCGAGAACAACATCTTTCTGGTGGCCCAGCACATGATGCAGTTCGCCGCCACCGGCCAGCCCGCCGCGCCCATGCCGGCGCGCATCTCGGCCTGGGGCATCTACGACGTGTTCACCGTGCAGGGCGGTGAGCAGATATTCCTGGCCGTGGTCAGCGACAAGCAGTGGGGCGTGTGCTGCCAGGCACTGGGCTGGGCCGACCTGCTGGCCGACGCCCGGCTGGCCACCAACAACGACCGCGTGCGGGCCCGCGAATGGATGATGCCGCTGCTGCGCGAGCGCCTGGGCACCCGCACGGCCAGTGCGCTGGCCGTGCTGTTCGAGCAGCATGGCCTGCCGTTCGCCCCCATCACCCGGCCCCACGACCTGTTCGACGACCCGCACCTCAACGCCAGCGGCGGCCTGGCGCCCGTGCGCATGAACGACGGCCACATGGCCCGCGTGCCCCTGCTGCCGCTGACGCTGGACGGCGAGCGCCTGGGCCTGCGCCAGCAGCCGCCGCTGCAGGGCGAACACACCGCCGAACTGCTGCGGGAACTGGGGTATGGCGAAGAAGCCATCACCCACTTCATGCAGGCGGCGGCACGCGGTTCGTCCCGCTGATCGCGCACTGGCGGGTGGTGGCGGGCGCTAGACTCCCGCCATGGACAAGCTCAAAGCGCTGGAAACCTTCGTCTCGGTGGCCACCCGCGGCAGCCTGACGGCGGCTGCCCAGGCCGAGGGCGTGGCGCCTGCGCTGATGGGTCGGCGCATCGACGCGCTGGAAGAAAACCTGGGTGTGAAGCTGCTGGTGCGCACCACCCGGCGCATCACCCTCACCCATGAAGGCAGCGCGTTCCTGGAGGACTGCCAGCGCCTGCTGACTGACCTGGCCAATGCCGAAGCCAGCGTCAGCGCCGGCGGCATGAAGGCCAGCGGCCACCTGCGCATCACCGCGCCCGCCGGTTTTGGCCGGCGCCATGTGGCGCCGCTGGTGCCGCGCTTCCAGGCGCTGCACCCCGACGTGACCATCTCCCTCAACCTCAGCGACCGGGTGGTGGACCTGGCCGGCGAGGGCTACGACTGCGCGGTGCGGGTGGGTGACCTGCCGGACTCGTCGCTGGTCAGCGTGCGGCTGGCCGACAACCGCCGCCTGTGCGTGGCCACGCCGCAGTACCTGCAGCGCCGGGGTGTGCCGCAGCACCCGTCCGACCTGGCCCGCCACGATTGCCTGACCCTGTCGAGCGATGCCTCGCAAACCCGTGGCTGGGCATTCCGAGTTCCGCGCGAGCAGGACGTGGAACTGATCCACCTCAGACCCGGCGGCCCGCTGGACTGCTCCGACGGCCAGGTGCTGCACGACTGGTGCCTGGCCGGCCTGGGCATCGCCTGGCGCAGCACCTGGGAGGTGGAGGCCGAGATCGCCCAGGGCAGCCTCACGGCGGTGCTGGAGGACTTTGCCGCGCCGCCCAACGGCATCTACGTGGTCTTCCCGCAGCGCAAGCACCTCGCGCTGCGGGTGCGGCTGTGGATCGATTTTCTGAAACACAATTACAGCCAGCCTGGCTTCTGGAAGCTGTCCATCTGACCACTGCCCCATCACATGAAAGCTGCTGCACCATGACCCTCGAAGCCCTGCTCTCCTACGCCCACATCCTGGCGATCCTGACCATGACGGTGTTCCTGGCCAGCGAGGCGGCGCTGTGCCGCACCGAATGGCTCAATGCGGCGGTGGTGGAGCGGCTGGCGAAGATCGACATGGTCTATGGCGCATCCGCCATCGCGGTGCTGATCACCGGCGCCGCCCGGGTCATCTGGGGCGCCAAGGGCATGGGCTGGTACCTCACCAACCCGCTGCTGCACGTCAAGTTCACGCTGTTCATCGTGATGGGGCTGCTGTCGATCGGCCCGACCCTGGCCTACCTGCGCTGGCGCCGCGCCCTGCGCGCCAACGGCACCCTGCCGGATGCCCTGCAGGTGCGCCACACCCGCCGGCTGGTGATGGTGCAGGCCCATATGCTTCCCCTGGCGCCGCTGGCGGCGGTGTTCATGGCGCGGGGCTTTGGCAAATGACACATTGCATACCCCCTGGCGCATGGGCGAAGGAGACACTGCTGTGGTGAGCCTGGTTTTGCTGGTGTTTCTGAAGACAGTGGTGCTGGTACCCATCACGCTGCTGCCCATCATGAACCCGCTGGGCAATGCGCCCATCTTCCTGCGCATGACGCAGGGCGCGGACGAGGCCACCACCCGCCACCTGGCGCGCCGGGTGGCGGTGAATTGCTGCCTGCTGATCCTGGGCGCTATTTTCGTGGGTTCGTATGTGCTGGCCTTTTTCGGCCTGTCGCTGCCCATCGTGCGCCTGGCCGGCGGCCTGCTGGTGGCCGCTACCGGCTGGCAGCTGCTGCACGATGACAGTGGCAGCGAGAAGGGCGACGGGGCCATCCGCAGCTCGCTGAGCGAGGCGGACGGCTCCAACTGGAGCGAGGCGGAGCTGCGCCAGCGCAGCTTCTACCCGATCAGCTTTCCGCTGACGGTGGGGCCGGGCACCATCGCCGCGTCGATTGCCCTGGGCGCCCACCAGCCCGGGCGGGTGCTGGACTGGGTGATTTCGGGCACGGCCTACGTGTCGGGGGCGCTGGTCACCGCCATGGGGGTGTACCTCACCTACCGCTACGCCCGACGCCTGCTGCGCTTCATGGGCGAGATGGGCACCACGGTGGTGATGCGCCTGTCGGCCTTCATCCTGCTGTGTATCGGCTTCGAGATCATGTGGACGGGGCTGTCCGCACTGATCGAAGAAGTGAAATAGGCCCAGGCAGCAGAAAGCCCGCCTGGAAGCGGGCTTTCTGGCCAGAGTCGGGGGCTTTTTTGAAGCCTCCTGGTCCCCTTATTTCTTGGTGGCCGGCGCTGCAGGCGCTGCCGGGGCTGCCGGGGCAGCAGGTGCGGCGGTGGTTGCTGGTGCGGCTGCCGCAGCGGGCTTGGCCGCGGTGGCATCCTTGTTGCTGAGGCATTCCTTCATGAAGGCCTGGCGCTCCTTGCCATCCTTGCCGGTGGCCTTGAAGTCGGCGCTGCAGGTGCCCATCTTGGTCTGCTGCTTTTCCTGCTTGCTGGCAGACAGGCAGTCCTTCATGAAGGCTTTGCGCTCGTCGCCCTTGAGTTCCTTGGCCTTGGGGTCGGCGTTGCAGGTGGCCATTTTGCTCTGCTGCTTGGTCTTGGCATCGCCATCGGCGGCGTGGCCGACGCCCATTGTGAAGACCAGGGCTGCGGCAGCGGAGAGGGAGAGGAGCTTGTGCATGTTATGTCCTGAAATGAGTAGTCGGAGGGGTTGCTATACAGCGGCCCGGGGCCGGGCCACCACCATAACGCCATGGTGCGCAAATTGGATGACGTCGCAGCCAGCATAGCGGCTGGTGCTGGCGACGGACAGGGACTTTTACACATCTGCGCGGCACGAGTTGCTTTTGCTTTCCGTGTCGCCTGGCGAGGCGGGTATGTAACAGCCGCCTAAAATCGGCGGATGCTTTCAGTTAAACAGGAATTGCTCGCGGCCCTGTCCGCCGGGCTCGAACACATCGCCCCCGGTGCGGGCGACAAGGCGGCTTTCGAATCGCCCAAGGTGGCCGCCCACGGTGATCTGGCCACTACGGTGGCCATGCAGTTGGCCAAACCTTTGAAACAAAACCCGCGCCAGCTGGCGGAAAACCTCCGCGAAGCGCTCCTGAAAACGGAGCAATTCCAGCGCTGGGTGGCGGCGGTGGAGATTGCCGGCCCCGGCTTCCTCAACATCCGCCTGCACCCCGCCGCCAAGCAGCAGGTGGTGCGCGAGGTGCTGGACACGCAAGACCGTTATGGTTTTGCCCCGGCGCGGGGTGAGCAGGTGCTGGTGGAATTCGTCTCGGCCAACCCCACCGGCCCGCTGCACGTCGGCCACGGCCGCCAGGCCGCGCTGGGCGACGCCATCTGCAACCTCTACGCCACCCAAGGCTGGAAGGTGCACCGCGAGTTCTATTACAACGATGCCGGTGTGCAGATCGAGACGCTGACCAAGAGTACGCAGCTGCGCGCCAAGGGCTTCAAGCCCGGCGACGACTGCTGGCCCACCGACCCGGAGAACCCGGCGTCCAAGGCCTTCTACAACGGTGACTACATCCAGGACATTGCCAACGACTTCCTGGCGAAGAAGACCGTCAAGGCCGACGACCGCGCGTTCACTGCCAACGGCGACGTCGAGGACTACGACGCCATCCGCCAGTTCGCCGTGGCCTACCTGCGCAACGAGCAGGACAAGGACCTGCAGGCTTTCCAGCTGCACTTCGACCAGTACTACCTGGAGTCCAGCCTGTACACCAGCGGCCGGGTGGACGCCACGGTGAAGCGGCTCATCGAGGCCGGCAAGACCTATGAGCAAGACGGCGCCCTGTGGCTCAAGTCCACCGACTACGGTGACGACAAGGACCGCGTCATGCGCAAGCAGGACGGCACCTACACCTATTTCGTGCCCGACGTGGCCTACCACATCGCCAAATGGGAGCGCGGCTTCCACAAGGTGGTCAACATCCAGGGCACCGACCACCACGGCACCATCGCGCGTGTACGCGCCGGGCTGCAAGCGGCCGGTGTGGGCATCCCGCAGGGCTACCCTGACTACGTGCTGCACACCATGGTGCGGGTGGTCAAGGGCGGTGAAGAGGTCAAGATCAGCAAACGCGCCGGCAGCTACGTCACCCTGCGCGACGTGATCGAGTGGACCAGCAAGGACGCCGTGCGCTTCTTCCTGCTGAGCCGCAAGCCCGACACCGAATACACCTTCGACATCGACCTGGCCCTGGCCCAGAACAACGACAACCCGGTGTACTACGTGCAGTATGCCCATGCGCGCATCTGTTCGGTGCTGGCCGCCTGGGGCGGCGACAAGGCCACGCTGGCGCAGGCCGACCTGGCCGCGCTGGACGGCCCCCAGGCCCAGGCGCTGATGCTGGCGCTGGCCAAGTACCCCGAGATGCTCACCGCCGCCGCCGCCGACAATGCGCCGCACGATGTCACCTTCTACCTGCGGGATCTGGCCTCGCTGTACCACAGCTACTACGACGCCGAGCGGATCCTGGTGGACGACGAGGCTGTGAAGCGGGCGCGGCTGGCGCTGGTCGCCGCCACCGCCCAGGTGTTGCACAATGGGCTGGCGGTGCTGGGCGTGGGTGCTCCTGTCCGCATGTGAACGACTCGACACAACCATGAAGCAACACTACACATCGCAACGCGGGGGAACCATCCTGGGGTTCATTGTGGGCGCCATGGTGGGCCTGGGCGCGGCGCTGGCGGTGGCCGTGTACGTGACCAAGGTGCCGGTTCCGTTATGAACAAGGGCACCACGCCCCGGGGTGTGGACCAGGACGCCCAGGAGAGCACCCGTAACAAGGACTGGAATCCGAACACCCCCCTGTTTGGCAAGAACCCTGCGCCTGCGCCCACGCCGGCCACTGCGGCATCGACCCCGGCAACGGCGGTCGCCAAGCCCGCTCCTGCGGCATCGGCGAGCGCTGTGGCGGCCAAACCGGCCGGCGCAGCCAGTGCGGCGGTGGCTGCCAAAATCGAGCGTGTGGAGCCTGCCAAGCCGGCTTCTGCCGACCCACTGGGCGACCTGGCCCGTGCCAAGGCTGCTGGTGTGCCCGCAGGGGCAGACCCCTTCGACTATTTTGTGCAGGCCGGTGCCTTCCGCACCCCCGAAGATGCCGAGGCCCAGCGTGCCAAGCTGGCCATGATGGGCTGGGAAGCCAAGGTGACCGAGCGAGAGCAGTCGGGCCGCACCGTGTACCGGGTGCGGGTGGGCCCGTTTGGCAAGCGCGATGATGCCGAGCAAATCAAGGACAAATTCGACGGTGCCGGCGTGGAGTCGGCTCTGGTGCGCGTGCAGCGCTGACGCACCGCCTCCGCCGGCCGGATGAACTTTTCCGGCGCGGGGCGGTCGTATCCCCCTTCAAGGAGTGTTTGAAATGAAACGTCGCGAGTTTTCCGTCTCTGCCGCTTCGGTGCTGGCAGCATCCACTGTCACCCTGGCCACCGTGCCGGCCCATGCGCAGAACAAGCCGCAGGCGGGCAAGGAATACGCGGTGCTGGATACCCGCGCCCCGGTGGACACACCGGCGGACAAGGTGGAAGTCATCGAGTTCTTCTGGTACAGCTGCCCCCACTGCAATGCCTTCGAGCCGGCGCTGAACAACTGGATCAAGGCACAGCCCAAGGACGTGGTGGTCAAGCGGGTGCCCGTGGCCTTCCAGGACAGTTTCATTCCCCAGCAGAAGCTCTTCTACGCGCTCGAAGCACTGGGTAAGGTGGAGGCACTGCACGACAAGGTGTTCTATGCCATCCATGTGGAAAAACAGGCGCTGAATACCGACGCCAAGATCCTGGAATGGGCCGTCAAGCAAGGGCTGGACAAGGCCAAGTTCCAGGAGGCCTACAACTCCTTCAGCGTCGCCGGCAAGGTCAAGCGCGCCACGCTGCTGCAGGATGCCTACAAGGTGGAAGGGGTGCCGGCGCTGGGTGTTGCAGGCCGCTACTACACCGACGGTTCGCGTTCCGGCAGCATGGGCCGGGCGCTGCAGATCACCGACACCTTGGTGGCCGACGCCCGCAAGGCGCGCTGACCCTGCGGTATCCCCCTGCACAACCTGCCGTACACCACCGGCAGGTTTTTTTTCGCCCGAAATCTTCACCAATTTGCATCGGGAGGGCCGGTTTTCGCTGCGAAGGTGCGGTGCGCCCTTACAATGAAAAATTGAATCTCGCAAGATTCGTGCCTTTATGAAAAAGCCCTTCTCTCTCTTCGCCTTGTTTTTGGTGGCCATGCTGGCTTGCGGTATGGCCAGTGCCGAAAAAGCCGACTCCACCAAACCCATGAACATCGAGGCCGATGCGTTGCGCCACGATGACCTGAAGCAGATCAGCGTGTTCACTGGCAACGTGGTGGTGACCAAGGGAACCATCATCCTGCGGGGTGCCCAGCTGGAGGTGCGCCAGGATGCCCAGGGCTACCAGTTCGGCGTGATGACGGCCGAGCCCGGCAAGCGCGCTTTCTTCCGCCAGAAGCGGGACACCGCCCCTGGCGCACCGGACGAGTTTGTTGAGGGGGAGGGCGAGGTCATCGACTATGACGGTCGTGCCGACATTGTCAAGTTCATCCGCCGCGCCGAACTGCGCCGTTACATCGGTGGCAGCATGGCAGACCAGTTGCATGGCGACCTGATCGTCTACAACAACCTCACCGGCATCTTCACCGTGGATGGCAACCCGTCCACGGCCAGTGCAGCCAATCCCGGCGGGCGGGTGCGCGCCATCCTGTCGCCGCGGAGTGCGGCGTCGGCACCGGCTGCCCCTGCGGCATCTGCCCCGCCGGCCCTGCGCTCCAGCACCACCCTGGGCGGGGAGCGCAAATGAGCACGGACACCCTGGTGGCCGATGCGGGGCGCGTCGGCACGGATGCCGCTGGCAGCCGGCTGGAAGCACGCCACCTGCAAAAGTCCTACGGCAGTCGCAAGGTCGTCAAGGACGTGTCGCTGTCGGTCCAGAAAGGCGAAGTGGTGGGCCTGCTGGGCCCCAACGGCGCGGGCAAGACCACCTCGTTCTACATGATCGTCGGGCTGGTGCGCTCGGACGGCGGCGATATCCTGATCGACGGCCAGTCGGTGGCGCAGATGCCCATCCACCGCCGCTCCCGGCTGGGGCTGTCCTACCTGCCGCAAGAAGCCTCCATCTTCCGCAAGCTGAGCGTGGGCGAAAACGTCCAGGCCGTGCTGGAGCTGCAGCGTGATGCGCAAGGCCGGCCGCTGGGCAAAGACGTGATTGAAGAGCGGCTGGTGGCCCTGCTGCAGGACCTGCGGGTGGAGCAATTGCGTGACTCGCCAGCGCTGGCACTGTCCGGTGGCGAGCGCCGCCGGGTCGAAATCGCCCGTGCGCTGGCCACCCAGCCGCGTTTCATCCTGCTGGATGAGCCCTTCGCCGGTATCGATCCGATTGCCGTGATCGAGATCCAGCGCATCATCGGATTCCTCAAGGCACGCGGCATCGGCGTGCTGATTACCGACCATAACGTACGCGAGACATTGGGCATTTGCGACCACGCATTCATCATCAACGACGGGAATGTCCTGGCGCAGGGAACGCCCGCCGACATCGTCGAGAACGCCGATGTGCGCCGGGTGTACCTCGGCGAACATTTCCGGATGTAGATGAAACAGGGCCTTTCACTTCGCGTTTCGCAGCACCTGGCACTCACGCCCCAGCTGCAGCAATCCATCCGCCTGCTGCAGCTGTCCACGCTGGAGCTGAGCCAGGAAGTCGAGCAGATGCTCGACGACAACCCGTTCCTGGAGCTGTCCATGGACGAGGCGCCCAGGGAGGAGTTCGGCCTGGAACAAGCCGACAGCACCGTGCGCCAGGACGATCGTGACGCCGAAGCCTCGCTGTATTCCGGGGCGGATGCCCCGGCCAGCACCACCGCAACCGACAACACGGGCGACAGCACGGACGCCGCCAGTACCGCCGACGAACCCAGCTGGGACGGTGACGGCACCACCGAGATGGTGCCCGACGACGGTGAGTGGGGCGCCGACGCTGCCCCTCGCAAAAACAACCTGAGCGATGGCGACGAGCATGACGCCACCGAACTCGCCCGCAACCAGGAGTCGCTCACCGCCTTCCTGCACCGCCAGGCGCTGGCCCTGCGGCTGAGCGAGGTGGACCGGGCGGCG
>Ga0116180_1004484_pt1 | contig 10094 bp, 6 predicted proteins | sample AD_UKC073_MetaG_FD_89804 | JGI IMG/M metagenome (GOLD analysis project Ga0116180, IMG submission 89804) | Active sludge microbial communities of municipal wastewater-treating anaerobic digesters from USA - AD_UKC073_MetaG | ecosystem: Engineered > Bioreactor > Anaerobic > Digestate | place: USA... | reverse complement strand
TGCCCCCCTGCGATCTCCATCCGGTCGTAGATCTTCAGGCTCACCTCATGGCCGAAGTTCGCAGCCCCCGGAGCGTCACGCCTGACGGCCACCGTCCGACCGTTGATGAACTCATTCAGCGCCAAGGGAGTGCGCAGGTCGACGATCTGCTCCATGATCTGGTCCATCTCTGAGCGAGTCAGGGGCACATCGCCGAGCCGGTCCTGTGACCGGTTGTTGTCGAACAAGATCTTGGCCCAGTTGTCGATCAGATCCTGCTCCGTGGGGTACATCAGCACCCCGTCGTCCCAGCCGTTGCGCCGCAGCGCATCGATCACGGCATCCTCGAACGCCGACTCATCCTTGAAAGTCATGATCCGCCCCTAGACAAACATCTTCTGGAGCAGGGCTGACTTCACCTGCTGCAGCTTGGACACGTATTGGACTTCTGCCTCGATGAGGTCGTCGAGCTTGGCGAAGAACGCACCGATGGCCTGCTGTTCAGCGACTGTTGCAGGGATCGAGACGGTTAAGGATTCCAAGGCTGGCGGATTGAACGACGGCAGCGCGCCTACCTGTACCAGTGAGCTGAGGTTGAGTCGCTCGAACACCGTTCGAGCGAAAGCAGCATCAAGCTGACGATGGCCTATGCCAAAAGCCATCATGTTGTTGTCGATGAGGAAGGGCCGATCTGCGATCCGCTTCCGGCCAAGGAAGATCGCGGCTCCGACTTTAGCGAAAATGATGGCAGGAACGTCGGATACGGGCCTCCATGAAAGGCGCTCGATCTGATCTTGTGTGACGTAGTTGTTAGCCGTCGTCATCCGCCTTGAGTTTCCCGGCAGATTCATGTCGGAGACCTTGTAGAAGGGCGTACCAACGCGACCACCCTGCTCCACGTTCGGGAAGCCGAACCCGGCAATAGCGTGACCCAGGTCTCCGAGCTCTCGTCCGGGCCAATCCCCGGTGAACCCCCCGAGCCGAATCTCGGGCTCGGTCTCTCCCGGGGCAGGGAACATCCGCTGCATCAGCGACGCCTTGGCCTGCTGGAGCCGACGGTGCTTCTGCCGGTGCTCATTGACCAACCGCTCAAGGCGTAGGAACGTGCTTCCGACTGAATCCTGTTCTTCACGACTCACGGGCGAGGCGAAGGAAGTTTGGCTGACGAAGGGCCAGTCAGAGCGGGGCATCTTGGAGCCACTCGAGATGCTGCTGGCCACTGTGAAACGTGGCGCTTGGATGAGTCCGTAGAGATACGAGCCCGTGCATGTATCAGGCGCAAGCACCCAGAAGTCACCGACTGCCAGCCCCTCGAAGTCCGGCAAGAACCAGTTCTTCAAGTAGGGGCGCAGCTTGCCAAACAAGACATCCCCACGTTCAAATCGAATGCCGTTCTTCTGCGACGTCTTGTCCCGGAGGTCCTTGTTGAGGCGTCCGAACCCAGATTCAATGTCTTCGTACTCAAGTTGAGGAAGCCCCTTGGCAGGGACGATGCTCGACCGGCGGTGGGCCATTTGGTTGAAAGGTAGATCGACCCACTCACCATCGAACCCGGCGACACGGATCTGAGGGACCAGCTGCTCACTCATGGGTGCCTCCCAGAAGCTCCTGGAGTGCCGTCAGACCGGCCATGTCGCTGGCCCCGCCCACGAGGCCACCCAGCAGGCCACCCAGCTCGCGCTCGGTCTGCTGGATCTCCCGGCCAAGGTCGACCATCGCCACCGAGTACTTGTCGCGCAGATGCTGGATCTCGCTATCGAGCTTCGCGAGCGCGATGACGGGCAGATTCGCCAGCTGGGTGTCGATGGGGTCAACCCACTTGGCGGTGAGCAGCTCATCGACCTGGCTGTCGGACAGGTCCTTGATGGCGGCGTGGGTGGCCGTCTCCAGCGACTCGACGGCTGCCTTGTGCTCCTTCTTCAGCGACGCCTGAGCATCCAGCAGCTCGCTGGCCCTGATCTGACGCGCCTCGATGCTGTCCTCAGCGAACGCCTGGCGGGTTCGCAGAAGCTTCTTCACCGCTGCCGTGAGCTTCGTCTTGACGAAGGCGTCACCGGCATCGTTGAGCACGACCGCGAGGTCGTTCAGGTCTTCCTCGCTGAACCCCTCAAACATCTGTGCCAGCTCGTCGTCGATGCTGGACAACTTGGCCGTCAACGCTTCCAACTTGGCCAACTGCTCGGGGAGAAGCTGCGCCTGCACCAGCTCGAACGGAATCACGCGACCGCGCCAGCCGTCCTGAACCTCGACCTTCTCCTTGTTCCGAGTCTTGATCACATAGACCGGCTCGATCGTTCGGATGGCCTGGTCGCCCTCGGTCTGGATGATCTCCAGATCGTTGGCCATATCGCGCCACTGGTCGTGAAGGATCTGGAACGCGTCGTACTGATCCACCAGGGGCACCGATGTGAACCTGGCGAAGACGTCAACCGTGAGCTCGGCTTCGGCCTGCATGGGCTTCACCGTCGCACGACCAGCGACTAGGTTCTCGTGGAGATCGGCAGCAAGACCCTCCAACGCTTTCGGGGCCAGCCTTTGGAAGGCCGATACGGCCGGATGGGCCATGATCGCGGCGTGGACGTCAGTCACGCCGACCTTGACGTATCCCGGCGACGTCGGCGTGAACAGCGTCTCGCGCAGGCCGGGCAGCACGTCCCAGTAGGGCGTCAGCGAATCCAGCTCGGCCTCGGGGATCCCGCCGAACATCGTTGCGTACAGGTCGACCGGCTCCGCGGGAGCCGCTGCGCTCACGTAGCGCGGGATGTTGAGGTTGTAGTTGTTCTCGCGGATCTCGTCACGACTCACCACGCGGGCGAACCGTTCGACGTCGACACGGTGATCGACGGCATCGCTGATGCGCTTGATGTCGGAGGCACGAAGCTCGTTGTTCTTGCCGACCTTGAGGAAGTTCTGCGAAGCATCGATGAACAGCACATCGCTGGTCTCGCGGTTCTTCTTCAGCACCATGATGATCGTCGGGATGCCCGTGCCGAAGAAGATGTTGGCAGGCAGGCCGATCACCGCGTCGATGTTGTTCTGTTCGATCAGCTCCTTGCGGATGGCCGCCTCTGAACCCCCGCGGAACAGGACTCCATGGGGCAGGACGATCGTCATGATGCCGTCAGGCTTTACGTGGTAGAGCTCGTGAAGCAGGAAGGCGAAGTCGGCCTTGCTGTCGGGTGCCAGGCCGAAGCCCTTGAACCGCGGATCGCTGGCCTTTCCTGCGGGCTTCCATGGCTGGGAATAGGGAGGGTTGGAGACCACCGCGTCGACGAACAGGCGCTGATAGGAGCCGACGGGATCCTCCTCGTCGAACAACGGCCAGTCGGCCTCCAGGCTGTCGGCGTTGCGCGCCCTGATGTTGCCGGGCTTGATGCCGCGCATGACCAAGTTCATGCGCGTCAGGTTGTAGGTGTTCGACTTCAGCTCTTGGGCAAAGTACTTGATTCGGTCGGGATCACCGAGCTGACGGGCCACGGCCTGGCCAATGTTGAGCATCAGCGAGCCCGAGCCAGACGTCGGGTCGTAGATTTGAATCTCGGAGCGACCAGCCAAGTGCTTGGCGATGATCTGGCTCATCAGCAGCGACACTTCGTGTGGGGTGTAGAACTCGCCGGCCTTCTTACCGGCGTTCGCTGCGAAGTTGGAGATGAGGTACTCGTAGATGAAGCCCAAGACGTCGTAGCCCTGACGGCCGTCCATCGGGATGTCCCGGATCAGCTTCAGCAGGTCACGGATGGCCTTGGTCTGCTCCGTCGCGTTCTTGCCCAAGTTCGACAGGCCCGTCTGAAGGGTGTTGAAGATCCCACCGAACAGCGACTTGTGGGTCGGGGAGATGTTGCGATCAAACGCAGAGAGCGCATCGCGCACGTCGCCGACGTTGAAGTCGGCGCCGCTGGCCAGCCACGTCGAGTACAGGTTCTTGTACTCGATGAAGTAGCCCAGGTCCCCCTGCACGAACGCGACCAGGTCCCGGTCGTCCTCAACGAGCACCTCGGCGAAGTACTTGCGCTCCATCTGATTCTTCAGGAGGAACTGCTCCTGACTGTCGGAAAGGAACTTGTAGAAGATGAAGCCGAGAATGTAGTCCTTGTACTCGTTGGCCTCGATCTTCGATCGCATGGCGTTGGCCGACTCCCAGATCTTCGCCGCCAGCTGTTGCTTGTTCATCGAGCGTGTCCCTCTCAAACTTCCGGCGTCCAGGATCACTCGATCTCGGACGTTCGCGGCCCGCTGTCCCGATCGGCCTCCGATGGCCGCGAGATGCGTCTCATAATCCCTGTCCGCAATGGGAAACGTACCGCATCCCGCGCCTTGACGATCATGGACACGCTGCCCCGATCCTGCAGGGCATCGCCGGCGGTGCCTGGATGAGTCATGTGGCAATCATTGGCGTCTCAGCGACCCGACCCAAGCGCGCCGGCGCGTCGACTGGGGGCTCGCGTCACAAGTGTGTGCGGCGGATGGGGACTACGGCGCCTTGATGCTGCCGCAGGTGTTGGTTCTCGACAGTGAGCTCCGCGATCACGGTGGCTGCCGTGGTGAGCTGGCCCTCGAGTTCCCTGACGTGGGCACGGAGCTCGTTGATCGTGGTGCGCTGGTTGGCGACCTCAGTCTCCAGAGTTTGCCTTGCTCGATCTCGTGGGGTTGGGGTGTCGACCCGCGCATTCCACTCTTTGAGGAGGGCTGGGTGCCGGTTCATGGTGGCTCGGCTGACGCCTGCCTCGCGGTAGAGGTTCTCCTTGATGAGGCGCCCATCCGTGTGTTCCGGTCTGCCGGCCAGGAGTCGTTCCATGGCCTGTTGGAGTTTGGCTTGGCTGGTCGTGGTCATGGCTTGAACTCCCTGGTGATGCGCTGGACTTCGTCGAGTTCGTCCTGGAGCTGGGCTCGGGTGTGCGGGGCCATTCGGCGGTCGGCGAGCTTGCGTTTGAGGTCGGCCTCTTCTGACAGCCAGATGGGGGCGTGTTGGCTGGTGATGACGGAGTTTCTGCACTTGCTTGGTTGGCACCGGTTGGGCATGGGGCCCTGGGCAGCGACTTCATCGGGCTGATCTCGAAGACAGAGGGCTTGATCGGGCACGCCGAGGCAGTGGTTGAGGGTGCCCCACCGCAAGGTGGAGAACTTGTCCCGCAGGAGGTTCCGCAGGCTGCGTTCGTCGCCGACCTGGACGCTCGCCGCGGCTTGGGCCAGCCCATTGTGGAGATGATCCGCCCCCGGGCCAGCCAGCTCGAGGTCATCGCTGGCGTTCTGGCTTGCCCAGAGGTCCACCAGGCGAGTCGCGGTGCTGTCTTGGAGCTCGTGCTCGAACTCTCGGGCCCACGCGGGCGTTTCGGCTGCGTATCCGTTGGTCGTGGCGTTGGCGAGCGCACGTCGGCTGGCGTGCTTGAGCTGGATGCCGAGGGCGATCTCTCCGTCGGGCTGTTGGGCGGTGATGACTGCCATGGTGCGGCGGAACATGTGGGGTGTCAGGTGTGCGGGTGGGATGGGCTCAAGGCCGGCGTCGGGTCCGAGCTCGGCGAGGCGCTCGAGGAACAGTGGTAGCTGTTCCTGACGATCGAAGCGGATGTTGTGGCCGCCGCGGATTGAGGCGAAGACGTAGTCGGTTTCGGACAAGCTGGCGGCGAGGTTGATGGCCTGGGCGACGGGTTCGACGACCCACCACTGCTTGCGCTCTGGCTGGCGACGTTTCTTGTAGAGGTTCGCGGTGACGGCGGGTGCTCCGTAGTAGGTGGTGATGGAGTCCTTGGTGATACTGAGCAGCTCGGAGTCGCGCATCATCGTCAGGGCGGCGGTGAAGATGTAGCAGGCGGTTCTGAGCACGGTGATCTGCCTGGTGGTGGTGGCGGGATCGAAGCCGGATATCCAGGGGCCGGTGGTGCCGTCGAGGCGCGTGATGCTGGTTGCTCGTGTTGTGAGGCCCCCGGGTTGGGTCGTGAGGACGTTTGCCTGGAGAGCGTTCTCGATGAGCTGGCGTCGCTCTCGGACGTGGGGGTTGCTGGTGGCGGCGAAGATGCTGCGGCTGGTGCCGTTGCTGATGAGCAAGGACAGCAGGGTCCAGTGGATTTCGCCCGCTCTGAATCGCCCGTTGGTGAGGCGGTGGATGGGGACGCGATTGGTGGGGTTGCTCGCCCACTGGCTGACGAGGGCGGTTGCGTCGCGGAGCCGGGTCTTTGTGGGCGGCGTGGTGTCGAACGCGTTCCACTCGTCGCGTGCGGCGAGGATGTCGTGGGAGAAGACGTCGATGTACTGCCAACAGGCGCGTAGCAGGGGCCACCACACCTCCGGCTCGATGACGTGGGTGCTCAGTTCTGGGCTTGGCCTGCGGCCGGTCAGTGAGGCGGTGGTGCGTCCGGGCCAAGGCTCGATGGTGATGCCTCCACCTGTGAACACTGGGTGTAGCTGATGTAGTTGGCGAATCGCTTCGATGGCGCAGATGCGGGCGTTGGTGGTTGCCTGTTGCTCTGCCAGGGCGACGAGGAATGCGTCGAGGTCGCTGTCGGTGAGGTCGCCGAGGTTCCGGTCGGGATGGGCCTGTTCATGCCAGTTGGCGAACTGGGCAAGGCCATAGAGGGTCGCTGAGATGGTCTTGACACTCAGGGGTTGCAGGCGCAGGTGGACGCCCTGCTCGCGCAGTGTGGGGTGGGTCGGGTTGAGCAGGGCCATGGCGATCTCGCGGCCCCGGAGGTTCCAAGCGCCGTGGAGCTGGTTGAACATGAGGCGGCGGGCCCTTCGGCCGGCAGCCGGGTTCGAGTCCGGGTAGTAGAGGTCCCAGCGCTGGGGATCGCCGAAGAGGATCGGCCTGCCCAAGAACTCGGTGGGCAGGGCGGGTTGGACGGGCTGGTTGTCGTCCCAGAAGGCGCTCCCCCGGGACCTAGCGGCGGCATGGAGACTGAGATTCATAGGTGGGTTCCTCGGTGGGCCAGCGGGATGTGGATCGTCGTGTTGTCGAGCTCGGTGCGGGCGCGTTCGACCTGGAGCGAGCTGAACTGGTCCAGCACGGCGTCGAGGTTGGTGAGCTGCTGGCCGTAGGTGGCTGTGAACTGCTGCGGGGTGAGCTCAAGGCGCTGCTGTTCGAGTACGTCGCGGTAGGCGAGCAGCCGGGGCAGGTGGTCGGTGAAGACGATGGCGTTGGGGCAGGCGAAGCACATGGTGGGCCGGTGCTCGCACAGGCGGCCGGCTGGGGTGAAAGGCGACTGGTGGGGGTCGGTGCAAGCGGCGGGTGCCATGGAGCGATCTGTGTCGGTGGCCTGGGTCTCTGTGACGGCGGCGTTGGCGATGACGGGGTCGGGTGAGTCGGTGAGGTCCTTGGCCTGCGCGTTGATGAAGGTTGGTCCCGATCTCAGGTGGTTGATGACCTGCTGCTGAGCGGTCGTGACGGCCTCGCCTGCAAGGACGTGGATGGTGGTGCTCTGGGCGTAGTGCCGTTGGAAGACAGCGACGGAGTGGTCGTCTGCTGCAAGCTCGGCGCTGCGCAGAAGGACGGCGCGTACGCTCTTGACAGTCTTGCGCAACCGGCGGGCGTCGTATGGCTCGGAGATCGGTGGATCGATGCTGGTGAGAAGGCTTGCGAACTCTCTGCGGTGGAAGTCGACCTGATGGGGCACGAGACGACGGTGGGTGTCGCGTGTGAGGGTGAGGAAGAGAGGGCTACTTTCGGGGTGCTGCACCTCGGCTCGTGCACGCTCGGTGGCGCGCAGGAGCCTGATGATGAGGTCACCGCTCTTCCATCCCTTGTCTGCGCTTGCCGAGGTGGTCGGGCAGTGGATCGTGCGGGCGTGGTGCGCCCTGGACTTGGTCAAGCGCAGGCGCACGGTGTCGTGTTCGATGTCGATGTCAGCTGTCGTCAGGCGCGAGATCTCTTCAGGGGCTGCTCCCGTGGCCAGTTGGATGAGAGTGCGGAAGGCGATGAGCTCGAGGCGGTCGGGATAGAGGCGGCGTGTGGCGGCGATCACTGTGGAGGCTGGCCTACGTGTACTGAGACGGGGGCCTGCCAGGGCAGAGGTGTTCAGGTCCGCTTCGATGGATGCCATCCCGGGCCGGCCGAGATGAGCAACGCCCCACAAGGCGTTCGCCTCGGTCTCCCAGCCGTGGGTACGGGGATCGGAGCCAGTTTCGAGGGTTGCGCGGGATTGGGCTGTTCGGTCCTCCATGGCCCGGATGAGGCTGCGGCATCGGGCTCGGATCGCCAGGCGCTCGGCGTTGGAGAACTCGTCCAGAGGCGTGGAGGATCCTGACCCGTGAAGGGGCGGGCTCTCGGCCCACGAGGCAACCTGATCACTGGCGGGGTGGCCGGCGGCGATCCACATCTTGATAAGGCGGCGCATCCGCATTCCGTGGGATTGGGGAATGGTGCTCGCAGTGCCGTAGGTGCTCAGCAGGTTGGACTCCCACATGTACAAGGCGTTGACGAGCTTGGGGCCGTGACTCGCAAGGCTGGCATTGGAGGGCAGCTCGGCAAGTGGTGCCCGCAGGAGGTTGAGGATGGCCTGCTTGTAGTGGTCGGCTGTGCCGTAGGAGAGGTTGCTGTTAGCCCGAAGCTCTTGCAGCGCGTCAATGAGATTGGCAGCGAGCCGTGGATGCTGGAAGTCACAAGGCACCAGATCCGGCTTCCTAGCGACCGGGTCAGTGGGGATGCGGAGAGTTCGTGGGGAGAGGTCCTCGATGTTCATCGTTGGTTGCTCCTCACGGCCACGACGAGCTGGGCGAAGGTCTTGCCCGCGTCATCCCAGGCCTCGAAGGCGTCCTCGATCATGACATTCGTGTCCTCGATGTAGCGCAGGTAAACCATGGTGGTTGCAGGGTCGGAGTGTCCGAGAAGCCGCTGGACCGTCAGCCTCGGATTGATGGCCATGTGCTCGGAGATCGAGGCGGCCTCCAGCCCAACCATTTGCCGCTGGGCCTCCTTGGTGAGGGAGCGTTCGGTGAGCTGTTTGAGCAGAACAACGGCGAACGTGTGGCGCAGGTCGTGTGGGGTCACGCGCGCGTGTCTGCCACCCATCTGGTCGCTGGCGAGCTGCATGACCCGGCTGCTGGCTGCCTCGAAAGTGGCGTGCCACGCTCGCAGACTGATGGGCAGACCGCCGCGACCCAAAAAGAGGCCCACTGCTTCGAGGCCTTCCCCCGTGTCCTGGACGGCGATACGACGCAGGTGAGGTGGGAACTGGTGGAGGTGCCAGGTCGACTTCGTGCCGTTGATGCTGCCGTGCAGGATCTGTGACTGCTCGTTGAGCTCAGTAACGATATAGAGGCTCTTCCGTCGAGACCACAGGTTCTCTCGGGAGGCCTCCACCTGGTGGCGACGCTCGGTTGATCGGTAGAGATCGACGAGCTGAAGCGAGGTGGGTGGCACGTGGATCCGCCGACGCTTGGAGTACTTGGCGCAGGCTTCCAGCAGGACGCCGGCGCCGTGCTTGTTGTTGCGTGGCAGCTCCGCGGTCAGGAGGCTGGAGAACTCCCCAACGCGCATGCCGGTGGTCAGAGCGAGCTGAGCGCCTGCTTGGGCCCGGAGTGGGTTGGCGCCGCGCCAGGACGGATCAAGTGACCCGTCTGGGCGCAATCCGCCCAGGCCGATGTCGCGGAACGCTGTCCACTGCTGGCGTGTGAGTGGTCGGATGTCGGGCTCGCTGGTCCACCGGCTGCTCAGAGGAGTCGTGCTGCCGATCGTGAGCCAAGGAGGGTTGTCGCGCTGACCTGTCTGGCGCAGATAGCTGTAGATGCCCCGGATTGTCACGGTTTCGCGGTGCCAAGTCGCGGCGGATACGTGGTGCTCGGGGTCGCGCAGACGCTGATCGCGGTAGGCGAGGATGTCGTCGTTGCCAGCGTTGAGGACGTCCGTGCCTCGTGCGGCAAGGAATGCGGCGAATCTGAGAGCCTCGTAGGCGTAGTTGCGGATTGTTGATGGCTTCGTCGTTGAGGCCAGGACGCGGAAGTAGTCGAGCCATGGTTGGAGAGGGCGCCACTCGGCATCGAGGAGGATCGGTGTGCCTTCAGGAAGACGGTGGTGTCGGCAACGCTCGAAAATGAGGCCGATGCGACGCTCGAAAACGAGGCCACCGGTTCGTGCTGTCTAGTCTGTCGTGTCTTGGGTTCTCATGCTGGGCAGGGTGTCGATTCCG
>Ga0116180_1004483_pt1 | contig 10097 bp, 25 predicted proteins | sample AD_UKC073_MetaG_FD_89804 | JGI IMG/M metagenome (GOLD analysis project Ga0116180, IMG submission 89804) | Active sludge microbial communities of municipal wastewater-treating anaerobic digesters from USA - AD_UKC073_MetaG | ecosystem: Engineered > Bioreactor > Anaerobic > Digestate | place: USA... | reverse complement strand
TAATATCTTTTTCATTTTTTGAATTTAAAGTTGAACTGTCTCATATCAAACCATTGTGTAGTATCAATTCCTTTTTTACTTTTTCTTTTAATATAAACCTCAATGCTATTAATAGTCTTATTAACTATCTTGCATTCAGAGTTATCAAACTTGTCTAATACTATTTGACCAATTGAAAATTCATCTATGTTCATTGCGAAATCTTTCATTCGCTCATTAATATATTCTATCATAGAGTTTCTACTAAAGTTTCTACTGAAGTTTCTCTTCTGTAATTTTTATAAAGATAAGGTGGATTTAATCCTTGACGGAAATAAAGAATCTCTTCTTGATTGGCTTTAAGCCACTGTTCTTCTCTATTCTTATTCTCTCTCAAGAATTCTTTATACCATTCAGTTAATTCATCACCTGGTGGGAAGCTAACCTTATCTTGGAATACAACACCTAGTTGTTTCTTATACCAAATAAATCGTTCCTCGCTTTTGCGAATAAGTCCTCTTAATTGTTCCTCGTATGTTAATTCTGTTGTAATCATTAGTAATTTATTTATTTGTTATTACTACTTTATCTTCTCCTTTTTGAATATGTTCTCTATCTTTAAGAATACGTTTGATTCTTAAATCACCAACTCCTTTATTTCTCTTTCTTCTACTCTTGTATATTTTAAGTAGCTTTTCAGTTGGTAACTTGTTTAGCTCTGGATCAATTGGAACATAAGATAAATCTCTTTCTGTTCTTTCTAATAGTTTTGTACCATCAATGTATCTAAACTCAGTGTCGTTACATTTAACACTCCATCTTGATAAATCCTCATCTTCTTTATCAGAATGTTTAAAGGTTATAATACCGGGTGCATTTTTGTACCAAACCTTTTGTCCTAACTTGAATGATTCACTATATTCTTTTCTAACCTTTTTAATTTCAACCCACCATGGACTTGTTTGTTTACTTGGGTTTCTTAGACTTTCTAACTTTTCTCTTTGTTCTGGTGTGTATATAATATCCTCAACATCAAATTCAGATTTAGTTTCTCTGATACTATTTAATAGTTCTTCTATTTTACTATCTCTCATTTCAACTTTTAGATCAAGTTCTTTAGAGTTATATGTAAATTTTGGAGCCGCTTTCTCCCACTGAGACTTCTCAATATAGTGTATTCTATATAATCCATCATTAGAATTTACAATATCCAATACCTTATATAAGTCAGTTATTCTTCTACTTAAATGTTTAAGTAGTGATTTTGAAATTTTAATACTCATTTTACAAATATACTAATTATTTTTGCATTACTCAAATAAAATATATACCTTATGATATATTTGAAATCCTATAAGTTATTTGAATCATCTGGTGTAACAAAGTCAGAATTGATAGGTAAACTTATTGAACTATCAACTGAATTATATAACTATGTACAAGAGTATAATAGTGCAACTAAGATGGGTCATAACCTACACTTCACATATGATACTACAATAGAAACTATTCATATATTAACACTTATTGGATTTGATGGGTGTGATAGATATGGTGGATCTTATTTAACAGAAGAATCACCAGATGGTTTAATAAGAGCTATATGTAATGAGTTGGTTAAGATGAAGGGATTCTTTGTGAAAAGAAGTTATGTCAATAATGATATGATTAATAATAGAGAACCAGAGTATAACCAACAAGGTGTTAGACAATACTCACAGAAAAGAATGTACTTAAAGTATTATGACTTCGGTAACACTATTGAGAATCTTATAAAAAATAGTAAGTGGGATATTCCAAATCAATCAAAGATGGAAAGAGAAGACTTAGTTTTTATTGAGGATTCACTTGTTTCTGATTTTGATGATAGTGTAGATTTAGAAAAACTTGATGTAGATGCGGTACCAGGTAAAGATGGATGCTTTATTAGAGTTCCGATAACAAGTTCAAAACTAGATTACAATACCGACTTTATAAGAAGGTTAGACTCATACTTTGGCGGTTTGATAATACTAAGAAGTTATCGAGATGATGGTAAGTTATATTTACCATTTTGGTCACCTTCTGCTAATTTTTGGGATTTTTATTCTAAATAAATAATATATATGAAACATTTAATAAAATTTAATGAGAAGTTGAGTGAGCCAAGAATATCACATAACTCACCTGATGATCCTAATATGAAAAGATTCATTTCAATAGTTAAAAAACATTTTACTATTGATGAGAGATGGCATGATGATGATGTTCAATATTTGGGTAAGGTTAATATGTATGAGTATATAAATACTAGTGTTCTAGAGACATACAATGAAATGAAAAAGAGACTTGGTGAGTACTCTGAATACATATATGAAGGTATTATGGGTCAGCGACTTGAAGAACTTATAAATGAACTAGAAGACAAAGTATTTAGTATAAATGGTTATCTATTTAGAGTAAGTGATACTGTATTAGAGACTGAACATAATCTTGGTAGATTTAAAGAGCAACTACAATATGATGATGAAGATAGATCATTCATCAAAACTCTTGATTGGAAGTATGGTGATAGGTTATTAACAAGTGACCAACAACACAAACTATACTCTACTTGGGATGATAATTATTAACTCTTCTTTCTTGTGTAGAGTATCATGTATATCATTAGTATAGCACCGCTTGCTAAAACTCCAATAATGCAAAAATCTAAAAATTTATCCATTTTGTAAATATACACATTATTTTAAAATGTTTCAACTTCTAATTCAAGGTTTGAAAATATATTAAGTGATATCTCAGTTTTACCAACTAATTGCATTTCTATTCCCATTGAATCAAGGTTGTATTGAACTTTGAAATAGGTCATATCCCCTACGAATTCATATATAGGCTTTGAATCAATTATTGAATATCCTTCAAACTTGAAGTGATTATTAACAATAATTTTATTGGTCTTGATAAGATTCTTCTTTCTGTTTACTGATCTTGTATAGTTATCTTTTATTAATTTAATAGATTCTTCTTGTACCTCTTCTGTTGTCTTTTCTTCTAATGTTACACAGGTGTTATCGCTTATCTCCTTTAGAAGTATTTTAGAAGCCCAATCACCGATATTTAAACCGAACAAGGCACAATGTTTCTTTATGACATTGTGGTCTTTAGCTGAGATTGTTATAGTTTTTGGTTTATTGTTTTCCTTGACTTTCTTTTCTATTTCCTTGAACTTATTTTTAAGTTCTAATATGTCTGACTCATTTATGTCAGCGTTTTCGAAGTCACTAAGAATGTTTTCTAATCTTAGTTTAGCTGTCAACTTAGCTTTTAGTGTATCATTATCCATAATATAATTATTTTTATTTTAATTATATATAGAATAATTACTCCCCTCTTTTAGGAATTTAATATTTCTTCTAATTTCTTGTCTCTTTTAATACTTGGATCAATTTCTTGCCAGATGAAGTCAAGTACAATCAAGTTAATATCCATATGATATGAGAACAAAATACCGTTTTTTGATTCCTTTACGGGTAGTTTTTTAATTTTATTTTCTTCAAAATAGATAAGACTATTAACCTTCTCTACAATATCATCAAAGTTAGACTCTTCTTCATTTTCATCTTCAGCAGTTATAATACATGATGGTAGTCTAGATCCAGAGAATTTAACATTTATATCACCTTCTTTAATATCTTCTTTACAGTTGATATACATCATCGGATCAAAAGCGGTTAACCAAGACTGAAATGTTTCTCCAATTGAGTCTAAAGGTATTGTGCTATTCCATAAAGCTCTAACTGCATCGAATCCCCTTTTAGCTCTATCTTCTTTATTTCTTGTAAACATATCAAGAACATATGAGTTTCTCTCATTAGTCTTTAGGAATTTATAGATGAATATCGGAAGTTCAACTATGTCTTGTAACATATTATCGGTATATCCATCATGGAATGCGTGAATTATAGATGATTCTTTACCTTCCTTTTCTACTTTAATGTATCCGTGTGTTGCCATATTTTAATATTCAAATACTATTGCTTTCTCTGACTTACCAGATTTTGGACCATCAGGTTGTGCGTGATTACTAACGTTTATATCATGATCTTGAATGTGTCTTTGTACACTTCCCCAATATTCGTGACTTTCAGAAACGCACACGTTTAAGTCACCTTCTTTATCTTTTACTTCTTGTAACTTTAAAATTAATTCAGATATCTTCATAAAAACAAAGATAAGAATTAATTTCTAAAATAGAAATTAATTCTTTTTACCTTCAATGATAGATAATAATTCGTCTTTAAGATGAACTCTTTTTAATCTTAAATCGTTTAATTCTTTATCTGTGAATGTACCACTTGTTTCGATTCGGTGGATTTCTTTATTATTTGTGTGGTATTCGTCAAATAATTTTCTAAAGTGTTTATCACTTACTTTTAATTCGTGAATTCTTTCGTTATGTTTTGGGAATTCTGTGTGTAAATCGTGTTTATCCATTTTTTTATTTATTTTTTATTTATATAATTTAACCTAGTAATTGTTCAATTTTCATGTCTCTTAAATAATCGGTATGATATACTGGTTGCCATATTTCTGGATATTGTAAAAACATACCAGATGTGTATGGTTCAAAATCACCTTTCTTCTTATTACATCCTGGGTATTCCCTTAGTAATATAAATCCTTTATATTTAGGATGTTTTCTACCAAATCCAATCATAGTATTACAACTCATATTTTATCTTCTAATAACTCTTTACTTCTTGAACCACTTACGGCTAAAACATCACATCTGTTATTAAATTCATTTGATGCGTGTCCTTTAACCCATATAAATTTTATATTATGTTCGTCATAAAGTTCTAAAAATTTCTTCCATAGGTCAGAATTTGCTCTACCTATAAAACCTTTTTTCTCCCAATTGAATACCCAACCCTTTTCAACAGAGTCAACCACATATTTAGAATCTGAATATACTTCTATTGTTAGTGATTTATTTTTAAGTGATTGAAGACCTTTTATAACAGCTCTTAGTTCCATTCTGTTATTGGTTGTATGTTTATATCCTTCTGATATTTCTTTTACCTTTTCCTTGTACATAAGTATAACTCCGATACCGCCAGGTCCTGGGTTACCAGAGCATGCACCATCTGTATAAATTCTAACTATCTCGTCCATTAAATTCCTAATTGTTTTAATTTTAAATGTCTATTCATTCTTGTTGTTAAAGGTGTGATACACCACATTCCTCTCAACACATCAGTCCATCCTTTGTCTGATTTATATCTATATGTTATTTCAGTAAGTTCTCCTTTTTCATCAATTGTGTGTGATAGTCTACAAGAGGTAAGTATTTGAGAGGTATATTTTTGTTTAATTATTTTAACTTGATAAATGCAATCCATGGAAAATGTGGATTGAATATACATACCATGTATCATATCTTCTACCGAAATATTTTTCATTTTAATAACTCTTCTAGTCTTAAATCTCTCTGATGTTTAATAGAATGTATATCTAATTCTATATGTGTTATGCTTTTTAGTGCAACTGTATCAACTATAATACCTAATGAGCATTTATTTATATCATACTGATATCCAGCGTATCCAAGGTCATGATACATGAATCCACTTTCATCATATGGGTTTATACACATTAGCACTCTTATTGATATTATGCTATCAACTGAATGCTCAGATAAGTCAATGTTAATTTCCTTTCTACCACCACCTCCCCATAGATTATGATCGTTTGGATCAAGTGTATAAGGCAGTCTAATTCTTAGTCTATCTTTTTGTAGTTCCATTAACAGCTAAATAGTAAATATAATACAACAATAAATACTAAACCGGCGACCTTACTTATAAGGATCCACTTTTCTGCTTCTTTTTTATTTCTAGCAGCTTCTTTTTCGAATGGATTTATCATTTTGTTTCGATTGTTTCTACGTTAGTTGATTTACCAGATTTGTAGGTATTATCACAACTATTTGTGAATGGAGATATTACAAAGTAATGTGAGTGTCCATTATCTACGAATCGATACACTCCTGGTTGGAATGTTGAGTCAAGATGGAACATTAAATCAACTTTTAATCCATCTGGATTGGTTGTTGATGTTGAACTAATTGGATCGTGAGAGCAAGATGCTAAAACGATTGGGAAGAGCATAAATAGTTTTTTCATCCTACAAATATATGGAAAAAATTAATATATAACTATGATGAGAAAAATAAAAAAATACGATACTTGGGAAGATACAAGAGGTGATGATAATATAAAGGAAATTATCGGAGATTGTCTTATTGATCTGAAACAAGCAGGATTAGAAATAACATATCAGATGCAAAGGAATAATAATATTATTCTAATATACATAACTGGTAAAAGGATTGCAGCTCTAAATCACAAAGACTTCTCATTTAGTGAATTAAAGGACTCGGTTAATCATTTAATATCGATGATGAATAGTATAGAACATCCACTTGTAGAGGCATCATATAGACACTTTGGAAATTGGAAGATACTTTTTGATGATAAGAGTACAGAATCATCAGTTGATATATTCGGTGATAAGGTTAAGAGTGATATATCCAGTTTCGGATTAAAGTTCAGACTTATTAAATAGTAACTATCTTACAAGGAATCAAAGCATCTTCATCATAGTGATAAACAGCACACATTCTGTGGTAACCATCTGCTATAATAACAGTTCTAGCCTTTGGGTCTCTAAGTAAAAGAATAGGTGATAGTTTCTTACCTTCTTCTATCTTCTCATGATTTTTCTCAACGTGTGAGTTACTAATACCAAGTAGTGAAAGTTTAGAAGCTCTGAATATATCTTTAGCCTTGAATTCACTAATACCTGCTTTTTGTAATTTCTCAATTATAAGATTAACATCTCTTTCTTCGAAAAGTAATCCTAGATACGAAACAGCTGCTGGGTAATTGTGTTCCTCAGGATCATCAAACCATTTAATCTTATCTTTATCTTTTCCCATTTAATATAGAGTTTATTTTTTCGTCTCTTATTGAAGACTTATCTGTTATATCACAGATATCTTTTAAGTTTTTTTTAATTTCGTCTTTATCAGCATTTATAAGAATACCAATATTATCACCTGGTAGTGTTTACCACCGATAGTTATGATGTCATGCACAAGGAATGATCCATATTCTAATCTACCAGTGATAACAGTTCCTCTTCCGGTTATTATAAAGGTTCGTTCATTTTCTCTTTGAATAAATTGGTGATGTTATAATTGTTCCATTGATGTTATACACAGTATCTCTTGATACATAGTCATAATCATCCTCTACATAAGGATCATCGATTGGTTTTCTAGTCTTACAAGATGTCTCTAGTAAAAGAACAATTGATATTGCTATAATTAATTTTGTCATATTTGTTTATATATTATCTTCCTATCTTCCAGGCACTTTTAACTACTCTACGAATTTTAATAGCATCTTCTGTGTTACCAATAACAACACCATCTTTAATAGTAAAGGCGTGTCCAGTAACTCGGATGATATACGTTCCCTTGTCATACATCTTAACGAATGTCCCAACACTCATTTGAGATTTACCATTCATTAGGTTTTCCTTAGGTAAAGTCTTAACAGATTTACGGTTAAGTTTTTCACCATTTGTCTCCATAGCATTCATGCCAATTGGAAATCCACGGGTTCCTTTTTTATTAACACGTTTGAATTTATCAGCAACCCACCCATGTGCTTTATCATATGTCATACCACTTGCAGAGGCAACAGCTCTGACAACACAGTCTCTATTCTCTATTCTAGCGATTTTAGAATCAGTGTATCCTGTGATAGCATCTGATGTTCTTGTATAAGGAAGTTTCATAAGTAGTGGATTTATTTAAACAAAAATACGGATAATATTTGAATTAAAAAAGTCTTACTCTATTTTCAAGTAATTGAATTAGTTCTCTTTGATAGTACTTATAATCATCCGTTATGTTAAGTACTATAATCTTTTTATTATATTTACTACCAACGTGTTTACCAATCTCGTTCTTGTGTTTGTTTTCCATAACATAAACAACATCAGCCCACTCCAACATATATTCTTCGAGTGGAGTTGTTCCTTCTTTATGACAAGTCTTGTGATTAGTTCCAGCTGATTGAAATTTTATATCAGGATATTTGGCACTGAAATAGTCGTCAGCCGTTTTAGACCTTAACTTGTTAGCGGAACAAACAAATAAAACATTCATACTACAAATTTACAAAAATCTTTTAATATATACAATTATGAAGTATATAAAATTATTCGAATTATTTGATACCGAAGATTTAAAAGACCAAAATGAAATAGATTTCATAAGTGGTAAATTTCATGATATTGGTAAGAATATAGATATTGATTTCAAACAGGAATCGATAGGTAAGTTAATTCAAAAGATTGGTGGATATCATTTCCCATTTCTTGAAGCCTTTATCGCAACTCCTTATCCTAAATTTGAAGGATTTGAAATATTTGCTAATTATGATGAGGTTGAAAAATATTGGGTTTTAGTTGTAAAATCAGATAAATATGCTGTTGCGTTTGGTTTAAGACTTAATTCGGTGAGTAGCTATGATGTCTTTTTATATTTTGATGATGCGGAAGCACCCGAAGATGCTGAATTAAGTCCAGGTATTGAATATGATAATCTTACATTTAACGAACTTATTCCTGTTATAAAAGGAGTTTATATACCTTTTTTAATAGAAGGTGGGTTTGAGTCTATGATAGATTATAATGCTGATAACCTAGCAGTTAATAACTAATTACCAATAGTAGGCTATTACACCAAAACTAATTGTAAATTGAACATCTTTAGATATTAAAAAGTCTATAAAATCTTTATGTTCTGTTGAGAAAGCATTTATAGCCAGGCTTTTATCCATAATATCTTTCTTCAAGAATCCATCATTATCATCATATCTAATGCTGTATTTATTCCTTGAATTTGGTAAAAGGTATTCTCCTTCTAAATTAAACATAATATCTTCATTTCCAAATTCATTCATTAACTCATATGGAGAGATATTAACTTCTTTAGTTTTAGTAACATTTGTGTTTTCTGATCCACAATCATTACAGAATTTTCCTATTGCCTTTCGACCTCTTATTTTGCAACTAGTATTTGAACAAGTATATAATGTTTCATTTTTTGACTTTGTTGGTAGCTTATCTATTGTGATATAAGGACCGATATATGTATTTTGATTTGTTCCCATTATTTTAAAATTTCTTTAATCTTAACATCTCTATCCATTTGAGTGTCATACTTTTTTTCATTACTAAATACTCTAAACCATTTCATCCCATCTACATGAGGGTCACAGAAAATCATAGTGAAGTCTTTACCTTCATATATCCATTTATTATAAAACCTTTGTGTGTAGATATCATCTGAATAATATTCACCAGCATCTTCGTCTTTCAAATCCTTTATGGTATTTGCATATCTAACTGAATCACCATCCACAAACCAATATGAATCTGTACAGTCGTCTATTGGACAAACAACATAATCTTCTTCGAATCCAACGTGTTCATAAAGGTCTTTAAGTGCCTTGTTGTATTTTTTTATAACGCTCATTACTTTAATATTGTATCTATATTATAATCTCTTATTCTAGCCTTTAGTTCACTTGGTTCCATAGAATCAAGTTCATCTTCATTTATGTTAAGTTTCTTTAACATTTCTTTAACAAGTGTCTCCTCATTTTCAAACCTGTGTGATGTAGTTCCATCTTCTAATTCGTCATGTGAAAGAACATATTCTTTAATTCTCCTAATCATTTTCATTTCCTAATAGTTGGTCAAGTTTCATATCTCTGTCTATTGATTTACCAAGAATGCCTTTGAATGAATCAAGTTTTTTACTTATTTCTTCTTTCTTCTTCTCATTTATTTCATTTTTCCAATCCATATATTTTCTATACATGAATGAAGAAATTTCCTTAGACGGTGAACCATAGATTCTATACTCAGAACTATATGTTCCATTGCTACCCTGAACTCTCGTTCATCAAAATCGGATATTTCTTCCATCTTTGATGGGTCTATGACATCTGGTTGTGTCTGTATTATGTGGTTTTGAGTAGAAATTACCTCTACAAAAC
>Ga0116180_1004482_pt1 | contig 10099 bp, 9 predicted proteins | sample AD_UKC073_MetaG_FD_89804 | JGI IMG/M metagenome (GOLD analysis project Ga0116180, IMG submission 89804) | Active sludge microbial communities of municipal wastewater-treating anaerobic digesters from USA - AD_UKC073_MetaG | ecosystem: Engineered > Bioreactor > Anaerobic > Digestate | place: USA... | reverse complement strand
TCTAAAACCATCCAGAAAAACTTCCTCGCTTCCTGGCTTGAAAGTATCAGGCGACTGAGCACAAGCCAGTCCACCACCTAAAACGATACAGCTAACTACGATTAGCCATCCTACTTTTGATATTTTTCTCTCCATCTCACCTACCTCTTCCTTTAACTTAAATACTCCCTTATCTTTCAATTTATCCCCTTTATAACAATTATACCTGAACTTATAAACTTTCCTCCTCCTCTAACCACTCACGCATCAAGAGATAGGCGAAGTAGTCAGCTTCTTTTTCCAATCCGGCGATAAAGCTCTTGTGGTCTAAAAATACCGGACGCAGATAATTAGCGTGGTGGAGGAGAAAATGAGCTACCTCATGGAGAATAGTTTTTGCTCGCTCTCGGAAAGGTAGTTTCGAGTTTATGACGATATTTTTCCTGGTCGGATGTTTACCACAACCTCGTCGTATCCTTCAATGTTTGGGAACTTTATTTTATCCAGTTTCTTGTTAAATTCCTGATTTTCCTCTTCTTTTCTGTATCATGTTCTCTTATCTTATTTCTTATCTTGGATTTGGGGAAATTGCGCAGCACAAAGATAACAAATTGCTGGGGAATATAGGAATATTGCAATAGGTTTTGCGATTAATTTTAAGTTCGCCGGAGCGGTTAATAAGACAATTTAGTTGCTATTTCTTCTACACCTCCGCGCAAGGTATTCATTACCGTGCAGCCTCTCTCTCCTGCTTTTATTATTCTTTCCTTTTCTTCGTGAGTTAAATTACCGATTAGTTCCACTTCCATTTCTATTTTTTGCACCCGGGAAGGAGAAGAACCTAATTCTCCGTTGATTCGGGCGACTACTTCCTCCAGAGGAAAATTTTTGGTCTGGGCATAAGCAAAGACTGTTCCGGCAAAACAACTTCCTAAAGCAGCCAGCAAACACTCTACCGGCCAGTATCCTGCTTCGCTTTCTGCGCCTCTACTTTTAAATAAGATTGTCTCTTTTCCTATGTGGGCTTCGATTTTCCCTCTTCGGGCTACAAGCTCTACTTGAGCCATTTTTCTACCTCCTTACTTGGTTTTGAGATTAATGTTTAGTATCATTATACAATGGAACTCTATTTTAAGAATTAAATACTCTTTTATAGTGAAAAATAAAAAGGGGGCAAAATCATGAACAAAAAGTGGTGGCTACTTCTCTTAGTGACTATCTCTCTTCTTCTCCTTTCTGGTTGTGCTCAGGTAGAATTAGCAGTTAAAGTGGCTGGCGATGCTACTATTCCCGCTGCTCGTATTGCGGTGATAGTAAATGACACCACAGTTTTGAGCCAACTAAAAAAAGTAGCTATAGATGAATACAAAAAGTTATCTGAGGAGGAAAGAGAGTTTGTAAAAGTAATGACCAAAGAAGATGCCCCTCCCTATATAGTGGCCTGGGAGTGGGATTTCCCTGACCAGGAAAAAGCTCAGGAGTTTACTCAACAATTCCTAGGTAGCACCGCTCGTCTTTCTAAAGATGGAGACCTGGTAGTTTTAGAGGCTAGCCTGGAAGGAAAAGAGCTGGATAATGTCTTGAATCAGTGGGGAGGGACTGCCGTAAAGCCTTTTCTAGACTCCATTACTCTTTTTGTTAAAGCTTATATGCCAGGAGAGATATTGAGCTATGTAGAGGGAGAAGTAGAGGATAAGGTCTGGCAGCAGGAACTAAACCTGGGAGAGGTGTATAAAAATAAACCCACAATAGACATCGAAGTGATTTCCCGCGATAAATAAAGGGAAGAATAAAAAACACCGGGGTGGGATGGCTCATCCCGGTGTTTGTAGAAATTTAAAAATCTGTTATTGGAATTCTTCTTTAATTTTTTGCTCCAATTCCCAGGGTATCAAGTAGGTATCCTGATAACGATACTCAATTTTTTCTCCATTTCTTACTGTAGTTTCTACGGTTAAGAGTCCTTCTTTCTCTCCCTTTCTCTCTAAGGAAACAATTTGCGTTTCCCAGGTTTTTTGCAGGGAGTTCTCCTTTTCTCCCCATATTTCACATATTAAGCTCTCTTCCTGGAGATAGGCAAAAATAACTACTTTCTGTGCAGGATAGAAGAATCGAAGGTCTTTACTCCCATAGCTTACCGCTGCGTCTCTTCCTGGGGGAACATAAGAGGTGGTTTCTGAATATCCGGAATGGGGATGACGTTCTAAAATTTGAGCTTCAGTGCCTAATAGAGCATTATATAAAGTAGAAGATACCTGGCATACTCCTCCTCCATAACCGGGAGATAGTCTTCCGTTAACCATTATATTGGTTTCGAGGTAACCATCCTCTTTTTCTGCTCTGCCTACTATGTTGTTGAAGGAGAAAATTTCTCCTTTTTCTAATATATAACCGTTGATGGAAGAAGAGGCCTTTTGAATATTATAAACTGTGGGTTCGTCTTTACCTTCAAGGGAAGTTTGATAACGGGCTAATAGATGAGGGGTTCCCAGTTTTTCAAGAATAAGGGAGGTGTCAATTTTCGGCTGCAGGAGTTGAAAGGTAGTGAGAGTTATTTCTTCTTTTCCCCGGGAGAGAGCTTCTCGGAGCTCTAATATTGCTCTTTCCTCATCAAGCCTTTTCCCTTCCCGGGAGGGAATTACCCTTTTTTCCTCTAAGCGAGCGTCTTCTGGGGTAGAATAAGTTTTTTGAGCTAAGTCATCCAGGAGGCTTTTGACCTTTTCTTCATCCCAGGAAAACATAAGGGGAACTGTTTCTCCCTCTCCTTTGAGGATAAACCTTTTCATTGCCTCAATGTTCCAGGAAATTCCCAGTTCTTTTTTATTGAGGGAAATGGTTAAACCATTCACTTTAAGGGAGAGAGGAGATTCCAACCACCTCTCTTCCATTATCTCTAAAAAAGAGGATAGCTCGCTTTTTTTAAGGTCGCCTAAATCAACACCTAATAGATTGCCTTCAATTGGCTGAGAGCAAGAAGAAAGAAACAAAGATAAAAGTACTATTTCTGTAATTAATAAGATTAGGTGCCATCTACGGAGCATGGTTATTTTCTAATACTTTTCTTTAGAATTCACGGGGTAGGAATTTCTTCTCTATTTTCTTCTTTACCAGTCGCTTCCGGAGAACTCTGAGGAGCGGTGTCGGCCTCTGGAGATGAGCTTTCTACGGCTATCTGCAAGGACTCAGCTATGGTAATTTTACTTTTCTCCCGCAACTCAGCCACTAGATGGTTAACTTTGACTCTTTTTTGCTCTTCTTTTAAAAGCTTTTCTATGTTTTCTTTTACCTCTTCATATTTTTTTTCTTCCTGGGGTTTAAACTCTATTATCTGATAGATACAGTAGTGCTCTCCCACCTTAATTACAGGAGTAATAGCCAGAGGTTTGTCCTTGAGAGGAGCGAGAACTTCTTTTACCTCGGGAGGCAAGGTAGTTTCACTCACCCATCCTAAGTCTCCTCCCTGAGAAGCATAGGAATCTTGAGAATTATCTTTAGCCAGCTGGGCAAAATCTTCTCCTACATACAAACGTTTTAAGACTGCCTCGGCCTCTTCTTGAGAAGAAAAAGTCATCTGCCGCAGGTGATATTGAGGAGGAGTGGTGAAAAGGGATTTATTTTCTTCATAGTATTTTTGTATTTCTTCTTCTGGTATGGTGATTTCTTCTGCCAGGCTGTCTTCCAGTTTTTGAATCATCAATTCTCTTTTTATGGCTTCCCGCAGAGCAGCGAGATTGAATCCCTGATATCCTAAATATCTTCGAAAATCTTCTTCAGAGGGGAATTGGGCCTTGATAAGTTCTATTTGTTCTTCTATTTCAGAAGAGGAAACCTTAATTCTTCTCGATTTGGCTTCCTGGTAGAGAAGCTCGTTTTGAATCAGGTTTTCCAGTATTAAACGGCGCAAGAAAGTTATAGAATTTTCGTCCATCTGGTTGAGAGTTTTAGAATCGTACTGAGAAATTAGATTACGAAAGGCTTGGTCCAGTTCATAAAAAGTGATAGCTGTACCATTGACTGTAGCTGCTACTGCCTGGTTGCCTCCCCCTGAGCGGCGAGAACCGTAACCGTAATAAATAGTTACAGCAAAAGCTATTACCACAATTATGAGTATTACATCTAAATGCTTGCGCAAACTTCTCAACATTCAGTCCACCTCTGTGACTTCTAAGTTTTTAACATCTTTAGAATACTACTCCATTAGTTCATTTTCTGTCAACTGCTTAGGGGCTTTTGTGTGGTTATTCTGTGATAATGTCACCCTTAAAACTCTTGAAAAGCTGCTTCTTTAGTAGCAGAATGAAAGATTAATAGGACAGCTTGCGGTGTCCCCCTCCTTATCATCGTAAAAAGCGAAGTGCTCCGCGGCGATCTCTCTTTTTTGTCACCGCGAGGCCCGTGACAGCTTCTTGGGTGGATTATGTGTAGGAAAAACGAAAAAGAATAGTCTGCGGCGCTAAAAACAAAAGGCAAACAAAAAAACATGAAAATGCAAAAACCACTGGGAGAGGAAAACAGACAGCCTGCAGCGTAAGATTAAAAGACTAAAAAACCTAAAAAGCAAAGACCGCTGGTGGGAAAACCATCCACCATATAAAGGGAAAAGAATTCCCCTTTATCAATTCCTTTCTTTTCTTTCTCTCTCTCTTTTTTCCGGGTTAGGGTGGTGAATCGCGCCGCCGCCCTATAAACCCCGGAAAAGACGAAAAGACAAAAAGACAAAATAAAAAGCAAAAACATGGATTCCCGATAAAAAATTTCGGGAATGACGGAGGGGGTTGTTCCTGAATGTATTTATTGCCTTTTTCCGTCACCCCTGAATGCCTCTATCATCCCCAAGTCCCTCATTCCTGAGTGGTTCTATCATCCCCAAGTCCGTCATTCCTGAGTGGTTCTATCAGGAATCTAAATTATTTAAGGGCAAGAATATTTGGATGCCTGATAAAAGATTTCAGGCATGACGAAAGAGGTGTCACCCCTGAGTGTCTCTGTCAGGGGTCCACAGTATTTAAAAGCTTGGATTTCCGATAAAAGATTTTGGGATGACAGAAGGAAAGGTCATCACCCCTGAATGTTCCTACGAGGGGCCCAGATAACAAAAATTTCTCTGTAGTTCCGGAAAAAAAAGAGGGGAACTCACTATGGGGGATAAAAGCTCAGTATTGCCACATAAGCAAAAATACGAGCTTGTAACGACCACTCCGGGTAGATGGGCAAATAATGCTCGCGATTACTGCCACACGAAAGAATATACGAATTATGGCGATAGCATCTAGAGGGGAGTTTAAAATGATTTTTTTTTATGGTTTACAGTTAATATAACGATGCTTGAGATCAAGATTGAGTATTATGATTTCCGGGCTCTTAATTAAGGGCATCTGCAAAGAGATGATGGATATTGTAGTTAAAACCGGAAAATATAAAATAACCGGGGCAAAAATATTACTCTTACCATAAAAGCCCTCTGATTGAGCTATATTCCAGATAAAGAGCCTGCTAAGAGCCCTCTCATAAAGTAGCGACCCAGGAAAATATACAATAAAAGAGGAGGAACTGCAGTGATAAGAGCTCCTGCCATCTGGATATTCCACTCTACAAAATATGAACCAGCGAGGTTGTTGAGAGCAACGGTTATAGGCTGGATACTTGGCTTTTGTGCCACTACCAGTCCAAAGAGGAAGTCATTCCATATAGAGGTAAATTGCCAGATCATAACTACAGCAAAGCCAGGCATAGATATTGGTAGCATTATATCTTTATAAATCCTCAGGAAACCACCTCCATCAATTTTTGCTGCTTCTAATAGTTCAGTAGGAACTGTGGAGTAATAGTTTCTGAATATTAATGTAGTTATAGGTATTCCATAGACACAGTGAATAAAAATCAGGCCCGGGATAGAGCCATACAACCCTATTTTCTGTAAAACTACTACCATGGGAATTAAAACGCTCTGATAAGGAATGAACATGCCAAATATAATGAGGGCTAACACAGTGTTAGAAAATTTAAATTTCCACTTAGAGAAGACATAACCATTCATAGAGCCTAAAAGGGAAGATATCAACGTGGCAGGAATAACCAGATATATACTGTTCATAAAGTTTTTAGATAGACCGGTTACCCCTTTTGATGTATCGCCCCTCCAGGCAATTTTAAAACTGTCCAGGCTTATGTTTTGAGGAAGCTTCCACATATCTTTCAGGCTCACTTCAGCAAAACTTTTAAAGCTGGTTGCCAGAAGCACGTATACAGGTAAAAGGTAAAATATGGCGAACAATATTAAAACCAGGTATAAAATAATTCTACTTGATTTATGGACCGTGCGTATTTTAGCTTCCCTCCCTTAAACCGTGTCTCAGATAGGGTATGATAAGGATAGCTACAAAAATTAGTAGAATAGTGGCGATAGCTGCACCTTGAGCGAAGAAATTACCTCTAAACGTAGTATCGTACATAAATAGAGCCGGGACATCGCAGGAAAATCCAATTCCCGCTCCTGTCATGGCTACTACTAAGTCAAATATCTTTAGGGAAATATGGGTGAGAATAATAACTGCTCCTAAAGTAATAGGTTGTAACAGTGGTAAAATGATGTATCTATATACCTGCCAGTTACTGGCTCCGTCTACCTGAGCTGCTTCAGATAATTCCTGAGGTATACCTCTAATACCTGCCAGATACATAGCCATGACATATCCTGACATCTGCCATACTGCAGGGATTACCACCGCTTTTATTCCCACGTTAGGGTCGGTATACCATCCACTTTTTAAAAATCCCAAACCTATTTTATCTAATAGCATATTGATGCCTAAAGAACCAGTAGTAGCAGTGCCAGGGTTTAGCATCCATCTCCATACTACTCCGGTCACAATAAAAGATATAGCCATAGGGAAGAGATAGATACTTCTGAAGACGTTCTCAAATCGAACTTTTCTATCCAGTAAGATAGCCAGAAAAAGACCAATAGCGATAGATACTACAAGAAACAAGACAGTAAAGACCAGAATATTTTTAAGGCCTATCTGAAAACGAAGGTTGTGAAAGAGGTCGATATAATTTCTGAATCCCACAAAGGTGAAATCGGGAACTACATCTTTCCAGTTGGTTAAAGATATCCATCCCGTCCAGCCAATAAACCCGTAGACAAAAACAGCAATAAGGATGACAGAGGGCAAAATAAACAAGAAGGTGAGAATCTTTTCTTCCTTTGTTTTTTTCATAACCCTTTTTCCTTTAAAGGCAAAAAAGAAGAGGGGGGAAGCTTCTTCCCCCCTCTCTCAAAAGCTCTTTTACTGAGCTACTCCTGCTCTTTCTGCTACCTGCACCAGGGCTTTCTGAGTTACTTCTATATCAGGACGAGCTACAAAAAGAGCGATAACATCTTTGAATTCAGTGACCCATCCTTCCGCGGCTGCTGCACCATGCATTACACTGGGAACTATAACATCTTTTTCCCAGTCTTCCATAACTGACTTCTGGTAATCGTCAAAGAGGTCTTTATTTATATCGGTTCGGGCGGGAATAGAACCTTTCTTGAGGTTAAAGGCTTCCTGCCCTTCTTTGGAACCTAAGACTTTCAGGAAGTTGATAACATTGTCTCTATTCTTGCATCCCTTGGGAAGGCCAAAACTATCAGATAGAGCATCAAATATCCCGGCAGTTTCGGGAACCGGCACCCATCCAAAATCGGTATATTCTTTGGAGAAGAAATACCCTGCTACCCAATCTCCCATTATGCTCATTGCGCCTTTCCCGTCTATGATATACTCATAAGCTTCATCCCAGGTGAAGGCAGCATGGTCAGGATTAACATAGGTAACCATTTTCTTAAACGTTTCTAAAGCTTCGGTAACTCCTGGATCTGACCATTTGGTCTCGCCAGTCCACAAACCGCTGTAACCTTCTGCTCCTAATTTAGCAATCAGGACTGTTTCAAATACGTGAGCAGCTTCCCATCCATCTTTTGTTCCCAAAACAAAAGGAATAATCCCCTGTTCCTGCAACTTATCTGCTATTTCAAAGAATTCGTCAAAAGTTTGAGGCGGATTTAGTCCGTTATCAGCAAAAATTTGTTTGTTATACCAGAGAACATTAGCTTTGTGGATGTTCACCGGCACAGACCAGTAGTCACCTTCATAGGAGACTATGTCTAGTATACCCTTGGGCATAACTTCTACCCATCCTTCAGACTCGAAAAGATCGGTTAAAGGCTCCATAAATCCGGTTTTAACCCAGGTATCGATTAGCTCTTTTCCAGCATGTACCTGGAAAGTATCAGGTGGATCTCCGCCTAACATTCTGGTTTTCAATACTGCTTTAGCATGGGCTCCTGCTCCACCAGCTACGGTAGCATTGATGATTTCTACATCGGGATAGAGTCTGTTATAGATATCGAATAGCGCCTGCAGTCCTTCAGCTTCTCCACCTGCTGTCCACCAGGAAAAGATTTCTATGACGCCTTTTTCCTGGGAGAAAGCAAGGGTTCCTAAAGAGAGAACTAACAACACAGAAAGCAACAAAGATAAACCTTTAAAACGCTTCATTTTTGTACCCCCCTTAAATTGTTATTCCACATAAAATTATATCATTTCTATAAACCAGGTCAAGCTTTTAGGGTCTCTATATAAAGTGTGTGGAAAAAACATCTAAAAGGAAGTATGGTGGCAAAGACCAGGGGAGAACTTAGAAAAGAAAGGAGACTCTACCACCATGGCCAGAGGGAAGATTGGTATCACAATTTTATCGAGGGTTAAAGACTTAAAAATAGAATAGCAGTTTAAGCTTCAATTAAAAAGGAGAAAAGGGAAATGCTCGCTCTCCGGATCGGTAAAACTCTATAAACATACACAGAAAGAGGGAAGTTCTCCATACCTCGCAGAGGAAAGAGAGTTAATAAGAGATGTAAGAATTATCCCTTTTGGGGTATACTAAAAGAAAAAAGGAGGTTTTAAAATGAATTCTTTTCAGTATAATCTGGCCCGATTTATATCTTTTCAAGATAAGGCAGAGTGTGAGAGGGTACGTCAGATTAAAAAAGAAGATATTACCAACCATCCCAATCCTGATTTCAAAATTCAGGTCATTGAAGAAAGAGACGATTTCTACTTTCAATTTGCTATGGATATCTTCACTCGAATAGTGGAAGCTCGAGAGAAAAAAGAAAGTCTGGTTCTTATCCTTCCCGTAGGCCCAGTCCCTCAGTACTCATTGGTAGCAAAAATGGTCAATCAATTTCACATTCCCTTAGACCATCTCCACATTTTCAATATGGACGAATACGCCGACGAAGAAGGAAATACCGCTCCTCCATCATGGCCTGGTTCCTTCCAGAAAGCTATGTGGGACAACTTTTTCAGCTTGATTGACCCTCCTCTTCGCCCTCTGGAGAAAAACATTCATTTTCCCACCAAAGAAGTTCTTCCCGATTATGCCAAAATGATTGAAGATTTAGGAGGGGCAGATTGCTGCTACGGAGGAGTGGGCTGGTGCGGGCATATCGCCTTCTGGGAAGCTCATCTGGGATTTGAGTTTGGCGATGACCTCCAGGCTTTCCAAGAAGCAGGGCCGCGATTAGTAGAACTTCATCCTATGACCATTATGCAAAATGCTCTACATTCTTTCAGTGGAGATTGGTCATGGGTTCCTCCATTTGCCAACACTATCGGACCAGCTCAAATTGTGGGAGCTAAATACCGAAGCTTCTGGTTAGACGGATACTTAGGGGGTGGAGTAAGCTGGCAAAGATTTATTGCTCGTTTGGCAGCACATGGACGAGTGAACACTTTAGTTCCTGCTTCTATCTTGCAGAATTTCCCTGGAACTTATACGCTATTGGGGGGAGTAGCAGATAATGTAGAGATTAAAATGGCTTAAAACTCTTTTCTCTGCGGAGAGTTTGCTTATCCAATTGACAGTAAATAATCCATTATTTAATATTAGAAAGAATAAATCTTTAAGGGAGGATGAAAATGAAAAAGTACGGAGTAATTCTATTGGCTCTACTCGTTTTAATGTTAGGAGTAGTTAATGGAGGGTGGGCAGAGGAGAAAAAAACTTACATAGTGGGAATTGACGGTGATTACTATCCTTTTAGTTACATCGACAAAGATGGAAGTCCGGC
>Ga0116180_1004479_pt1 | contig 10104 bp, 6 predicted proteins | sample AD_UKC073_MetaG_FD_89804 | JGI IMG/M metagenome (GOLD analysis project Ga0116180, IMG submission 89804) | Active sludge microbial communities of municipal wastewater-treating anaerobic digesters from USA - AD_UKC073_MetaG | ecosystem: Engineered > Bioreactor > Anaerobic > Digestate | place: USA... | reverse complement strand
CCGCCGGCAACGGCAGCGCCACCGATGAACACGGCCGCAATGGCGTCAAGCTCGAAGCCGACGCCGTCCTTCGGGTTGGCTGCGTTCAGGTACGCGGTGAAAACCATGCCGGCAATGGCCGCCAGAAACGCCATGTTGACCATGACGAAGAAGTCGACCTTGCGGGTGTCGACGCCGGAGAGGCGGGCAGCGTTGGAGTTGCCGCCCACGGCGTAGATGTGGCGGCCGATCACGGTCCGCTGCGTGATGAACGAGTAGATGATCACCAGGGCCAGCAGGATCAGCCCGACGATCGGGATGCCCTTGTACGACGCCAGCAGCATGCCGAAGGTGGCGATGATGGCGGCGAACACCACGATCTTCAGCACTGACACGATCATGCTTGGCGGGGTGATCCCGTACTTCTTGAGGTCAGCTCGGCGCGCCATCTCGAGCCAGATCACCACCCCGATGGCGAGAGCCGTGAGGATCAACGTGGGTAGGTGGTACGGCATCCCCTCGCCGATCTCAGGGAGGTAGCCGTTGGCGATCTTCTGGAACGCGTCCGGCACGGTGATCGACTCGGCGTTGAGGATGATCAGCTGGAGGCCACGGAACAGCAGCATGCCAGCGAGGGTGACGATGAACGCGGGGATCCCCACGTAGGCCACCCAGTAGCCCTGCCAGATCCCCACCAGAATGCCAATCGCGAGGCCGACGAGGATGGCCATCGGCCACGGCAGGGCCCAGGCCTTCATCGACAGGGCCGCGACAGCGCCCACCAGGGCGCAGACCGAGCCGACCGACAGGTCAATGTGACCGGCGATGATCACCATGACCATTCCGATGGCGAGGATCAGGATGTAGCCGTTCTGCACCAGGAGGCTGGTGACGTTGCGCGGGGCGAGGAACAGGCCGTCGGTGAGGATCTGGAACAGCACGATGAGGAGCCCGAGGGCGATCATCATGCCGTACTGACGGAAGTTGCCCGAGATCGCCTTCCTGATCTGGGCCACCACCGAATCCGGCTGGGTCGTGGCCGTTACCACGGGAGTCTGGCTGGCCATGGTCAGTCCGCCTTTCGTTGGGTCATGTAACGCATGAGGGTCTCCTGGTCGGCCTGCTCACGAGGCACGTCTGCGGTGATGACACCGGCGGAGAGGGTGTAGATGCGGTCGCAGATGCCGAGCAGCTCCGGCAGTTCGGAGGAGATGACGAAACACGCCTTGCCGGAGTCGGCGAGCTGGTTGATGATCTCGTAGATCTCATACTTGGCGCCCACGTCGATGCCGCGGGTCGGCTCATCGAGGATCAGCACCTCAGGCTCAGTGAACATCCACTTCCCGAGCACCACCTTCTGCTGGTTGCCGCCGGAGAGCTTGCCGACGCCTTCCTCGATGGTGGGCGCCTTGATCCGCATCGCCTTGTGGTACTTGTTGGCGGCTGCCACCTCGGCGAGCTCATCGACGACTCCGCCGGGGCTGATCGCCTTCAGTTTGGCCGCGGTGGTGGAGACCCGGATGGTGTCGAGCAGGTTGAGCCCCAGTGCCTTGCGGTCCTCGGTCACATAGGCCAGCCCAGCGTCGATTGCCTGCCCGACGTTTCGAAGGGTGACGTCGCGGCCGTTGATGCGCATCGCGCCGGCGAGCTTGTGACCGTACGACTGCCCGAACAGGCTGCGGGCAAACTCCGTACGACCGGCGCCCATCAGCCCGGCCAAGCCCACGATCTCGCCAGCCCGGATCTCGATCGAGGCGTTCTTGGTGACGAGCCGGCTGGGGTCATCGGGATGGCCGACTGTCCACCCGTCCACCTCGAGAACCAGGTCACCGATCTTCGGTGTGTGGGGCGGGTAGCGGTGGTCGAGGTCGCGGCCGACCATGCCGCGGATGATGCGGTCCTCGTTGATGCCGCCGCCGTGAACGTCGAGGGTCTCGATCGTCTTGCCGTCGCGGATGATCGTGATCGAGTCAGAGATGGCCTCGATCTCGTTCAGCTTGTGGCTGATCATGATGCAGGTAATGCCCTGGTCGCGCAGGTCGCGCAGCATCGACAGCAGGTGCGCGGAGTCGCGGTCATTGAGAGCGGCCGTGGGCTCATCCAGGATCAGCAGCTTGACGTCCTTGGCCAGGGCCTTGGCGATCTCGACGAGCTGTTGCTTGCCGATGCCGATGTTCTTGATCTGGGTGCCCGGATCCTCGTGGAGCCCCACGCGGGCAAGCAGCTCGCGAGCCCGTTTCGTCGCCTCCTGCCAGTTGATCACGCCGCCGAGGGCGACCTCATTGCCGAGGAACATGTTCTCGGTGATGGTCAGCTCTGGGATGAGCGCCAGCTCCTGGTGGATGATCGCGATGCCAGCATGCTCGCTCTCGCGGATGTTGCGGAACTTCACGAGGTCACCCTCGTAGTAGATCTCGCCAGAGTAGGTGCCGTACGGGTAGACCCCCGACAGCACCTTCATCAGCGTCGACTTGCCAGCCCCGTTCTCACCGCAGATCGAGTGGATCTCGCCAGCTTGAACGTCGAAATTGACGTCGGAAAGGGCCTTGACCCCGGGGAACTCCTTGGTGATGCCTTGCATCGACAGGATGGTTTGCGTCATTGCGCTCCCTTGCGCTCAGCCGAAAGTGCGGGGCGGCGAACCGCCCCGCACTTTCGAGGGGTCACTTCAGCTGGTCCTCGGTGTAGTACTTCGCGTCGAGGAGGATCTTCTTGATGTTCGACTTGTCGCACGGCACCGGCTCGAGGAGCTGGGTCGGCACCGTCTTGACGCCGTTCTCGTACGTCTTCGTGTCGTTCACCGTGACGTTCTTCTTCTCGGCGATCTCACCGATCATCTTCACCGTGGCCTTGGCGAGCTCCTGGGTGTTCTTGAAGATGGTCGAGTACTGCTCGCCCGCGAGGATCGACTTCACGCTCTCCAGCTCGGCATCCTGACCGGTTACGACGGGGAGCTTCTTGCCGCCCTGCCCGTACCCGGAGCCCTTGAGCGCGGCGATGATGCCACGCGAGAGGCCGTCGTACGGTGCGAGGACGCCATGGACGTCCTTGCTCGTGTAGGACTTGGTCAGGATGTTCTCCATGCGCTTCTTCGCCACGGCGGCGTCCCAGCGCAGGGTGGCGACGACCTTGAAGTCGGTCTCGCCGGACTGGATGACGACGGTCTTGTCGTCGATCTTCGGCTTCAGCACGCTCATGGCGCCGTTGAAGAAGAAGGTGGCGTTGTTGTCGTCGGGCGAGCCAGCGAACAGCTCGACATTCCACGGCTTCGCAACGCCGGACTCCTCGAGGCCCTTGAGCAGCGAGGTGCCCTGCTGCACGCCGACCTTGAAGTTGTCGAACGTGGTGTAGTACGAGACGGCGTCGGTCTCGCGGAGCAGACGGTCGTACGCGATGACCGGGATGCCAGCGTCCTTGGCCTCCTTGAGGGCGCCCTTGAGAGCGACGCCGTCGATCGAGGCGACGACGAGGACCTGGTTCTTCTTGGTCACCATGTCGTTGACCTGGGTGACCTGGGTCGGGATGTCGTCGTTGGCATACTGCAGGTTGACCTTGTAGCCAGCAGCCTCGAGCTGCTGCTTCATGTACTCGCCGTCCTTGATCCACCGCTCGGAGGTCTTGGTCGGCATCGCGACGCCGATCGTGCCCTTGGCGGTGGCGGCGGTCCCGGAGCCGCTCGCGGCCGGGGCGGCAGTGCCCGAGTCGCGGCCGCAGCCGGTGAGGGTGCTCACGGCGAGACCGAGGCCGCCGAGGGCCACGCTGCCGAGAAGAGTACGACGATCCATTGGTTTATGTCCTTCCTGGGCGCAGCAATCTGTGGTGGCTGCACCGATGTGCCGGGTTGGCAGGGTCAAACTACAGTCCCCGGTTTCTGTACCCGTCACCGGGGTCGCATTCTGTTACGGAAGTGTTGGGAAAACCTTATCCGAATGCAGATACGAGGCGTGTTGGAACGTTACCCGGACCCAGGAAGGAGATCAGATTCCGCCGGCCAACCGGTGGTAGGCGGCCGACCAGCGCAGCTCCTTGTGGAATGACCGGACGGTCGTGTCCCGGTCGATCAGGCAGAGCTCGATGCCGACCATCTGGGCCAGGTTCTCCAGGTGCTCGGCCGACAGCTGGGTCGACAGGACGGTGTGATGCGGACCGCCGGCGGCGAGCCAGCACTCCGTCGAGGTGGAGAAGTTCGGCATCGGCTTCCACACGGCACGCGCCACGGGCAGCTTCGGCATCGGGAACGGTACGGCAACGACCTCGACCTCGTTGGAGACGAACCGCAGCCGGTCACCCAGGTCAGCCAGGCCGAGTGTGACGCCGTCACCGGGAGCCGCATCAAACACCATCCGTACGGGATCGTCCTTGCCGCCGATCCCCAGCGGATGGATCTCGATCTTTGGCTTCCCGGCAGCGATGGTCGGGCAGACCTCGAGCATGTGGGCGCCGAGGATCAGGTTGTTGCCGGGCTCGAGGTGGTAGGTGTAGTCCTCCATGAACGAGGTGCCACCGGGCAGTCCCTTGCCGGCGGCCTTGAGCGCGTGGCCGAGCACAGCCGTCTTCCAATCACCTTCGCCGCCGAAGCCGATCCCGTCGGCCATCAGCCGCTGGACGGCCATGCCGGGCAGCTGCTTGAGGCCGCCGAGGTCCTCGAACGAGGTGGTGAAGGCGCCGTACCCGCCGTCGATCACGAAGTGGCGCAGAGCAAGCTCGAGCTTCGCGCTGTACTGCAGCGACTCGTACCGGTCTGCGCCCGGTCGAAGCTCTGCGACGACGTCGTACAGGTCGCAGTACTCGGTCGCGAGAGCATCGGCGTCGGTGTCGGAGACCGCATCGACCACGGCGACGAGATCGTTCACGCCGTACGTGTTCACCGATGTGCCTAGACGGCGCTCGACCTCGACCTTGTCGCCTTCGGTCACCGCGACGTACCGCATGTTGTCGCCGAACCGGACGACCTTGAGCGTACGGAAGGCGTGCGCGCCAACGCAGGCCCGCGACCAGACGCCTACCCGGCGGAGCACCTCAGGGTCGGAGACATGCCCGGCGATCGTCGTACGGGGAACGCGGAGACGAGTCTGGACGTACGCGAACTCCCGGTCGCCATGCGCGGCCTGGTTGAGGTTCATGAAGTCCATGTCGATGGTGTCCCACGGCAGGTCACGGTTCACCTGGGTGTGCAGGTGCAGCAGAGGCTTGCGCAGCTGGTCGAGCCCGGTGATCCACATCTTTGCCGGCGAGAACGTGTGCATCCAGGCGATCACGCCGATGCAGTCGTCGTCGGAGTTCGCATCGATCAGGCAGCGGCGGATCGCGTCGGTGTCGGTCAGGACCGGCTTCGCGACGATGGTGGCCACGACCTCGTCAGCGTCAGCGAGCGCGTCCGAGATCGTGCGCGACTGGTCGGCGACCTGCTTCAGGACCTCGGGGCCGTACAGGTGCTGGCTTCCAGTGATGAACCAGATTGAGGCCATGGGGGGTGACTCCTTGTCGTGGGTCTACTTCTGTCCGTAGACGTTCTGGTAGCGGTGGTAGAGCGAGTCGATGTCGGCCTGGTCGAGGCGCTGGGGCTCGGCCATCTGTCGGGCCACCCACACCGTGCGGGCGACGCTCTCGAGCATGACGGCCGCCTTGACTGCAGCCTTGGCGTCGCGACCGATGGTGAACGGGCCATGGCCCGCCATCAGGACCGCGGGGGAGCGGGACTCGCGAAGGGTCTCGACGATGCCGCGGCCGATGGAGTCGTCGCCAATCAGCGCGAACGGCCCGACCGGGATGTCGCCGCCGAACTCGTCGGCCATCATGGTCAGCACGCAGGGGATCGGCTCACGGATGGCTGCCCAGGCGGTGGCGTAGTCGGAGTGGGTATGGACGACCCCGCCAACCTCGGGCATGTGCGCGTAGACGTAGCCGTGCGCGAACGTGTCCGACGACGGCGACCGGTCGCCCTCGACCAGGGCCCCGTCGAAGTCAGCCACCACCATCGCCTCGGGGGTGAGCTGGTCGTACGTCACCCCGGACGGCTTGATCACGAGCAGGTCAGCGCCCGGCACTCGGGCCGACACGTTGCCAGCGGTCCACGCTACGAGGTTGTTGGCCGGCAGCAGCGCATGCAGGTCCGCGACCTCGCGCTTCAGCCGCTCGACGTCGGGGCGCAGCGACTCCGGGATGCTGCTCACGCCCACTCCTCACCCGTCGCCGGTGCCTGAGCGTGTCGGAGGGTCGCTGGTTTGGCCACCTGGGCTCTCGGTCCCTGAGCGTGTCGAAGGGTCACTCGCTGGCCTCTCGCTTGATCTTCTTGAGCCGCCGCATCACGTCGTTGGCGCCTCGGCCGAAGTAGTCGTGCAACTCGACGTACTCGCGGAAGAGGGCGTCGTACGCCGTCGCGCTCTCCTCGTTGGGGGTGTACGCGGCGTACTCCTTCTTGCCCATGGCGTCGCTGGCGTCCTTGACGTTGTCGTACGCGCCTGCCGCGACCGCGGCGTGGATGGCTGAACCGAGGGCGCAGCCCTGCTCGGAGACGGCGATCGACAGCGGCAACCGCAGCACGTCGGCGTAGATCTGCATGAGCAGGGCGTTGCGCTTGAGTCCGCCCACGACGACCAGTTCGGTGATCGGTACACCGGACGAGGTGAACGCCTCGACGATGACGCGGGCGCCGTAGGCGGTCGACTCGATCAGGGCGCGGTAGATGTCCTCGGGCCGGGTCGTGAGGGTGAGGCCGAGGATCAGGCCGGACAGTTCGTGGTTGACGAGGACGGAGCGGTTGCCGTTGATCCAGTCGAGGCAGACCAGGCCGTGCTCGCCGATCGTCTGCTGCGAGGCCAGGTCGGTGAGGTACTCGTGCACTGAGACCCCCGCCGCCTTGGCCTTCTCGGTATAGGCAGCAGGGACGCCGTTCTTGACGAACCACGCGAAGATGTCGCCGACGCCGGACTGGCCCGCCTCGTAGCCGTACAGCCCATCGATCACGCCGCCGTCGACAACCCCGCACATGCCGGGGACCACGTGAAGCTGCTTGTCAGACACGATATGGCACGACGAGGTGCCCATGATCGCGGTCATCTGGCCGGGCTCGACAGCTTGGACGGCAGGGCAGGCGACGTGCGCATCGACGTTGCCAGCCGCGATCGGGATGCCCTCCGGCAGACCGGTCCACGCGGCCGCCTCTGCGGTGAGGTGACCCGCCACGGAGCCCAGCGCGACGAGAGGACCGTCGATCTTGTCGGTGAAGTAGCCGGCGAAGTCCGGGTTGAGGGCGGCCAGGAACTCCGGGTCGGGGTACGTCCCGTCCTGCCAGTTGTTCTTGTAACCAGCCGTGCACGCGTTGCGGGTGAACTGACCACCGAGCTGCCAGACGACCCAGTCGGTCGCCTCGACGTAGCGCCACATCCGGTCGTACAGCTCGCGGTCCTCCTCGAGCAGCTGAAGGCCCTTCGCCATGGACCACTCGCTCGACAGCAGACCGCCGTAGCGCGGCCGCCACCACTCGTCCCGCTCGGCCGCCAACGCGTTGATCCGGTCTGCCTGCTGCTGCGCAGCGTGGTGCTTCCACAGCTTGATGTAGGCGTGGCGACGTCCTTCGTACTCGGGCAGCTCGTTGAGCGGGGTGCCGTCCTCGAGGACAGGTACGAGGGTGCAGGCGGTGAAGTCGATCCCGACCCCGACCACCGAGGCGGGATCGATGCCAGCGTCAGCGACGGCAGCCGGAACGGCGGTCTTCAGCACGTCGATGTAGTCGGCAGGCACCTGCAACGCCCAGTCGGGAGGCAGCTTGTCACCGTTGGGCAGCGTCTCCTCCAGCACGGCGTGCGGGTAGTCCAGCACCCCGCTTCCGAGCTCCTCGCCGTCGGACACCCGGACGACCACAGCTCGGCCCGACAGAGTCCCGAAGTCGATCCCGATCACATAGCTGGCTGAGGCGTCCATGGCTCCCCTTCTGTCGTACGGCTGAACCTAGCGTAGACGTGTTGACACGTTTCAACGGGGCCAGGTGTCAAACCGGCCGCGGCTGAAGCGTCAGGCCTCGGCGTGGGACTGTCGAGCGCCCTCAGCAGCGACAGCCGTGAAGATCGCTGGGGCAGTGAAGCCCTTCTCGGCGAAGGCGTCCGCGACCGCCGCGGTGATGGCGGCAGCGTCGGGCTCCCGTACGAGCGCGATCGCCGACCCACCGAACCCGCCGCCGGTCATCCGGGCGCCCAACGCTCCGGCAGCGAGCGCAGCATCGACAGCGGTGTCGAGCTCGGCGCAGCTGACTTCGAAGTCGTCGCGCAGCGAGGTGTGCGAGGCGACGAAGAGGCGACCCAGCTGGCCGTAGTCGTCGGCGTTGAGCGCGGCAACTGCCTGCGTGACCCGGTCGATCTCAGTGACCACGTGGCGAGCTCGCTTGCGCAGCAGATCCGACGACAGGCGGGCCAAGGCGTCGTCGAGGTCGGCGATGTCGACCTCGCGGAGGGTGGGAACGTCCAACTCGACGGCGGCACGCTCACAGGAGGCGCGCCGCTCCCCGTACTGGCCATCGACGAGCGCGTGGGTCGCGCGGGTGTCGATCACCAGCAGCGCCAGGCCGTGCTCGGCGAGGTCGAACGGCTGGTGGGTGACGGTGCCGTCGCGGCAGTCGAGCAGGAGCGCGTGGCCCGCGAGGGAGCGGAGGGAAGCGGCCTGGTCCATGCCTCCCGTGGGGGCGAGCGCGATCTCGTTCTCGGCACGCTGGCAGAGGCCAGCCAGCCTCGCCCGCGACTCGTCGGAGTCGAGCAGGTCGAGCCCGGACAACCCCGATGCAGCTGCCCCCATCGCCCCTTCGATCGCTGCGGAGCTCGACAGCCCTGCGCCGATCGGAACGGTCGAGGAGAAGGCGACATCCATGCCGCCGACCTCGTACCCCGCCAGCTGCAGCGCCCAGACGACTCCTGTGGGGTAGCGGGACCAGTCGGACGGCATGCCTGGCTCGATGGCGTCGAGCGTGACCTCGGAGATCCCGTCGATCCCGTCCGACACGAGGCGAAGCACGTTGTCATCGCGGCGACTGGCAGCTGCGTACGTGCGCTGCGGGAGCGCGATCGGCAGCACCAGGCCAGCGTTGTAGTCGGTGTGCTCGCCGATCAGGTTGACCCGGCCAGGCGACTCCCAGACCCCCTCGGGATCGGCATCGAAGGTCTCGCGGAACAGGCGTACGGCGTCCATGGCCGGGAGTCTAGAGTCTCGGCTGTGAGGCCGGATCAGGTGGTCGGGGAGCGCTTGGGGTTCGGGGCGTCGGGGCTCGGCAACCTGTACGGGGAGGTCGACCCGGTCGTCGCGAGAGCCACGGTTGACGCGGCATGGGACGCCGGGGTCAGATACTTCGACACCGCACCGCACTACGGCCTGGGGCTCTCGGAGGAGCGCCTCGGCGAGGCATTGGCAGGTCGGCCGCGGGACGAGTACAGCCTCTCCACCAAGGTGGGTCGGCTCCTGGTACCCAACCCGGACTGGGCAGACGGGGTGATGGACGACCAGGGTTTCGCCGTACCAGCCCGCCTTCGGCGAGTCTGGGATCCCACGGAGTCCGGCATTCGCCGCAGTCTGGAGGGGTCGCTCGAGCGGCTGGGTGTGGATCGGGTCGACATGATCTTCCTGCATGACCCGGAGTCGTACGACGTGGACGAAGCGGTCCGGGTGGCGCTGCCCGCGTTGGTCCGGCTCCGCGACGAGGGGCTGGTGCGGGAGGTTGGCGTCGGCTCCAACTCGGTCGAGGCGCTGACCCGGTGCGTGGAGAGCGCTGACCTGGACGTGCTGATGGTTGCAGGCCGCTACACCTTGCTGGAGCAGCCAGCAGGTGCACTGTTCGACCGGTGTGTCGAGTTGGGGACGTCGGTGGTCAATGTCGGCATCTTCAACTCCGGTCTGCTGGCTCGAACCGTGGTGCCCGACGATGCTCGGTACGACTATGCGCCCGCGCCGCCCGCGTTGCTCGCCAAGGCGAGAGAGCTGGCTCAGATCTGCCAGCAGTACGGGGTGGAGCTCCCGACGGCCGCGCTCCACGTCGCGCTGCGGCACCCGGCCGTACGGTCGGTGCTCGTCGGTGCCAACCGGCCCGACCATGTACGGGAGGCGGCGCGCAGGCTGGCGGAGCCCGTACCCGAGCAGCTCTGG
>Ga0116180_1004478_pt1 | contig 10108 bp, 9 predicted proteins | sample AD_UKC073_MetaG_FD_89804 | JGI IMG/M metagenome (GOLD analysis project Ga0116180, IMG submission 89804) | Active sludge microbial communities of municipal wastewater-treating anaerobic digesters from USA - AD_UKC073_MetaG | ecosystem: Engineered > Bioreactor > Anaerobic > Digestate | place: USA... | reverse complement strand
CGCCTCGGCCGTCGCCATCGGTATGGCCGTCTACCTTTTACCATCGATCATAGCCGGACTTCGCGGCCACGCTTCGGCCTGGGGCATTTTTGCGCTCAACCTGCTGCTGGGCTGGTCCGGCATTGTGTGGATCATCGCCTTGATTTGGGCGCTTTCGAACAAGGGCCAGGCTGTTCAGCAGACGGTTGTGGTCAACAATCATCATGGTGGGCCGCAACAACCGGTTCAGCCCATCTACATTCCCGTACCGCAGCAATCACCCGCATTGGCGATCGATGCCGGAAGCACTCCAGGTTCGCAGCTGCCTGGCGATACTCGCATCTGTCCGGCTTGTGCTGAGACCATCAAAGCTGCGGCCACCAAGTGTCGGTTCTGCGGTGAGCAGCTCAGCCCGATCCTTCTCTCGCACGACCCGGAGGTACGTCATGGCGAATAAGGCGCTCCTTGGCGTGATCGCTGGTCTGACTGCGGTGGCCTCTGCCGGGTCATACCTTGCGGCAACGGCACTTCCCTCCATGGACCCGGCGCCTACGCCGATACAGGATGAATCTCCATCTGCCCCGACTGACGCACCAGCTACGCCAACCCAAACGGCAAACATGCCCTCGATAGAAGGAACGTGGATTCTCGCCAAGTGGGGCGGTGAGGACGGTCTTAGCCGGTGTGAAGACTACGCAAACCCTGCGCTTTATAAGCGCAACGACGAAATGGGAGAAGTCGCACAATTTCTGGCTGATGGGAGTTACAAGAGCTACTTCGCCTACACGACGCCTAGCGGTGAGCAACATTACACCCAGTATTCGGCGACCTGGCAGCAGGAGCGCTCGAAGCTCGTATTGCTCAACTTTGTTGCTGAGGACGCCTTCCGGAACGAGTCGCCGCGCGAGGACCAAAGTCTGGTGTTCGACGGCGCAAACGTCGTTCAGATCGACGATAGGCGCTTCGTCAGGTGCATCGGTGATACCGGCCTAGATGATGGGCAGTAGTGCGGGCGTGACCCGCCGAGTAAAGGTCAATTTGCTTGGATCGTGGCCGGTGATTCGCAATCCCGGAACTATTCTAAGATCGAAATTTGGCCGGAAACCTAAGTTCCCGAAGGATTCTTGACGCGGAGTCACCTGCGGTACCAATAGCTAGTCTCACATTGGGGAGACATCCTATGGTTACGCAGCCACCCGGGAAATTTGTGAAAAAGCATAAAGTCGTCGTGACCATTCCGCGCCGACCCCGAAACGATGCATCGACACGGAAGAAGCACGGGCTGCCATTGTCTGAAACAGGTTGGATAAGCGCGCTTGATGCCGCACAACTTCTCGCAGCACACGATGGCGATCTTGATACCGCCAAATCTCTGCTTCTCGAAAGTATGCAAGAGGGGAAGCTAACTTCCCGGGCCAGTTGCTGGTGTCAGGAAGCCGATGTCGGTGATGTCCGGTGGCACGATCTTGAATGGTCGGGCCTCACCCCGTCGCGTGAGCACAAGGGTCAAATTGAACAAACTGTGTTCTACGAACCTGCTAAGGGTGAAGAACATGTCGATTTGCCAAGTGACTTGTTCCTAAAATCAATCAATTGGACCATCTACTTGGATGATATTCAATGGGAAGCGGGATATTTTATCGCGAAGAGGCCTGCTGAATTTCTGCTAGGTAAGAATCCTGGTCCTTGCACCGAGAAGATGATCAGGCGTTTTGCGGTTGGCCTCCAGTTCCACGTCAAAGAAATTGGAGCAATGGCAACTGCCAGGACAGCCGAGCAAGTTGCAGCCGACAGTGGATTACTCGCCACTCGGAGGGGAAGGCCGCTCCACGAAAGTTGGCCAAGGTGGGTATCGGAGCTGATCGTTCTGTACCGAAAGGGCAGCCTTACCGAAAATTCCAGAGCCTCCGAAATTTTGGCTTGGATTTCAAATGCATTGACCCGAGAGGAATATATTGTGCCTCACAAATCCAACACCTCTCCGGTCGCGACAGCGGTGATAGACACCCTCAAAGAGCTGGCTAAACAGAAGCCGAAGAACTCTAAGGTGTGAGCACTTTCGGGACACTCATCCATTGCCTTTCGGGACAGCTTTTGGGCTTTCGGGACCACTGTAGCTGCAGTTCCAGCGATGTTCATTCCCGTCCGCAGGCAATCGAGCCGATGCGGATAAGGAGTGCAAAACAATGGAAGAGAAACCCCAAGATAGTGCTGAGCCACAAACTGTTCGGCCCGACAATGACACCGAAACAATCAACCAAAGCTGCAGGCTTTGCCAAAGTGTCCAATTCAGCGCTGCATGGTCCGACGTGCATAAGGCTCGCCTACTAAGCAATGTCGCTGGCCGTGACCCGAACAAAGTAGACCCAGAAGCTGCGAATGCCTTATCTGACCGTTTGATGCCGAACTTCATCGATGGCAGTCCAGAGTGCGATCCGACCTCCGAAAGCGCGGCATCGTCCCGTTCGTTGATCAGCGAGCATCAATTCTTGGTTTCGGTGTTGGATAGCCACTTGGAAGAATGGGGTGAGCCAGCTTATCGGTTCAAGGCCTACCTTTGCCGTTTGGCGTTCGATCTCGATACACTGATGCAGGTCGATGCTCCCGAGCTGGTCAAGTCGCTTGGCTTGACCTTTAAGCAGATTGGTCTCGACGCATATCACGGTGCACTGGTGGGGTTCCTTCAGGGCGAAGTCGATCCTGTTCGCAATCTATGCCGGTTCAGCCTGTCAGGCATCGCCAGTAAGGGGCCAGCCAGGCTAATTCGCAAGCTTGGTCGCTTCCCAATTTTTCGTGATTTCCCGTTTGGCGATGCGCACTGGGACGAGGAAAGTTTGCGCGACCCCTTCATCAAGCGGGTTTCCGTCCGAAAGGTGCATGGCCCGGCTCACCACGAGGCCGAACTGTACCAGCACCGTTGGCCCCAATGCCCGACCATTCTCAATGCCGGTCACAAGTTCGAGCGGATTGAGGATCATCGCGCGCTGCCGGAATTGGTCGAAGCGAAGATCTTACTCTGGCTGGATCGGTTTAAGGTGTCCGACTTGACGCTTTTGGTGGGCGTAACAGATGATGGGGTCGGCGTACAATGTGATAGCGCCTTCAACGGCTCGTAGGAGTTAGGGGCGAGGCTTCTACCTTGCGGCTGAAGCGAAGCCCAACGCCACTCCCATCCATACCCAACTCAATTCGCAGCAGCGGGGCCGTTTTGTCGGTCGCTGATGACGCGCGCCCTGCTGCTGTAGCGTGAAAGACAAGACGATGAAGAAGATTGAACCTGAAATCGAGCCGTTGCTGGTGGACGTGCCGACGGCATGTCGCCTGCTGTCGGTGAAGAAGACCAAGATGTTCGAGATGTTGAGGCCTGAGAACCGCACACTCCAGCGTGTGAAGCTCAAAGGTAAGACCCTGGTCACCATGGAATCGATCCGAGCGGTTGCTGCAGGAGAAGTCACATGATGATGCATTCTTGGCTGAATTGCGCCCGCATTCCGCCGTAAAAATTTTTCCAGAAAGCCGATTCCCAATCGGCTGAAACCCTAGAAAATTTTTTCCAAAATCAGTGCGTGCACCGCTTCACGTCGATGAAAATTGGCGTGCGACTTTGTGCGCCTGCATCTCCGGTGGGGCGCGGTGCTTATCGTAGTGTTCAACACACCAACCCCCATCACCCGTACACCAGTCAAACTCACCTCCCAATAGGGTATTCAGGTGATTTTGGCGCATATTCACGAGGAAATTTTTATGCGCAAGCGATTCAACACACCCTTCAACCGTGGCAACAAGCGTGTCACCGACAAGTGGAATACCAGCTTTAACGTGGTCAGCGATGAGGTCGATGAACTGGACCTATCCCTGGGTTCCAATGACCATGATAAGGATGATGACGACGATGGCCTTGGTGTTGCCGAGCCAGGCGGTGCCGTAAATAGATTAAAGCGGAGCCAAATGCTTCGTACGGCAGCCAAGTCCAAGCTCAAGACCTTACGCAAGCCTCGTGCACCAAGGCGTCGCGTCACTGCAACCAAGGCCAGGTCAGTGAAGATCATCAGGGCAGCGCCGACTATGGGACCCAAGAACGCGCCGGAACCAACCGACAGAGCTGTGCGGCGACTTTGGCGTTGCAAGACCATCGATGAGGTCAAGGCCGAACATGCCCTGTGGGCTGAGATGACCAAGGCCAAGTGCTTGAAGGCCATCGAACGGCGCAAGCTACCCGATGAGATGCGCTCAAAAATTTGTGCCATTCTTGATGGCACGGCTACCGATCGCGCATTGCTCACCACCAACAAAGTGTTGGCCTTGGCGTTCGAAAGTTCATGCCGGGCCATCTGGGCTGCAACCAAAGACGACCACGATATGGAGTTCGCGCTGGTCACCTTCATTCCCGGCGATGGCGGGACTTCCTTGAACGCGCCCGTTATGCACACCGTCAGGTCCGACGATCCCTTCTTGAAGGTCCTCAGATCCATGTCCAAGGACTTCATTGGGGCAAGGGAATGGGCGATGTTCAACAGTCACGGGCATCCCGACGGGGGGCGGCATCTGCAAGGTCATGAACACGCCTTGCTCTGGGGACATGGCGTTGTCGCCAAGGCCCAAGAGGTGGCTCAGCGCAGATTGAAGGACTTTGCGCCGAACATCACCGGTGCGCCGCAGATCAACGTTCGCCGTGTTCAAGGCGATGAGGTCAACATTGCGCGCATGTGCGCTTACCTGTTCAAGTCCCCGCACAAGGCCATGAACTGGAAGCCGCCCCATGACGGAAAGCCCGGGCACATGAACCAGAGCGAAAAAGGTGATCGCATGATCCGGTACTTGCGGATGGCGCAAATTCGTTCGCTGATGTCCATCGAGGATGTAATGTTCGCCGGGGGCCAAGGGGTCGATATCCGCAGCGATATCATCAAGCTCGTGCGCCAGACCTGCCATGCAGACGTGCCAGTGCCGAACCGGGTTCTGCACCCCGATGAACTGGGCCGGTTCTGGGCTGATGTGAACCAGGCGCTGAAGCGGCCGTATTGGCGCCTTCCGGTCGTCGCGCGCCAGCACTAGCCTTTAAATGATGGGGCCGTTGATTGTCGAATCAACGGCCCCAAACGCTGCCGAAAATATCAAGACTTCAAAGTCCGGCCCCGTTGACATAGCGGCCGTTCACAGGCCCAAAAGCGATCCTCGAAACCGGTCGTATGTTCACAGCCTACGCAGGGCAGAACTTGCTGTGAAGCGCAGAAATTCATACTGCATCGGCCCTGAAATCGTCATTCACGCACCCAGTTTCGGCACCTTATACTCCCGACGCAGGAATTTGATAAACGCGCGGTCTGTCCGCGCCACAATCGAGCAACTCGCGGAATTGCAGGTCCGCGTTCATTGCCTGGCCCTTGGTGGGGTGGACCTTGCCAGCGCGGCTGGGAAAATGACCATGGCCGTTATTGCGGCTGTCGCAGAGTTCGAGCGTGATCTCCTGGTTGAGCGTACGCAATCAGGCCTTGAGCGGGCAAAGGCGCAAGGAAAGAAGCTTGGACGTCCGAATAAACTGACACCGGAGCAGCAGAAGCGCATTTGCGAGAGGCGAGCCAAGGGCGAGTCGTTGGGCGTCCTGGCCAAAGAGTATGCGGTCAGTCGTTCAGCAGTACGTCGTGTGGAACTCGAGCAGGCCACAAAATAGAGGATCGGCTCATGCTACTGCTCGCACTTTCGTGTCTGTCCAAGTTTCGAATCCGGTGAGTAACTTGACCTGCGTTGTGCCCTCCGTCAGATGAGCGTAGAAATGAGTGCATAGCGCCAGGGCTTTCCCTCTCCTTTGGAGGCGCATTCGTGGGCGCTCTTCATCCATTCTGCCGCGGCACGGGCTTGGGGCAGCGCCGCACATCTATTTCAAAGTCACTGTCGATTGGCATGGCAGAGATCCGCTCAAGATCGGAGTGGGGTTTGTGAAACTGATAGGGGCTCTCAAAAGTTGCGGGAAAATAGTAGCGGCTTCCGTGAGGTGGAGCGGCCTCGAAATGCGCACCCTCACAGTCCTGCTCCTGCCCTTCATCGCAGCGTAAAATGAAATCCCAAGGCCTGAAAAAGAGTCAAATCCGCAGGTGAAACCCTCGCCTCGATCAAGTGCTTCTGCCAAAAGCGATGAGTCTAACTTCGGATATAGATGGCTAGTTTAGCGGGCGGCCATGCATCGAACGGCGTGGGAATCCGCAATCATTCTTTTTCTGCTGCAATATCGAGAATAGTCGTCGAGCGCACACCGACATTAACAAAGGCGTCAAAAGGTACGCCCATTTGGCGTTTGTCGTCTGCTTCGATGACCCAGGGCAATGGTAAGGCATCCGCGTTCAAGGTCACGCGATGTGGGCCATCAGAAACGGCGTCGAAACGATAATAGCCAGACTGATCGGTGCGGACTGCCTGAATCCCATCGAGAATGACGACGATTCCCGGAACGCCATTTTCGGACGGCTCCCTATTGTGATTGGAGTTGGCATCAAGAAAGACATGGCCTTCTAGAACGCCCGCGCCGCCTACTGGATATTGGCGCAGTCCTACCATACCGCGCGGTCGACCGGCGGACGCAGTATAACGCAAGGTCAGATAGCCAGCTCGAAGATGGTAGGAACTGTGTTGCGCCGCGATGGCTTGTGTCGGAGTTACGCCCAGTGGGGACGAGTAGACGCTGGCGAGGCCGTATGTAGAGGTAAGGCTTGAGGTCGTGTCAGTGTAGGAAGCCGTCAAACTCCACCGTTGCGAAAGCCGGACACTGGTGACGATTGTCGCCGAGAACGCCTGGCCCTGTTGTGATGACAGAATTCCCAATGCGCCCCCGGTTGAATCTACAGGGCCATACACACTGGTGGCGGAGAAATTGCCGTTCGAGTTATAGGCAATTGTTGCATCGAAATTGATGCCGCTGAACGGGGTCGCCCCCGCACTGATGGCCCCCCCGAAACTGTTCGATTGCTGTGAGCCACTGCCGTTCAGAAGGTAAGGGGAGTTCGAGGACTGTTGCATTCGCTGGTACGAAGCTTGCGTGCTCAGCCGACTTCCTGAAGGCATCCATGCGGGCAAAGACCAGTTCTGATTGAAGTCGAAACGGTAGAGGTTCATGAACGGATCGTGACTCCAGCCCGCTTCCGCGCGCGAAGAGCCCAGGTGAGTGGAGAACTCAACATATCCAAGCAGTTGCGTGGAGGTTTGCCCGCTCATAATGCGGACTGTACTGTTCATGCCCACCGATGTTGTGAAGTTGAGTTTTCTGCGGACATCAGCATTTGCGACCACACCGCTTGCGCTGCTGCCATCAGCGGAGTCAGCGGCATCGAGATTGAAAGTCCAACGCCACCGCTGTGATGAAGTCGATATGCGGTAGTATCCGCCATAGGCGTTGTTAATCAGGGCTGAGGTGCCCCATGAAAGTCCAGGTGCGAAGTAATACAGGCCGCCGCTCTGATACGTCCGACCGGAACGATAGCTAGCGTCGATCCATCCGCCAGCCGCAGAGCCTTCTGCCGTAATAGGATTGGCGACAATGCTTTGACCGGAGCGGTGTGTCCAGATTGCATTTGCCTGAACCTTGAAGCCATTGTCCGAGAATGCCAGCGTTCCCAGCGCTCCTTGCGATGAAACACGGGCTTTGGAGCTGGAAGAAGGTGTAGACTGCAAAATGACTGTGTAGGGGTCAACAGTGTCCCTTACGGCGATGGCTTGCAAGCCTGCGGACCACCGCGAAGTAAGATCGATCTGCCCGCCGCCGGAAAGCGCCAAGCCGGATAGTCCGGTGAAATCGGAAAGCCGCAAGCCACCGAGCAACCCAGGTTCCCCCACAGAAAGGTTAAGGGTCACAAATGGTTTCGCTTCGCCGTTCGTCCCGGATCGTGCAATTTCCCGATACCCGTTGAATACAACCGCCCCGCCAAGAATGGGAGAGGCGGGCAGATAGAAGCGGGTCTGCTGGCGAACGAGTGCGATCGTTGGTGTCGAGATGGTGCCAAGGGTGCCATCGACGAGCCAACCATCTCCTAGCGGCAAGTTGTGGCTGGTGAGCGTGGCTGAGCCGTTCCATGAATCCGCAGATGTGTTGCCGAAGGCGCCGGAATTCGAACCACGCCTCAATTGTGCGTCTAGGCCCAGAAGGCCAAAATTGTCGGTCTGATATCTGCCGGATACTGAGATGCCGGCCTCGCGCTGGACGCGGTCCAGTGCTGAGGTGTCGATACCGGCAACGCTCGATGTTGGTGAGATCACCGATCCGCCCAATTCGACGATGAGTGATCTCACATTGCCCTTGGTGTACGTCACTTCTTCGCCGCTGGCTGAACTTAGCGGTTCGAGTTTTCCATCGTCAATCAGTCGATCAACGTATGGGGTGGAACTCGGGCTGTTCTGTGGTGCATCGGCGGCATCGGCCTTGGCCGAACCTGGAAGGGAAAGCCCGAGCGACAGCAAGGTCAATTGAATGGCCGAGCGGCGCGCAATCAACCTGGCGCTTTCGGAATTCGGCACGGGCTTCGTCATCAAGGTTCAAAGACGCCATCGAACTTGAAGGAGCTTCTGGTGTCGTTCATCGTACCGCTCATTTTGAGCGGGAAGACGATCTTGTCTGGTTTGGCGTCAAGCGAATCCGGAGTGGCTTGAGCCTCGATCGCATCCCCCCCGTTGTCCACATTGAGCGTAATCATGCGTGTTTCGCCTGGCAGAATCGGCAGGGTGGACGGAGCAAAGTCGCGCTTCCTGCCCAATGCATCGGTTCCAGTGAGGAAAGCGGAGAGCCTGCCATGCGCCGTTCCGATGTTTTGGACCATCAACACAGGCGTTTGTACGCCGTTAATTGTCACAACGTCGGCCTTGACGATCTTGATGTCCGGTTTGACATCACCAACCGCGACATAGACGATGATCGCAATTTGTCCGCTGATCGGAAAACTCACATCCTTGCCAGGCGAGACGCGCACTTCAGCGCCGGATACGACGATAGCGAAACGGCACTCTGTAGGAGCGGTGTCCGCTGGCGGCGTTACCTCGAAGCGGTAGCGAAATTGCGCTTTCGACTGCAGCGTGATTTCCCGCCGTTCGATTGCGACCCAGGGGCGACAGGAATTGGGCTTTAGCGTGTGGCTCAGGACCACACCGCCGTCCGGCGTCAAATCCCATTCGGCCGTCGCGAAATGTAACTCTGTTGCCGAGCTTGCTGCATTAGTCAGTTCCGCAACGCCACGGACGGTTTGCCCTGGTTCCGCCGTTAGCTCAAAACGGGGTGGAGAAATCGAAAGGGCAAAATCGTCTGCAAGGGCCGGGGCGCTCCAAAACTGAGTGCCAGTGGCGATTGCCACAGTGAGTACTGGCAACCGCAAAGGAAACTTCATGGATCAACCTCAATCTCAAAACCGAACGTCAAGGCTTCGGAACCAGATAGTCTTGCGCCATCCGCCTCGAGCTTGATGTCGATGATGTCGCGTAGGAGCGGCCCGTTTATGGCGCCCGCATAGACCAGCGCACGCTCTCCCGAGAGCAGCTCTCCAGGGAGCAGGGTTCCGCCCGTTTGCCATGTGGCCCGGACTGTAGGACCGGACGCACGTGGCAAAGTCATGTAAATGCGGCCATTCCGTCCGACCCAAGGCAACAGATTGAGTTGCACACTGACTCGGGTCGAGGCTGAAACCAGAGGCGAAGAAGCAGAACGGCCAGCCGGTTGCCACTGCATTTGCAACACAGGGTCGAGTACGACCGTACCGCTATCGTCGACCCGGAAAACTTGTCCGGTCGTTGACGGTTCCGCACCACTCTGCGCCTGCGTACCGGCAGACGGGGTGAGTAACGCGCAAGCGACGACAAATGCCGGGGCGATTCGGGTCATGGCAATGAAAGCGTATAGGTGGCGCGTCCAGTAAAGGTGCCAGCAGCTGGCACCACCGTGTTCGCATAAATGAAGGTCATGCATTGCTCTTTCCAACTGTTGGCCGGGAAAGTCGCAAGGGTCTGTGTTCCGCCCGTAAACGTGCCGTTGGGGAACTGATAGGTGCTGTCACCGTTGCCGGACATCACCCAACTTATCTGGCTGAACGGGATGGAATCGCTGCCATTTGTCAAGTTCGCGGGGGTCGTGACCGTTAGTGTCGCTACGCCGGAATTG
>Ga0116180_1004477_pt1 | contig 10108 bp, 12 predicted proteins | sample AD_UKC073_MetaG_FD_89804 | JGI IMG/M metagenome (GOLD analysis project Ga0116180, IMG submission 89804) | Active sludge microbial communities of municipal wastewater-treating anaerobic digesters from USA - AD_UKC073_MetaG | ecosystem: Engineered > Bioreactor > Anaerobic > Digestate | place: USA... | reverse complement strand
TAAACGCGTTCCCTTCCTTCTCCTTTTGCTAATGCCGCTGCAAGAACTGCCCCATTGATATTAGCAGTAAAATAAATGTGATTTATTTGAAGTTCAGGATTATAGTTGGAAATTCCACCCGCTGTCAGCAGATCGCCAACCTTTAAATCAGCCTTCGTCCCATGATAAAACGGCCCTTTGTCAGAAGGAGCACCTTTATATAGTTTAGATAATTCATAATTCTTTTTTGCATTAACAGGGTCACTCAACTCTTCATAGCATTTGGCAATGTTTTCATATAAAGTTGAATAGGCACTCTTTACATTTTCATCATTTATATTTAGCGCATACTGTATAGATGTTTCCATCCACTTCAATTTGTCTATAATACTCTTTTGCTGCCGAGCCAAATGATAAGCTGCAATAAATTTTTCATAGTCATCCGCTGCTTTGTTCCATGCTTCATGAAACATCGTGCTTGCTTTATCTACATCGCCACTATCTTCAAAACCCATCCCCATCATACAGAGTTTAATAACATTGTTATTGGGATCAAATTTTATACTCATCTTATCTTGCCCCCAAATTATCAATTAAGACCTGCAAGCATATTATAGGAGTATGCTCCCAAAACAAACAGTCTATAATATACATTTTTAATAATTTATAATTAAGGTGGGATGGGAGCTTTATCCTCAACCTCATGCCTTATTTAATCTGAGAACTCAACCACTCTTTTTACTATACCTAATAAAAAACCGCATTTCTGCGGTGCCTTCTGATATAAAAAATGCCACTATTCTTGCCACCCACCTATTTGCAGGATAACCGGTTACCCTCTGTACATGGTTCGCAAAGCTTAAATGACACAAGATTACCGTCCCCTTGTGTTCATGTGTTTGCAGGAAAACCGCCCCCTTCCTATACTTGACAATTCCTATAACTTTAGTGTATATTGGCCACGTAAACTGCCCCATTAATAAGGGAGACTAAATAAATGACGGAACTGAAAATTTGTAAACAGCGCGAGGTTACTGTATATAACGACGGTCTAGCCGAAACCAGGCAGGTGCCAGTGGTAGAGGAAAAGCCGCTTACCATTTTCTTAAACCAAAGTGAGCTGGCCACTATAGTGTGTTCTCCTCATGGACTAAGAGAACTGGGCGTCGGTTTTTTGGTGACGGAAGGGTTCATTCAAAAGCCCTCTGATATATTAAGGATTTCCCTGCGCGAGGAACAGGGACTTCTATGGATAGAGACCAGCAACCCGGTACCCCAGACCAGATCTTTCCTGCGCCGCCATATTGCCAGCTGCTGCGGCAAAAGCCGTGCGGGACTGTACTTTATTAATGATGCCCGCCAGCTTAAACCAATTGAAGCTGACTTACAGGTGGATGCCCAGTATTTGCTAAATACCATCAATGCCTTGGAAGAACGGTCTGTAACGTTTCGGCTGACTGGAGGAGTACACAATGCCGCCCTGGCTGATGGAGATGAAATCCTGTGCATGTTCGAAGACATTGGTCGCCATAATGCGGTTGATAAAGTAATTGGCTATGCTTTTGGGCATGAAATTGATCCCCATGATAAATGTCTCATTTTAAGCGGCCGGGTTGCTTCGGAGATAGTGATTAAAACAGTTCGCGCCGGTTTTCCCTTAATTTTATCCCGTTCAGCCCCAACTGAGCTGGCGGTGGAGCTGGCTGAAGATTTCAATATAACGGTGGTAGGTTTTGCGCGCGGCCAAAGATTCACTGTCTATAGCCACGTGGAACGAGTTAAATTCTAAAGGAGAGTAATAATATGAATACTTCAAATGACATGCTGACAGCGGATAGAATACTGGAGTTGAAAAAAGAAAAGTCCGTCTATATTATTGCCCATTATTACCAGCGTCCGGAAGTCCAGGACATTGCTGATTTTGTCGGTGATTCCTATGCCATGGCGGTGGCGGCTAAAAATTCCCCACTGGACACCATCCTGGTGGCTGGAGTCGATTTCATGGCGGAATCAGCCGCTATATTATGTCCCGGCAAAACCGTATTAACTCCAGAACCGTCTGCTACCTGCCCAATGGCTGACAGTGTTGACATCCAGCACGTACTGGAGTATAAAGAGCGATACCCAGACAGCCTAGTGGTCAGCTATGTAAACACCCCGGCAGCTATCAAGGCAGTTTCCGATATATGCGTGACCTCATCCAATGCTGCCAAGATCATAGCCAAGCTGCCGCAGGATGCTAGAATACTCTTTATACCCGATGAAAATTTAGGTAAATATATAGCCAGTAAATTAAACCGGTCACTGGACCTTTACCCTTCCTGCTGCCCTATCCACGCCGCGGTTACAGCTGATGATATCAAAGAGCAGAAGCAGCACTACCCCGGTGCCGAGGTACTGGTTCATCCCGAATGTTCCCCGGAAGTTGTTGCCCTAGCCGACTTTGTGGGCAGTACCGCCGGCATATTGGATTATGCTGCCCGTTCAGGTAAGAAACAGCTTATCATCGTTACTGAATGTGGGATAATGCATTCTATAAATAAGGTGAGCCCCGGTAAGGAACTGATACTGGCTCACTCAGAGCTCATTTGCCCTAATATGAAAAGTATTACCCTGGATAAGATTCTTTACTCCTTGGAGAACCGGGAGACAGTGGTGTCAGTTCCGGAACCAATTCGTTCCCAAGCTGTGACGGCCCTGGAAAAAATGATTGCCTATGCTTCATAGACTAAGTTGCGCCGGAAGGGGCAAAACATTACCTGAGGAGGAGTGGTCATGAAATTATCAACTCGAGGAAGATACGGATTAAGAGCCATGATTGATATGGCTATAAGTGAAGAACAATCACCAATAGCAACCCATACCATAGCTGAACGAGAAGGCTTATCCGAACGGTACTTAGAACAGCTAATGGTTCCCCTGAAAAGATCTGGCCTGGTTAAGAGCGTGCGGGGCTCCCAGGGAGGATATGTATTGGCTAGACGTCCGGAGGATATTACTGCCGGGGATATTATCAGAGCCCTGGAAGGACCCATTGCACCGGTGGAATGTGTGAGTGAAGTCAATCCTGAGGAATGTGGCAGATCCGACTACTGTGTTACCCGCATATTATGGAGCAAGATAAGGGACTCCATCGCTGAAGTTCTGGATTCCTACACCCTGGCTGACCTAGCCCGGGAAGCACACCGGTGCCGAGAGGGCAAATGTTCGATTAATGAAGCTTAGATATTCGAAACCAGCCAACCTAAACAGGAGGTATATGTTTTGAAATCAATATATTTGGATCACAGTGCGACCACCCCCCTCGATCCCGAGGTTTTGGAAGCTATGATGCCCTATTTTACGGATATTTATGGCAATTCCTCCAGCGTTCATTCCCAGGGCCAGCAAGCAGCCCGGGCGTTGGAAGAAGCCCGGGAAAAGGTGGCAGCCCTGCTGGGGGCAAAACCTACGGAGCTCATTTTTACCAGCGGCGGAACTGAAGCAAATAACCAGGCCATCATTACTTATATGTTAAACAACCGCGGTAAGGGCAATCATATCATTACTTCAGCGGTTGAACATCATGCCGTACTGCATACCTGCCAGTTCCTGGCTAAGCAGGGTTTTGAACTGACTGTCCTGCCGGTGAACTCCTATGGAGAGGTGGAGCCGGATACTATCCGGGAGGCGCTCCGTCCTGACACTGCTTTGGTTTCCATCATGCACGCCAACAACGAGATAGGCACCATTGAGCCCATTAAAGAGCTGGCTGCTATTGCTCATGAAGCCGGGGCGGTTTTCCATACCGATGCGGTGCAAACGGCGGGCAAAATACCGGTAAACGTCAATGACTTGGGGGTTGACCTTCTTTCTGCATCCAGCCATAAGCTTTATGGCCCTAAGGGAATCGGCTGTTTATATGTTAGAAAGGGTATCCGCATCGGCAGTTTACTCCATGGCGGCGGGCATGAACGCAACCTAAGGGCTGGAACTGTCAATGTTCCGGGAGCAGTTGGCTTTGGCAAAGCTGCCGAACTGGCCATGCAGAGACTGTGCAGTCAGGAAGCTCCTTTAGCTGATCTGGCCAAACGCCTGATTGACGGGCTCCTGGCAACTATTCCTAACACCAGACTAACCGGCCACCCAGAAAGAAGATTGCCCGGCAGTGTAAGTGTATGTTTTGATTATGTGGAGGGAGAGTCAATACTGTTGATGCTAGACCACTACGGCATCATGGCCTCCAGCGGGTCCGCCTGTACCTCAGATTCCCTGGATCCTTCCCATGTTCTGCTGGCCATAGGGTTACCTCATGAAACAGCTCATGGCTCGTTACGTATGACCATGGGTAAAGACAATACCCAGGAAGACGTGGATTATGTCCTGCAGGTTTTACCGCCGATTATTCATAATCTAAGAGCCATGTCCCCCCTGGGACGCTAAAGGAGGATGGGAAAATGATGTACTCGCAAAAAGTAATGGACCATTTCATGAATCCGCGCAATGTGGGCGAGCTTAGAAACCCTAGTGGAATTGGCGAAGTCGGCAATGCGGCCTGCGGCGATATTATGCATATCGAGATCCAGGTTAAGGATAACATAATAGAGGATATTAAGTTCCGCACCTTCGGGTGTGCGGCAGCCATTGCCACCAGCAGCATGGTAACGGAAATGGTTAAGGGCAAAACCCTGGAGGAAGCCGAGGCGATTACCAATAAGACCGTAGCCGAAGCCCTGGATGGCCTGCCGCCCATCAAAATGCACTGTTCCAACCTGGCCGCCGATGCTCTTCATGAAGCTATTAAGAACTATCGCCAGGGCGGTAACTCTTCGGCCAGCATTGTCAAAGGATGCTGCTCCCATGATACCGACCCTACCTGCGGAAAAAACCGGGAGACCCAGTTAGGAGAAAGTTAATCAAAGACCTGTGAGCCCTATTATACACGGTTCTTGCCAAATTCCTGAGGTGAGCTCCCAGGCTAGAGTGCTGAATTCTTGTTATTTGAGTTCATCCAAATCGTAAGGAGTCCTGGCTGGCAGTTTATCAGGTATTTTTACCGGCATTATTCCCGCCTCCTCTCAGCAAGCTTACCCTTCCTGAAATAACGGGGTGGATAGGTATCTTTCCCCGGTATCAGGAAGTAAAACAACCATTGTTTTGCCCTTATTCTGAGGGCGCCTGGCTACCTGGGTGGCTGCCCAAACCGCTGCCCCCGACGATATTCCCACCAGCAATCCCTCGTGTTTGGCAAGGCGGCGGGCTGTTTCAAAGGCGTCTTCATTTTTCACCATATATATCTCATCAATAACCTCCCGGTTAAGAATTGCGGGAACAAAACCAGCCCCTATCCCCTGAATCTTATGCATTCCCGGCTGTCCGCCCGATAATACGGGAGAATCAAAGGGCTCAACGGCTATGATCTCAATGCCGGGCTTTTTCGATTTTAGCAGTTCCCCTACCCCAGTCACTGTTCCCCCGGTGCCTACTCCTGCCACAAATATGTCAACCGCACCCCCGGTATCCTGCCAGATTTCAATTCCAGTGGTACTCCGGTGGATAGCCGGATTAGCAGGGTTTTCAAACTGCTGGGGTATAAATGAGTTAGGGATTTCTGCAGCCAGTTCCAAAGCCTTTTCCACGGCTCCTCCCATGCCCTTTTCGCCAGGAGTCAGAACTAACTCAGCTCCCAGGGCCTTTAACAAACTTCTTCTTTCCACACTCATGGTTTCCGGCATGGTCAAAACCAGCCGGTACCCTCTGGAAGCGCAGACCATGGCCAGGGCAATACCGGTATTACCGCTAGTGGGCTCAATAATCACCGATTCCGCATTTATCAAGCCTTTTTCTTCAGCGTCCTGAATCATTGCGTAGCCAATCCGGTCTTTAACGCTGCCGGCGGGATTGAAATACTCCAACTTGGCTATAAGGCGCACCTCCAGGTTATTAGCCCGGCTGTAATTAGCCAGTTCTAATAGAGGGGTACCTCCTATTAAGTCGGTTATATTCTGGGCGATTTTACTCATCTGTTTTCCTCCTATCGAGTTTGGCCTTTAACTTTAACATAACCTAACTACGGGCAGCCTTGGCCAGCGCTTGGTCAAGGTCGTAAATGAGATCTCCCACATCTTCAATACCGATGGAGAGCCGGATTTGGTCCGGGGTAACCCCCGCAGCTATTAATTCTTCCTCTGAAAGCTGGGAATGGGTGGTGCTGGCGGGATGGATAACCAGGGATTTTGCATCGGCTACATTGGCCAGATGGGAAAATAACTGCAGGCTATTGATAAACTTAATACCAGCCTCTAATCCGCCTTTAATTCCAAAGGTAAAGATAGAGCCGCAGCCTTTGGGGAAATATTTTTGGGCAAGATGGTAGTATTTACTGCCTTCCAGACTGGGATAGTTGACCCAGGCCACCCGGGGATGATCCTGCAGATAGTGGGCTATGGTCTTGGCATTGGCTACATGTCTCTCCACCCTTAACGACAGGGTTTCCAGCCCCTGCAGCAATAGAAAGGCATTAAAAGGACTGAGGCAGGCACCGGTGTTTCTCAACAGCCCCACCCTGGCTTTGGTTATATAAGCAACAGCGCCAACATCAGTTGCATACCTGATACCGTGATAACTGGGGTCAGGCTCGGTAAGGCCGGGAAACTTCCCGCTGGCAGACCAATCAAATTTACCAGAATCAACAATGACACCGCCGATAGAAGTCCCATGCCCGCCCATAAACTTAGTAGCCGAGTGAACCACAATATCGGCTCCGAATTCAAAGGGCCTGATCAGGTAGGGTGTACCAAAAGTATTGTCAACAACAAGGGGAATCCCGTTCTCATGGGCAATAGCCGCTACAGCTTCAATATCGATCAGGTTAATGCCCGGATTGCCGATGGCTTCTATGTAGACTGCCTTAGTCCTGCTGGTTATGGCCCGGCGGAAATTCTCCGGATCGTCAGGGTTTACGAAATGAACCCTGATACCAAAGGTCTTGAAGGTATCCGCAAACAAGTTATAGGTACCGCCATAAAGGGTACTGGCGGAAACTATCTCATCCCCGGCCGAGGCTATATTTAAAATGGCATAGGTTATAGCCGCCGAACCTGAAGCAGTGGCCAGGCCGCCTACTCCCCCTTCCAGAACCGCTACCCGCTGCTCAAAAACATCAGTGGTGGGGTTCATTATGCGGGTATATATGTAGCCTGCTTCTTTCAGGGCAAACAAATCAGCGGCATGCTGGACATCTCTAAATACATAAGAAGTGGTCTGGTAAATAGGCACTGCCCGTGCGCCTGTGGTGGGATCGGCCACCTGCCCAGCGTGAACCTGAAGAGTATCAAATTTCCATTTTCTTTGACTCATAACCTTCATCTCCTAATATTTATTATTCCTAGCGATTTAATAGACTATGAGTAAAAAATTTTTTATCTCCTCCCGGTTGGATAGAACAACCCACTCCTACTCCCCATAGCCAGTAGCACGTACCTTTTTCCTCAGATACCTGCATCAAGCAACACCCCCTGTCAGTTTTCTGATACTCTACTATTTTAATAGGAATAGTATATGATAAGCAATGTACAAAAACAACCACTAAATAAGTTTTCCAAATTTATAGATGCCAACTGCAGATGCAAAGTAACCAGGATTTGACCTTCCTCAATTCTTGAGAGTTCTTTGTTTCTTTGATAATATTATTTCAAAGATTCTTTGTATAATTATATTTGACCAGGCATATACTACCGAAGGAAGGAGGATCACTAATGCCGCCAGTGAAAAGAAAAGGAGAGGGCTCCGTGCTAAAAAAACGCATTTCTGTGTCTAAAAAACGTCAAATCACTATCCCTATTGAGTTTTATAACAGCCTGGGTATCGATAGAGAAGTGGAATGCTATATCCATAACAACGCTATCGTCATTCGTCCCGTTCGTGATAGCAGCGGTGAATTTGACGAAGAAATCCTGGCTGACTTAATAGCCCAAGGCCTTTCCGGGCAAGAACTCCTTGACAAATTCAAGGAAGCCCGCCGCCAAATCCGACCCGCTGTAGAACGCTTGCTTGATGAGGCCCGTCTTGCTGCTAAGGGCCAGGCATCAAGTGAAACTTATGAAGATGTTTTTGGCCCGGAGGCAGACTAATGACCAAATTAATCATTTTGCCTCCCGCAGCTCGCTATCTAAAAAAGATAAAAGATAAACCGCTGAAAGATAAATTTAGAGCAGCTATTGATCAGATCCAAATAGAACCCTATTGTGGTGACCCCAAAACTGGCGATCTTGCCGGCATTTATTGTTACGATTTTTTCTATAACAAAACCAAATATGAAATTGCCTATACCATTATTGAGGAAAATGACGAAACCATCGTCGTTATACTTGCAGGTACCCGCGAGAACTTCTATGCAGAACTAAAACGCTATATGCAACGTCACCAAAGATAATTTCTTCTGGCTTTTATAACCCCATCTCCCTCTTGGGGGGAGTCGAACCCCTTCGCTCAGTTCAACGCTTCCTCCTGTGCTAACACCTTAATCCGAGTACAAATTTTTTGCTATAAGGCTTTACCTATCTTTTCCTGGAATTCAAAATTCTATGCTTTCACATATTTCTTAGCGTAAAATTACTTTGATAAAAAGAAGCAGAAAAATAAATAAGAGAATCTCCTTGTGATAATATAGAGATGTCGCAAAGCCCTATATTTACAGCAAAGGAGAAACTCTTATGGAACTAATTATACAGGAAATTGCAGCAACAATCAGCCAAAGATTCGAAGAAGAGTTAAAAAGACTTTTTATCGAGGAAAGAGATATATCTGTTGCTACCAAAGAAATGCTAGATGAAATTGGGATAAAGCTAGTGGCCGAAGCATTAACAAAAATGGACAAGGCAGTAAGGAATAGTGCGGACAGGAAACGCAACTGGGTGATAAAAAACAAAGCTGACCAAAAGAATCTAGCAACTATTTTTGGTGAAGTCAGCTATAAAAGGACATATTATCAGAACAAGAAGACCGGAGAATATTGCTATCTATCAGATGAAATAGTGGGGATAAAAGCACACGACAAGCTTGATACATCTTTAAAGGCAAAATTGATCGAAGAAGCCGTCAGTACGCCCTACCGAAGGAGTGGGGAGAAAGCAGCCGAAACAATAAAACTGACGTCACAGACAGTAATGAACACTATCCGCGAGCTGGGTCATGTAGATAACAGTGCTGTTGCCATAAAGGAGAAGAAAAAGGCAGTAAAAGTACTTTACATAGAAGCCGACGAAGATCATGTAGCCCTCCAGGATGGTAGATCCGAAGAGGCAAAGCTAATATATGTACATGAAGGAAGAACTCAAGTGGGGAGAGAACGATGGAAGCTATTAAACCCCCGCTATTTTAGCGGAGTTTATGCAAACAGCGATGAGCTCTGGTTAGAAGTAGCAGATTATATAGAAGAAGCGTACGATGCAGATGCCATAGAAAAGATCTACCTATCAGGAGACGGCGCCTCCTGGATAAAAAACGGGCTTAGTTGGATAAAGGGAAGCATTTATGTGCTAGACCGTTATCACCTGTCAAAATATGTGACGCAAGCGACAGCACATATGGCCCCAATTACCCCTATTATGTGGAAGCACATTAATAATGGTGACAAGAAGAAACTAAAAAAGCTTTTTTCTTCAAATCATCAATGCCACCCAAACAGAGACCAAGAAAAAATCGGTCAAGGAAGCAAGGAAATACATACTTGGCAATTGGAATGGGATAAGAAACCAGTATGAGTCAGATTATGAGGGATGTAGCGCCGAAGGACATGTCAGCCATATTTTATCGTCACGATTGAGTTCAAGGCCCCTAGCTTGGTGTAAAACAGGTGTGGATCAAATGGCAAGATTAAGAGCCTTTGCAGCTAATGGTGGTGTAGTATATGATTTGCTAATGGAGAAAAAAAGAGCTGCACAAAAGGAAGCTAGGATATTAAAAATCGATCAGGAAGTTACAGGGAATAGAAAAGTAGTTGGGTTGTATGAGACCCTCGACAACATAACAATTCTAAACATAGGGAAAAGAACTACAACCTCACGTTTTCTAAGGTCAATTCGTAATTCCTAGTTTAACACAAGGGGATATTATGATTCTATCAAACCCAAAGTATCTTGACGCGATC
>Ga0116180_1004473_pt1 | contig 10119 bp, 8 predicted proteins | sample AD_UKC073_MetaG_FD_89804 | JGI IMG/M metagenome (GOLD analysis project Ga0116180, IMG submission 89804) | Active sludge microbial communities of municipal wastewater-treating anaerobic digesters from USA - AD_UKC073_MetaG | ecosystem: Engineered > Bioreactor > Anaerobic > Digestate | place: USA... | reverse complement strand
TCATCCCCGGAGGCTACCCCGGTGTCGCGTCGCGCGACCCCGCGTCGCGGAGCCGGCGGGCACGTCTCGAGGGGTCCTGGGCGCGACCTTCCCGGGCGCGCGTGGGGTGGACCGTGGCTCCGCCGTCGAGATGCCTCGCGGCGCTGCGCGACGGTGCTGTATTCCCAGACCAGTTCCTCGCTGATCTTGGTCAGCCGCCCGTCCACCACCAGCGCGTTCTCCACGGAGCCGGTGCCGTCGGTCCACCTGCCCCCGACCTGGATGCCGATCACCCTCCCGTCGGTGCGCCCGGAGCCGGCGCCCCAGTTCCACCGCATGTCGTAGGGCCAGCGGCCGCGACCGTGGTCCAGAGTGGCCCACGACTCGCCGTCGGGCACCAGGTGGGTGACTCCGTCGACGGTGATCGTGCCGCTGGCCGGCCGGGCCACGTCCTTGACGGTGTACTGGAACAGCGTCTCCGTCCAGGGCACCACGACGCCGAGGCTCTCGTGGCCCTCGGGGCGGTGGGCGTAGATGTCGAACGAGACGCGGTCCCCGCGGGCCCGGAGCCGGGTACCGCCGGCGTCCTCGTCGATGGCGATCCGCACGGCCCGGGTGGACGTGCGCACCTTCCCCCCGCCGAGCGTGCCGGGCATCGTGACGCTGCCGCCCAGCACGCCGATCGCGTCATGGGAGACGGTGGCGCCGGTGGCGCGGTCGAGGAACCAGATGCCGTGCACCGCGGCGTAGTCGATGTCCGACGTGACGAGCGCGACGATGTGCGTGGGCGTGGTCACCGCCCAGTACTCCCAACGCTTGTTGCGGCCCCGGCCCACCCGGCCGCGACCCACGCCGTCGGTGGTGATGAGCGGGGTGCGGGTCCAGCCGACGGCGTCAGGGTCTCGCCCTTGGTTTGATGGAGGCTGCTGACGTCCCGGAAGGATGAGGAGCATGCCGAAGTTGAGGAAGTATCCGCCGGAGTTGAAGGAGCGGGCTGTGCGGCTCGTTCTCGACTCTCGTGACGAGTCGGGCGGGCGCCGTGGCGCGTGCACGCGGGTCGGGCAGCAGCTCGGGATCCCTGCCGACACGGTCCGTGGCTGGGTGCAGCGTGCGGAGGTCGACGAGGGGTCCCGGCCGGGCCGGTCGACCAGCGATGCGGAGCACATCGCCGAGTTGGAGCGTGAGGTCCGCGAGTTGCGTCGTGCGAATGCGATCCTGCGCAGCGCGTCGGCGTTCTTCGCGGCGGAGCTCGACCGCCCACAGAGCAGATGATCGCGTATATCGACGCGCACAAGGACGAGTTCGGGGTCGAGCCGATCTGCGAGGAACTGCCGATCGCCCCGTCGACGTACTACGCCGCGCGCGACCGGGAACCGTCGGCGAGGGCGCTGTCGGACGCGCGGATGCTGATCGAGATCCGCCGGGTCCATGCAGCGAACTACGGCGTCTACGGCGCCCGGAAGGTGCATGCCGAGCTCGTCCGTGAGGGCTTCACGGTCGCCCGCTGCACCGTCGAGCGGCTGATGCGCAAAGAGGGGCTGAAGGGCGTGTTGCGGGACAAGTCCCCGCGCACGACCAGGCCTGGCCCGGAGACCGACCGGCCCGGCGATCTCGTCGAGCGGAAGTTCACCGCGACCTGTCCGGACCGGCTCTGGGTCGCGGACATCACCTATATCCGCACGTTCGCGGGCTGGGTCTACGTAGCGTTCGTGATCGACGTGTTCTCCCGCCGTGTCGTGGGCTGGCAGCTGTCCACGAGCCTGCACACCGACCTCGCCCTGGACGCGTCCCGGACCATCAGGTCGCTGGCCTGATCCAGCAGAACAAACACTTCGTAGAAGCCATCAACCGACACAGGTCCTCCTCCAAGCGGGGCCGTGGAGACGGTCCCCATCAGCCTTGATCGCAATCACGGACACGTGCCTGCCGTCATCCACAGCCGCGACCCGGAAGCCTCACGCCTCCAACCCCTTGAACCCCAGCCACACCCGGCCAACGCGCAAATGCCCACCGCACACGCAGCCGCTGCTCACTGAGTCACGCCAGAAGACGCGGGCAGTAGGCGACCGCTGGGTCTCCTCGGGGGCATTCCGCCACACGTGCCCGCGCTGGGGGTTCATTGGGGGCACAGGAGGGGATGCCATTCCCACGTCGCCCGGAAGGAGCGCTGCCATGGCTCAGAGCGACCGTCATGAGGCCCGCGTCAGAGTGCGGAGCCAGCTCATCAAACGCCACGAGGCACTCATGGCCCGCGAAGCGAGGATCCGCGCAGAGGTGCTGGAAGCGGCCGCGGCCATCCTCACGCGCGACAGAGCCGTGCTGGAGGCAGAAGCCCGACTCGGACAAGCCCTGGGGGCGCTGACATCGAATGAGGGAATGCCAGTCGATGAGGCGGCAGAGCTGTGCGGACTCCACGTCAAGGAAGCAAAGCGGGTACTCCGCTTGCGCGGGGGTGGCCCGAACCAGCAGGAACTGGCAGAAGAGGTGGCCAACTCATGAGACGCACGTTGCTCGATGTGGCCGAGCTCATCGGCAGCTACGGCCGATTCGTCTCATATCCCCAGGCGGCCGAGATCACCTCCTTGAGCGTCCGATCACTCAAGCGGGAAACCGCCGCCGGCAACCTGCCCTGTTACCGCTTGGGTAGCGCGCGCGTCTACCGGCTCAAAGTTGAGGACGTCGCCGCACTCATTCAGCGAGTGGCTTGAGGTGGCCTGTTCCGCCTAGGACAGTCCCTGAGAGAGGTCTGTGTTCCTCCGCAAGCCGAGCCACCACGGAGCCTCAGTGTCCCTGCCACAACTCGCTCAGTCGCACTCTCATGACCAACGAACGCAAGCTCGTCCGCCCATGCGGGCCGACGCGCCTGCACGCCTGCATGGAGACGGTGATCAAGAGGGGTAGGCGTCATCTGGCGCATGAGGGGACGTCGTCAACGCCGTGCATCATTCTTAGCGGGCGGAGGGTGAGTGGACGGGCGGTTACGGCCCCTCGTGTATGTCCGCTGACCTGAGGTTCCGAGGGGTGTGATTGCGACGTTTGGAGACTCTTGACGCGCCGACTGGGTGCTCCAAACCGACCCTATTCCGACCCTTCTTCGAGAGGGAATAATAAAACCCCTAGTCACCTAGGGGTTTATTGGTGGGCCTAACTGGACTTGAACCAGTGACCTCTGCCTTATCAGGGCAGCGCTCTAACCGTCTGAGCTATAGGCCCGTCACCGAGGAGAAACTCTATCGCACGTCTCGCGCGCGGAGCAAACCAGCTGTGGCTAGGAGCTCAGTCCTCGGCGAGGGTGACCTCCAGGCCGCCCATGACGACGGCCGACAGGTTGTACAGGAACGCGAACAGCGTCGCGACGGCGGTGATGATCACGACGTCGATCGCGGCGACCACGACGGAGAAGCCCAGGATGCGCTGCACGCCCAGGTAGTCCTCGATCTTGAACGTGGTGCCCTCCTGCTCGCTGCTGATCAGCGTGTTGATCAGCGTGTTCAGCGACTCCAGCGCGCCCGAGCCCGCGAGGACGGACCACAGCGCGAACGTGGCGACGACCATCATCACGCCGAAGGCGATCGAGAACAGGAACGTCGTCTTCATCACCGACCAGGGATCGATGCGGGCCAGGCGCAGGCGCGCCTTGCGCGTCCGGTGCGACGGGCGGGGCTTCCGCGCCGGAACAGGAACCTCCGCCGGGGCCTGCGGCGCCGAGGCCTGGGGCGCCGGGGCCGGGATGGGTGTCCCGGTGACGGGCGCCTCCGTCGCCGGCGGGGCCGACCACGCCTGAGTCGCCTGGTCCGCCGACGACGACTCCTTGCCCACCCGTGCTACCGACGGGGCAGGCGGCGCGGCGACGGCCCCGGACCTGGCCTCGTCCGCGGGCTTGCGGTACGGGGAGAAGTCGAGCCCTGGGGCTCCGTTCGATCCGGGCCAGCGCGGCGAGTTCTCACTCATCGGCGTTCTCCTCGGTGGTCGGCTCTGTCACCTGGCTGGCAACGTCGTCCCCTACGCTACCCTCTCCGCCCACAGCCGCGCCGTTCTCGGCGTCACCGGATCCCTGATCCGGGCCTGAGGTCTCATCGGAATCAGACTCGGGGTAGAGGGCGATGGCACCAACGGCGTCGGTTCCCTTCACGCCTACGAACTTCACGCCCATGGTGTCGCGGCCCTTCACCGGCACGTCGGCGACGGCGGACCTCGTGACCTGCCCGGAGACCTTGATGGCCATCACCTCGTCCGCCTCACCGACGATCAGGCCGCCGACCAGCTGGCCGCGATCCTCGTTCAGCTTCATGGCCTTGATGCCCAGGCCGCCGCGGCCCTGCTGCCGGTACTCGTCGACGGCGGTGCGCTTGGCGAAGCCGCCGTCGGTCACCGTGAACACGTACTGGTCGGCGTAGTCCTCGTCGGCGCGCAGCACCGCCATACTCAGCAGCTCGTCGCCGGCGCGGAACTTCATGCCGGTCACGCCCGACGTCGCGCGGCCCATCGGGCGCAGCTGCGAGTCGTCGGCCTGGAACCGGATGGCCTGGCCCTTGCGCGAGATCAGCAGCACGTCGTCCTCCGACGACACCAGCGCGGCGCCGATCAGCTCGTCGCCCTCCTCGCGGAAGTTGATGGCGATGACGCCTGCCTGGCGCGGCGAGTCGTAGGCCTTCAGTTCGGTCTTCTTCACCAGCCCGTGCTTCGTGGCCAGCAGGAGGTAAGCGGCGTCGTCGTACCCGTTGATGGTCAGCACCTGCGCGATCTTCTCGTCGGGCAGGAAGTTCATCAGCCCCGCGACGTGGCCGCCCTTCGCGTCGCGGCCCGACTCGGGCAGCTGCCACGCCTTCGCCCGGTACACCCGGCCGAAGTTCGTGAAGAACAGGATCCACTGGTGGTTCGTCGTCGTGAACAGGTGCTGCACCTCGTCGTCGGCCCGCAGCGTCGCCCCGCGGACGCCCTTGCCGCCGCGCTTCTGGACGCGGTACTGGTCCGCCCGGGTGCGCTTGGCGTAGCCGCCGTGCGTGATGGTGACGACGACGTCCTCGTTGGGGATGAAGTCCTCGTCGGAGAAGTCGCCGTCGGCCGCGACGATCCGCGAGCGGCGCTCGTCGCCGTACTTGTCGACGATCTCCTGCAGCTCGGTGGCGATGATCGTGCGCTGGCGGGCCTCGTCGGCCAGGATGTCCTTGAGGTCGGCGATCTGCAGCTCGATCTTCGCCAAGCGGTCGATGATCCTCTGGATCTCCATCGACGCCAGGCGGCGCAGCTGCTGGTCGAGGATGTTGCGGGCCTGGAGCTCGTCGACCCCGAGCAGCTCCTGCAGGCCCTGGTTGGCCTCGTCGGCGGTGGCGCTCGCGCGGATCAGCGCGATCACCTCGTCGAGCATGTTCAGCGCCTTCACCAGGCCGCGGTCGAGGTGGGCGGCCCGCTCGGCCTCGTCCAGCTGCCACTGCGTGCGGCGGCGGATGACCTCGAGCTGGTGCTTGACCCACAGCGAGATGAACTGGTCGAGGCCCAGGGTGCGCGGCACCTCGTCGACGATGGCCAGCATGTTGCAGCCGAACGTGTCCTGCAGCGCGGTGTGCTTGTACAGGTTGTTCATGACGACGCGCGGCTGGGCGTCGCGCTTCAGCACGACGACGAGGCGGGTGCCGGTGCGCGCCGACGTGTCGTCGCGGATGTCGGCGATCCCGGTCAGCTTGCCGGAGTTCACCAGCTCCGCGATGCGCAGCGCCAGCGTGTCCGGGTTGACCATGTAGGGCAGCTCGGTCACGACGAGCAGCTGGCGGCCCTTCTCGTCCTCCTCCATGTCGATCACGGCGCGCATGACGACCGAGCCGCGGCCCGTGCGGTACGCGTCCTCGATGCCCTGGCGGCCGACGATCAGGCCGCCGCCGGGGAAGTCGGGGCCGTGGATGAAGCCCATCGCGGCCTCGAGCAGCTCCTCCTTCGTGGCGTCCGGGTGCTCGAGCGCCCACTGCACCGCGGCGCCGACCTCGCGCAGGTTGTGCGTCGGGATGTTCGTGGCCATGCCGACGGCGATGCCGGTGGAGCCGTTGACGAGCAGGTTCGGGAAGCGGGCCGGGAGGACGACCGGCTCCTCCTCGCGGTTGTCGTAGTTGGGGCGGAAATCGACGGTGTTCTGCTCGATCTCGCGCACCATCTCGACGGCGAGCGGCGCCATCTTGCACTCGGTGTACCGCATGGCCGCGGCCTTGTCGTTGCCCTGGCTGCCGAAGTTGCCCTGGCCGGAGACCAGCGTGTGGCGCATGGCCCACGGCTGCGCGAGGCGCACGAGGGTGTCGTAGATGGCGGTGTCGCCGTGCGGGTGGTAGAGGCCCATGACCTCACCGACGACGCGGGAGCACTTGTTCCAGCCGCGGTCCGGGCGGTATCCGCCGTCCCACATCGCGTACAGCACGCGGCGGTGCACGGGCTTGAGGCCGTCGCGGACGTCGGGCAGCGCGCGCCCGACGATGACGCTCATCGCGTAGTCGAGGTAGGAGTTCTGGATCTCGTGCTGGAGGTCGATCGGGTCGACGCGCCCGGTGAGGGTGGTCTTGTCGTCGTTGTCGTCAGCCATGCGGGATGTACCTTTTCGTCACTCTTGGATAGGCGGAGCCGGGGCTCAGATGTCGAGGAAGCGCACGTCGCGGGCGTTGCGCTGGATGAACGTGCGGCGCTGCTCGACGTCCTCGCCCATCAGGATGGAGAACATCTGGTCGGCCGCGGCCGCGTCCTCCAGCGTCACCTGGAGCAGGATCCGCTTCTCGGGGTCCATGGTGGTGTCCCACAGGTCCTCGGCGTTCATCTCGCCCAGGCCCTTGTAGCGCTGGATCGGGTTGACCTGCGGCAGCTTCTTCCCGTTGGCGAGGCCGTCGTTTCGGAGCGCGTCGCGCTCGGTGTCGCTGTAGGCCAGCTCGTGCGGCGCGTTGCTCCAGCGCAGGCGGAACAGCGGCGGCTGCGCGAGGAACACGTGGCCGGCGTCGATCATCGGGCGCATGAAGCGGAACAGCAGCGTCAGCAGCAGCGTGCGGATGTGCGCGCCGTCGACGTCGGCGTCGGCCATCAGCACGAGCTTGTGGTAGCGCAGCTTGTCGAGGTCGAAGTCCTCCTGCATGCCGGCGCCGAGCGCGTTGATGATCGCCTCGACCTCCTTGTTGGCGAGGATCTTGTCGATGCGCGCCTTCTCGACGTTCAGGATCTTGCCGCGGATGGGCAGGATGGCCTGGGTCTTCGGGTCGCGGCCGCCGCGGGCCGAGCCGCCCGCCGAGTCGCCCTCGACGATGAACAGCTCGCAGTCCGCGGGGTTCGTCGACTGGCAGTCGACGAGCTTGCCCGGCAGGCCGGAGCCGCCGAGGAGGCCCTTGCGGGAGCGGGCCATGTCGCGCGCCTTGCGGGCGGCGATGCGGGCCTGCGCCGCCGACTGCGACTTGCGGATGATCTCCTTGCCCTCCGCCGGGTTGCGCTCGAACCAGTCGCCCAGGCGGTCGTTCAGCACGCGCTGCACGAAGCTCTTGGCCTCGGTGTTGCCCAGCTTGGTCTTCGTCTGGCCCTCGAACTGCGGCTCGGCGACCTTGATCGACACGATGGCGGTCAGGCCCTCGCGGATGTCGTCGCCGGAGACGCGGTCCTCGCGCTTCTTGATCAGCCCCCAGGACTCGCCCCAGCGGTTGACCGTGTTCGTCAGCGCCGCGCGGAAGCCCTCCTCGTGCGTGCCGCCCTCGTGCGTGTTGATGGTGTTGGCGAACGTGTGGACGCTGGAGGTGTAGCTCACGTTCCACTGCATCGCGATCTCGACGCCCATCCCCTGGTCGGGGGCGTGGGCCTCGACGTCGATCACGCTGGGGTGGATGGGCTCCTTGCTCGCGGCGAGGAACGTCACGTAGTCGCGCAGGCCGCCGGGGTACACGAACTCGTCCGAGCGACGCTCGGGCTCGCCCTCGTCGTTGACGGTCACGTGATCGGCGCGCAGGTCGGCGACGGCGATCCGCAGGCCCTTGTTCAGGAACGCCATCTCGCGGAAGCGGGTGGCCAGCGTGTCGTAGGTGAAGTCGGTGGTCTCGAAGATCTCCGCCGACGGGTAGAACGTGATGGTGGTCCCGGTCTCGTCGGTGGCCTCGAGGCGCTCCAGCTCGGTCACCGGCTCGCCCAGGTGGAAGGTCTGCTGGAAGCGGTAGCCGTCGCGGCGGACGTCGACGATCAGCCTCTCCGACAGCGCGTTCACCACGGAGGAGCCGACGCCGTGAAGACCGCCGGAGACCTTGTAGCCGCCGTCGCCGAACTTGCCGCCGGCGTGGAGGACGGTCAGGACGAGGGTCACCGTCGGGATCTTCTCGACCGGGTGCTCCTTGACGGGGATGCCGCGCCCGTTGTCCGTGACGCGCACGCCGCCGCCGTCGAGGAGCTCGACCTCGATCGCGTCGCAGTAGCCGGCAAGCGCCTCGTCGACGGAGTTGTCGACGATCTCGTAGACGAGGTGGTGCAGGCCGCGCTCGCCGGTGGAGCCGATGTACATGCCCGGGCGCTTGCGCACCGCCTCGAGGCCCTCGAGGACCGAGATCTGGTCGGCGTCGTAGCTGCCGGTCACCGTGTTGTCTGCCGAGTCCTGGAGCCCCTCCATCCGCTCGGTGGGGGCGAATTCCTCGTCTACCTGCAGGTCGTCAGACACGCACTATCTCCTGTTCACAAAACGGACGCCGGGTACCCCGGCGTCGGTGACCGACCCATCATACCCGGTTCGGCGCGTCGCTGGCGACGCCGCGCGCCGCCCGAACCGCCGATAAAACGGCCACATTGCCCGTTTGGCCGTTCCCGCAGGGCGCGGCCCATGACCCCCTACCCCTCCCGGGCCCCCAGGGCGGCAGAACGCCGATCCTCCCGTCGCTACAGTGGAGACATGGTTCATCCGACGACGGAGGTGGCGGCATGACCGGCGATCGGCCCCGGTTCGGGCCCCTGCACAACACGCCGAGGTGGTACCTGGTCCTGGCCGTCGCGTGGTCGGCCGTCGTGCTTTCGCTGCCGTGGATCGTCGTCGCGACGATGGGCGAGCGGCTCCCGGACCCCGTCGCGTCGCACTGGGGCGCCGACGGCGTCCCGGACGGGTTCACGCCGCTGGCGACCGCGTGGGTGTGGCCGGCGGTGATCGGCCTCCTCCTCGTCGCCCTCCTCCTCGGGCTCGGGATGGCCATGCGCCAGCTCCGCTCGATGGTCTCGTTCTCCCTGGGCCTCGCGACGTTCCTCGGCGTCCTCGGTGCGGGGACTCTCGTCGCCCAGGTCGACGGCGCGGCGGCGGAGGCGTCCGTCGACGCCGCGGCGGCGGAGGCGTCCGTCGACGCCGCGCTCGCGTGGTCGATGGCCGCGGGCGTCGCCGTCGGCATCTCGGCCGCGCTGCTCGTGCGGCGGCTGTCCCCGGTGGCTGCGGCGCGGCCGACGGCCGGCAACGCCCACAGCTCGTCCCCGACGGCGAGCCCGGCCGGCGCGCGCCCCGTCCCGTCGTGGACGGGGGAGACGCGGACCAGCAGGGGCGCGGTGATCGGGGGATGGGCCGCCGTGGTCCCGCTCGCCGTCTCGGTGGCGGTCTTCGTCGTGGACAGCCAGTGGGTGATGGCGGGCGCCATGATGGCGCTCGGCGCCGTCATCGGGCTGCTGATGCTCGCGTTCCTCCACGCGACGGTGCTGGTCGACGCCGACGGGGTGCGCGTGCGTTCGCTGGGTCGGTCCTGGGTCGCCATCCCACTGGCGGAGATCGAGCGCGCCGACCCCGTCGTCGTCCACTGGGGCGAGTTCGGCGGGATCGGCCTGCGGGCGCAGATCGGCAGCGAGGGCGCGACGGGGCTGATCACGTCGTCGGGCGACGCCGTCCGCATCGACCGTTTCGGTCAGGGCCCGTTCTACGTCACCCTCGACCCCGCCGACCAGGTCGCCGCGCTGATCAACACGTTGGTGGCCCGAACGGCGCCCCGCTGACCCGGTCAACACCCCTATCGTGTGACGTGCCATCCCATGGCCGATTCCGGCCAAGACTGCCCTTAGCCTCGTGCTTTCATGACGGTGGGTGGACTGTAGTGGCCTGGGATGGCGAAAGTGCCCCTGGCTTGGGATGATGTGTTTTGCGAAGCACAGTCATTCAACAAGCGAGGAGCACCTTCGAGG
>Ga0116180_1004466_pt1 | contig 10126 bp, 7 predicted proteins | sample AD_UKC073_MetaG_FD_89804 | JGI IMG/M metagenome (GOLD analysis project Ga0116180, IMG submission 89804) | Active sludge microbial communities of municipal wastewater-treating anaerobic digesters from USA - AD_UKC073_MetaG | ecosystem: Engineered > Bioreactor > Anaerobic > Digestate | place: USA... | reverse complement strand
TCATACCACTGCTGGGCGTATTTCGATGTAAGCTCCGGAGCCACCACGCGCCGCGGCCTTTCCAACGGTAGGGGTAGCGAATAAGCAGTGCTGAAGACGACTAAACATTTGTCGCAGAAGCAGTAGTGGTAATTGTGGAAGTAGCGCTGGCTGCCCCCTACCGGTGGGTCATAGGTCTGTATCTGGGACCTGTCCAAGAAATACAGGGCTTCACCCATCTCCCCAGAGATTCTCAGCTTCGGCTGGGTAAGAAGGCGCAGATCACTTCCAGCCTCTACCGTGTCAATTGTGATGGAACTGGAAGAGTGAAAATAGCGGATGAAGTCAAGCTGCACGCCATCAAGTTCGGGATAGGTGGCGAGCAGATTCTTGACCACCCTGCGCAGCATCTCCATGACAGCTGGCTTATTAGGGTCGAGAAAGTAGCGGCTGCCGCCAGCGGGATGCGAGCGGTTTGAACACCCGTGCCAGTCAACAGCGAAGTTTGACTCAAGTCCAGGCTCAAAAAACCTCCGAGGCGGACTCATGTACGCGCTGATCATGCCATGCACTTCCATAGCTTCCTGCTTGCACCGATCGATGAACGCAGCCATCTCTGGAACCGCTGGCAGTTCCTCATCCAGCCCAGCCTTGGGGAAATACAGGATCACATGGCTTACGTTCTGCCTTTTCGCCCAGGCGGCAAACTGGTCGAAGTTCCGGTCAGCCCTGAGCTTATCATTCATGTACACCCACACTGCATTACCCATTGCGCCCCTCCTCACAAAATAGTCTCTCTCCTCACTCATTGTACGCCCGCGTGACCTTTCCCTGCCTCTTGCGCAGGTTCATCGAGCACCGCATTGGGGCGCCGGTACAAAAAAGAGCCGATGCTTGGTCCCGCATCAGCTCCCCCTTACAACCCTGCTTCCCGCAATCATGTCCGCCAAGTGCCTCCCATCTCGTCGGCCGAACGCCATGGCCAAGTAGGTACCTGCCAACAGTACCGACAGCGTGAGGCATATAACAGACAGAGGAGTGTCAAAGCCGTGATATATACCGTTGATCGTGCTCATATGCCCTAACTGCCATGGCGCGAATTTCAAGACGTTTCTGATGATACTCCCCATGCTAGGGCTGCCTGTATAGACTACAGCAAGTCCAGACCGCTGCTTCCCAAAGGATGCACGGCGGCCCCGACCTTCCAGAGCCGAGAACATGGCAGTAACTGGCACCACAGAAGTCAGAGCGGCCGTAAGCTGTGCCTGCCCGGCCGTCATGCTTGGAATGCCACCCCACGCAAGGAAATACAAAGCAGAGGCAGCTGCGGCCAGCAGCGATAAATAGGCAGAGATGAAAAGCCAGTCCAACAACAAAGCCTTGCATCTCTGCAGTATCCCCGGAACTTCATGCATTGTCGTTCGCCCCCTGTCCCCTGACGGGCAGCGCAGCGCGACGCACAGCGGCTACATCACCAGCTGGGCTACTTGATTGATCACGCCCGCCACAATAAACGCACTCACGGCCGTGGACAAGCCAATAGCTACGGCTACCTTCGCATTGAACTCCTTGGCCAGGATGCCGAAAACAGACAGGCACGGCAGATACAGAAATGCTACCGTCCCGCCTACAAATGCCTGCAGAGCAGTCAGTCCCTCAATCGCCAGGAGAGGAGCCACTGCCATTTCCCGGCGCACAACACCGAGGATCAACGCCATGACCGCCTCTCTGGGCAAACCCAACCAACTGCTCACAAGTGGCTCAAGATAACCCGCGACAAAGTTCAGCAAACCTGTCTCTTTGACTACGGCAGCAATGACAATCGCGATCAGCATCGGCCCCTCCGCGTCCAGGGCAAAGTTCCGCATGCGCAGCATCAGCTTCTTGAGATAAGCCTTGCCGTTTGGCATTAGCAGGTTGGGGATCTCAATCACCATCGGATCTACATCCCCTTTGAGGAGCCGGCTCAGGATGAGCGCAACCGCGGCCATGACAACCAATGACAGCAGCAGCATCAGCACGAGCAGAATCGGCGAAAAGCTGGCAAATAAGCTGATCAGAGCCCCGGTTTGGGAAATACAGGGCACGCCAAAGCACACCACGGTTGAGATGATCAAGCGTTCTTTCCTGGTTGTGGCGGTTCTGGAACCGATGATCGCCGGTACGGCACAGCCATAGCCCATCATGATGGTAATCACACTTCCGCCCTGTACACCCAGCTTGCGCATGATCCCGTCAAATAGGACGCTGAGGCGCGGCAGGAAGCCCGAGTCTTCTAAGAACGAGAAGACGACATAGAACATGAAGACATAGGGTAAAATCAGGGCAACAATCCACTCGAAACTGATCACAAAGATGCCATATTCCCCGATGAGTACATTGAGCAAAACGCCTTCCGGTATAAATGAAGAAAACAGAGTAGCAAAGAAAGGCACCAGCGCGTTCTCTACCAAGATCAGCAGAATCCCCTCTAGGGTTTTACCACCTTGAACGATTACCCCCAGCGAGGCCAGAGTAACCGCCAGGGCGATGGGTATACCAGGCCAAGGCTGCAGCACCGCGCTTCCGAGCCGGTCGAAGAAGCTCAGCTCCCCGGAAACGCTATTTCTCACCCGGGCCGCGATCTGCTTCGCCAGCTGCCACTGATCGCCAATCTGGGCAGGGAAGTTCGGCTTGAATCCCGGCTGGCTGACGACCTTTTCGAGCTCCTGCCGGAGCCTATCAAAGCCCTCACCTTTCACCGCTACCGTTGGCACGACCGGTGCCCCGAGTTCTTGTGCAAGCTGAACGGCATCAATCTGCACCCCATGGCGCTGAGCAACATCCACCAAGTTCAACGCGTAGATAATGGGCACATTGAAGCGCTGCAGCTCCAACCCCAGCTTGATATTCCTCTCCAGATTGGTGGAATCGAGGACGCACACTACCGCCAGGGGACTGCTCTCCATGAACCGGACGGCCACCGCTTCAGCTTCAGATACCGCGTCCAGAGAATATGTGCCGGGCACATCAATTAAGGTGTACCGCCTGCCCCCCAGTTCCATGGTGCCTTCGGTGTATGTGACTGTTGTCCCCGCGTAGTTTGAGCTCATCACCTGCAGGCCGGTGAGCTGCGAGAAAAACACGCTTTTACCCACGTTGGGGTTGCCCATCAACAGAATCTTGTTTGTCTTATGATATACAGCTGCATCTTCATGCACATCATGACAGCTGGCCATGTGTTATCCCCTTACCTCGATCTTTTCTGCAAAGTCCTTGCCGATAGCAATCTCACTGGAGTCGACCTTGAGGAGCACAGGTCCACCCATGCGGTAGGTCAGCTTTTTCTGAATGACGGCATTTTCCACGATCCCTAAGCTCTTCAGAATTCCAACCTCAGGTGCACTTGCCACAACGTACTGCCGCCCATCTTGGGCATAGTACAAGCAGCAGCTGTTTCCACCCAGCTTTTGACCATGCCGATTGCGGTGGCGGTGGCGCATTCTTCTTCCTGCCATCACTGTGCATCTCTCCTGCTCACTGCGATTTTTAGCTTATTCGCGATGATTATCATTTTCAAAACCTGTTCATAATATCGCATCACGGATATTGTTGCACAACCCTAAATGAATGTCAATGACTCTGAAACTCATTCTCGTACGCTTTTTGGGCAGATTCCCACCAAAATGTGTTTTTTCTCAAGACACCCTGTGCAACCGGGAACCGGCCGCGCTTACGCCACCCCGTCTCCCTCTGGCCATTCCCCAAAAAGATGTAAAAGTTAACACACAAAGAAGGAACTTTGATTTTGTTGTCGTACTACGATAAACATAAAGGCTCAAACGTTCTAGATTTTCTATGTATGGTTTTGCCAACATGTAATTAACGATTTTTATTTTACTCTAAATATCAAACGTTGTAGATCAACGTTTGAGGTCGTCCATTGAATGCAGGAGGTTAACGTCCGCATGGCCACACTTAAAGACATCGCCGAAGCGACAGGACTTTCCATTACGACTGTTTCCCGCGTTATGAACAACACCGCTTCTGAGGTCGGTATCTCGCTCAAGACTCAGAAGCTGGTGAGAGAGGCTGCGCGCCGTCTGAATTACTCACCTAACCTAGAGGCTCGTAACCTGAGGCTGGGGAGAAGACCACGGGCTGTGCTGTTTCTGTCTCTGTTTGAGAGCACAACTTATCAGGAAGGCTTCTTCTCTCACCCGTTCTTCGGAGAGTTGATGCATGCGATCCAATCCGAAGTTGCCGCGACCGGCAGCTACCTGGCCTATAAGGCCATCGACGGCAATGAGCCCGATGAAGTGGAGTCGCTGTTGGACGACACGGTCAGTGCCGTGATCAGCTGGGGACATGTTCCCCCACCCCTTGAGGAGCTCTTGTTGAGCAAGCAAATTCCTGTGGCTGCGATTGAGCCCTACACCAAGGGCGAAACGCTGCACTCCATCTACGTTGACAATCAACTGGCGGTGACACAGGCTCTCACTCATCTCTACGAACTCGGACATCGCAGAATCAGCATGGCGGCCCTTGACTTTGGCAACAGTGATTCAAACCTCGCGTTTTTTGAACGCTGCCAGGCATTTGAGACCGGGACTGCGCGACTCTCACCGGAAGTAGTGGGCCGGGTTGAGCATATTGCCCGTACAGCCGAGACAACAGACATTGAGGCGGGCCGCAGACTGGGAAGGCGAATACTGGAGGCACCTGATAGACCAACAGCCATCATTTCGGTAAACGATCTTTGTGCCATGGGCATCATCAAGGCGGCCAAAGAGCTAGGGCTCAATGTTCCGCGTGACCTCAGTGTTGTGGGCATTGATGATATTGAATGGTCAACCCATCACGAACCAGCCCTCACAACGGTCCGCATCCCACGGCAGGCTTTGGCAGAGACAGCCGTCAGTATCATTCAGAAGCTCTTCCGCAAAAACACCTTAGAGCGAAAGGAGGTTAGGATTCCCACAGAGTTAATCGTTAGAGAATCCACATCTGCTGCACGAACCTAATTCCAAGTCAAGTTGTCGATGGTTTCACGCGTAAGCAAGTCAGCAACGGCGAGGAGGAGAAAAGTGAGAAAGGTAAGCAACCGTTTATTAATACTGGTAAGCTGTATCCTGTTGGTTTTAGTCACGATCACTCCTGCTTTAGCACAGAATCCCATAACGATCACCTTTATGGGCCATGGGCACCCCGAAGAACATGAGATTTTCACTCGTCTGATCGAAAAATACGAGGAACGCTACCCACATGTAACGGTCAACTACATCAACGTTCCCCCTGCTGAGTACATGATCAGGCTGCAGGCCATGGTAGCTGGTAACCAGACACCAGATGTGTTCTACTTACCAGCAGGCGACCTGATGCCTTGGGCAGATTCGGGGCTGCTCGCTGACCTGACCGAACTAGTAGCAAATACAGATCTGTTTGATGAGGCCAATATCTGGCCCGAAGCTTTAGCTCGCTACAGATATGATGGCAATATGGTAGGCCAAGGTCCCCTTTGGGCACTGCCAAAAGATGTGGGCCCATGGGCACTCGCATATAATGCAGACCTGTTTAAAGAAGCGGGCGTTCCCTTACCTGATCCCGATGTTCCTTGGACATGGGATGAGTTCCTGGAAAATGCTCGTAAACTGACAAGAGGAAGCGGCAACGACCGCAAGTGGGGCGCAGCGTTCTACACACTAGAAGCTGCCGTATGGGCTAATGGAGCCGACTGGCTGGACGAGACTAAAACACGGGTCACGGTTGACGATTCGAAGTTTATCGAAGCACTGCAGTGGGTTGCTGACCTGCGGCTTGTCCACCAGGTAACCCCAACCAGAGAAGAAGAACAGTCCATGGGCGGTTACAGCCGCTTTATCAATGGCCAGATTGCCATGTTCCCCATGGGTCCGTGGGACCAACCCGCATTCTGGAGACTGCCGTTTGAGTGGGATCTGATGCCATGGCCAGTAAGCCCCAACACCGGCAAGAATGCAACCTGGATTGGCTCAATGGGCTTTGCCGTATCCAGCCGCACCAAGAATCTCCAAGAAGCGTTTAACCTTGCTGCTTTCCTCGCTCTGGACCGGGAAGGCCAGCAGCTCAACTACGAGCTGGGTATGGCAGTGCCGAACCTGATCGATATGGCCGAAACCGGATTCTTGAACATGGATAAACCACCAGCAAACCGCAAAGAGTTCCTGAGAATCATCACCGACTACGGCCGCCGTCCAATTAACGAGTATACCTATGACAACGAGTGGATTGATGCATTCTGGCAGGGTGTAGACGCTGTTTACGCTGGCAGAAAGACCGCAGCGGAATTCTGTAAAGAAATTCAACCGGAAATGCAGTCCCTGCTCGACCGTGCCATCGCCCGCCAAGAGCAGCAGAGACAGCGGAACAGATAAGCGACTGATCGCCACGAGGGTCTTGTCCTCTGGACAAGACCCCGTTCCGCATTCACACATGAGGAGAGGTACCATGCAGACGAAAGTTTCTATATACAAACAAGAAAAGCGCTGGGCCTACCTTTTTGTGCTTCCGGCAGTGCTGCAGTTCTTCCTCTTTGGCGCTGGTCCCCTAATCTACTCACTCTATGCTAGTTTTACAGACTGGAATGTACTGTTCGGAGTGCGATTTGTTGGTCTGGCGAATTATAGGGAGATCTTGGTTACAGAGAGATTCTGGAAAGCCGTTTATAACACGTTTTTCCTGATGCTGGGGACGCCGATCGGGATCGCGTGCGCCCTGATGCTGGCCTTAGCGCTGAACCGCAGAACGATTGGCAGCAAGTTGTTTCGCGTTATCTATTATCTACCGTCCGTGTCATCAGTGGTGGCCATTTCCATTCTCTGGACGTGGATATACAACTACGACTACGGCATTCTGAACACGCTGCTGCGCATGGTCTTCGGCGTTGATGGACCTAACTGGCTCTATGATCCCACCTGGATAAAACCATCATTGATTCTCATGGGTGTATGGCGTTCATTTGGAGCGACGGCCATCTTCTATCTTGCAGCCTTGCAGAACATCCCCCAGGTTTACTATGAAGCAGCCAAGATCGATGGTGCTGGGCCGTGGCAGTCATTCTGGCGTGTCACCCTGCCGCTGATTACCCCAATTACGTTCTACCTTCTTGTCATGGGTGTAATCGGAAACATGCAGTCTTTTGCGGAGATTCATGTGATGCTCAGCAACGGAGGCACCGAGTACAGCGGGGCCACAATTGTGTATTTCTTGTGGCAGAAAGCATTCCAAAACTATGAGATGGGCTTTGCCTGTGCAGTTGCTTGGATTCTGGGCTCAATCATCTTTATCTTGACTTTACTACAGTTCAAGACGATGCGCCATTGGGTATATGACGGCAGTTAGGAGGGAGGAACAGCATGCTCACTAACCCGAAAGCTCAACAGAGAATTGGAGATATACTCGTCACCATACTACTGTCGTTAGGTGCTGTTACAATGCTGTTCCCATTTGCTTGGATGATATCCACATCCCTGAAGGAACAGCGCTACATCTTCACCCTTCCTCCTCAGTGGATACCTGACCCGATTCTGTGGCACAAGTACATCGAAGTCTGGGAAAAGGTTCCTCTCCTGTATGGATTTATGAACAGCACCATCGTTGCACTGTCAGTGATCATCGTGGGCACATTTACCTCATCACTTGCCGCTTTCGCCTTCTCGAAGATGCGGTTCCCGCATAAAGAAAAGTTGTTCATGTTCTTGCTGGGTACCATGATGATCCCCTATGCGGCGGTCATGATCCCGCAGTTTGTCATGTTCTCCAACATCGGTTGGGTAGATACGCTCTGGCCACTAATCCTTCCGGGCCTGTTTGGCAATGTGGCGATGATCTTTTTCCTCAGGCAGTATCTAACAGGAGTGCCAACAGCGATAATTGATGCAGCGAAGATCGATGGCTGCAGCTTCTTTGGGATCTACTGGCGGATAGTCCTTCCATCAATCAAGCCCGCGATCGCCGCCCATGTGGTCATGTGGTTCATGGGTATCTGGAACGACTACCTCGGCCCTGTCATCTACCTGACTTCACCGAGGAAAATGACAATCCAGCCGGTGATCGCGCTGTTTAACTCGTATTACGCGTCCCAAAACGACTACGCTTTGATTATGGCTGCCTCGGTAATATCCATGATGCCTGTCATATTTATCTTCGTCTTTTTCCAGAGGTACTTCATCGAATCCCTGGTCATCTCCGGCATGAAAGAATAAGCGAAAGGAGAACCTCATGCAGCACCTCCAGTTTCTCGGAACTCTCACACTTCTGATTCTCGTTTTGTCTAGCGGGTGGGCACTCCAAGGGAAGGGAGCTGAACTTATGGCTGAGGAGTTCTACACCAACAATTTCGAGTTGGAAGAGCAGTGGTCTGATTACGGCATCGGTGACCCGTATGTACTGCGGTACAACGGCCGCTACTATCTTTACCCCAGTACCAAGGATGGCTTTCCAGGAGTTCGGGTATGGGTATCTGAAGATCTTGTCAACTGGTCATACGCAGGATATGCCACCGAGGAGCCTGTTACAACCACTGCATACGCTCCAGAAGTAGTCTACTCCAACGGTAAGTTCTACATGTATACATCCCCTGCGGGGAATGGGCACTACGTACTCACAAGTAACAGCCCGCTGGGGCCTTTCGAACTGCAGACTGACAATTTTGGCATGACCATCGATGGCTCGGTGTTCATCGATGATGATGGGCAGTGGTACTTCACCCACGCGGGTACCCAGGGGATCATCGGCCATGCGATGCACGATCCTCTCAATGTGAGCCCTGCAGGCCGGACACTCAATGCCTACCTTGGTCACTGGACGGAAGGTTCCACGATTTTCAAACGTGAAGGTACTTATTATATGACCTACACAGGCAACCACGTCTTCAGCCCGGGGTACCGCATCAACTACTCCTTTGCCACCGATGAACCGCTTGGTTCATACATAACGCCGCGCAACAACCCGATTATAATCAACACAACGGATAACTTCTTCGGTTTAGGTCATAACTCTATCGTTCTCGGTCCTAACCTCGATGCCTACTATATTGTCTACCACAATCTAGTTGGCCGCTCTATGGCTGGGCCTCCAGTGCGCAAGATGAACATTGATCGAATGGCGTTTAACGGCAAGAAGCTGGTTGTGTTGGGTCCCACTTATTTCCCCCAACCCGTTCCCGAACTGCCAGATTACTTCACATGGATTGATGAGGAAGGTTGGAATGAATGGCTCATTTATGAGCGGGATCAGCAGATTCTTGCCCTCTCCCCCGCCGTAAGCGAACCGAGATTTACCACTGAGTACAACCTCTGTCTCCATCCTGAGGCAGCCACTGGGCAGGTTGGGGTAGTGTTTTCCTGCGTCGATCCTGACAATTACTGGTCGGCCACTATTGACCTCAGCAGTAGAGAACTACAGGTGTGCAGAACAGCGGACGGAATCCAAACTGTCATCGCGACGACAGAGCTACTGCCAAGCATCGATCTCACTGCTCTCCAGGCTTTCCGTGTCATCAGCAATGAACAGGGAATTTCCGTCTTCATCAGCGACCTACTTACGCTGGAGGTACCGGTCCAATCTGGAGCCGGTAGGTTCGGGTACATTTACAGTAAGAACCTCAATCCGTTGTTTTCATTTACGGCTATGTCAAATCATGCGAGACAGAGCAGTGATAAGACAGCAGTAAAACCTATTCCTGGTCAGATAGAGGCGATGCACTACGCGGATGCCCACTTACCCGCGGACACCACTCTCAGAACAAGACCAACCGATGAGTACAGTGAGGCTCTGGAGTTTACGGCGGGTATCAGTGTGGAATATCCCGTCAATGTCCGAGCAAGCGGCCTTTACGCAGTTGATGCAGTAGTTGATCCGAGCACATCAGGAACCCTCACCCTATACCTCGATGATAAACCGCAGGCCACGTTCACTATTGCAGGCGGCAAGCGGGAATATGACTGGGTGAAAGCGAGACTAGGAGTTGTCCACCTTGATGCCGGTATCCACAAGATGACTGTTAAGTCCTTGGCTGGAAATGTCGTTGTCTCTTACCTGGACATTTACCCCACCCAAGTCCAACAGTTTGCCTACACGAACGATCTGACCAGTGGCGTTACGGAAGAATGGAATAGCTACGGTGTGT
>Ga0116180_1004465_pt1 | contig 10127 bp, 8 predicted proteins | sample AD_UKC073_MetaG_FD_89804 | JGI IMG/M metagenome (GOLD analysis project Ga0116180, IMG submission 89804) | Active sludge microbial communities of municipal wastewater-treating anaerobic digesters from USA - AD_UKC073_MetaG | ecosystem: Engineered > Bioreactor > Anaerobic > Digestate | place: USA... | reverse complement strand
GCGCAGCTGGTGCTGCTGGCGATGGGGTTCACTGGCCCAGAGCAGCTCGCCGCAGAGCAGCTGGGACTGGAGCTCGACCCGCGGGGCAACATCGCCCGCGGCAGCGACTACCAGACCAAGGTGCCTGGCGTGTTCGTCTGCGGCGACGCAGGCCGCGGCCAGTCGCTGATCGTCTGGGCAATCGCCGAGGGGCGGTCATGCGCGAACGGCGTCGACGCCTTCCTGTCGGGAGAGTCGAAGCTGCCCAAGCCGATCCTGCCGAGCGTTCGCCCGCTCGCCGTCTGACCGCCCCATACTCCTCGCCGTCCTGACCGGAATCGACCGGACGGGACGGCGGCGGCAGTACTTGCCAGCGCACGAGCCGGCTCGATCCACACGCCGCCGGATCGGTAGGTTGGGAGCATGCGCGTACTCGTCACCGGCGGCACTGGCTACATCGGCTCCCACACGGTCATCCAGCTCGTCGAGTCTGGGTACGAGGTCGTGGTGGTCGACTCGTACATCAACTCGAAGCCGACCGTTGCGGCGCGGATCGAGGCCGTGACGGGCAAACGGCTCGAGGTGCACGGGTTCGACCTGTGCGACGAGGCCCGTACGGACGCGCTGTTCGCCGACCAGCAGATCGACGCGGTGATCCACTTCGCGGGGCTGAAGGCCGTGGGGGAGAGCGTCGCCAAGCCGGTCGACTACTACGCCAACAACCTCGGCTCGACGTTCTCGCTGCTGAAGGCGATGCAGCGCCATGACGTGCGGCAGCTGGTCTTCTCGTCGTCGGCCACGGTGTACGGCGCGACGCCGGTGAACCCAATGACGGAGGATGCGCCGACGTCGGCGACGAACCCGTACGGCTGGACGAAGGTCATGCAGGAGCAGATCCTGCGTGACGTCGCGGCGGCCGATGCCACCTGGCGGATCGCTCTGCTGCGGTACTTCAACCCGGTCGGCGCGCACCCATCCGGCACGCTCGGCGAGGACCCGCAGGGCATGCCGAACAACCTCGTCCCGTTCATCGCGCAGGTGGCGGTAGGTCGCTTGAAGCAACTGACGGTATACGGGGACGACTACCCGACCTCCGACGGCACCGCTGAACGCGACTACATCCACGTGCTGGACCTCGCCGCGGGCCATGTCGCGGCTCTGGACCGCCTTGGCCACTCTGATCTGCCGGTCGACACCTGGAACCTGGGCACCGGCAGGCCGACGACCGTGCTGCAGATGGTGGCGTCGTTCTCGAAGGCCGTCGGTCGGGAGATCCCGTACGTGATCGGCCCGCGCCGCTCCGGAGACATCGCGTCGTCCTACGCTGACCCGGCCAAGGCTGAGGGCGAGCTTGGGTGGCACGCGACCCGGACCGTGGACGAGATGTGCGCCGACACCTGGCGCTGGCAGTCGAACAACCCGCAGGGCTACCCGGACGCGTGAGGCGGATGGTACGGGACCGACCCGGATGACCAACGACAAGCGTGAACTCGTCGGCCAGATCACGGTTCCAGCGCTGTTCCTGCACGGCGACCGCGACCCGATGGTGCCGATCGAAGGCTCAGTCGAGGCTGCGGCGGCCATGCCGAACGCTTCCCTGGTGGTGCTCGACGACTGTGGCCATTGGGTCCAGCTGGAGCGTCCGGAGCGGTTCGAGGCAGAGATCCGCGGCTTTCTCGGGCGCCTCGCCGAGTGAGTTCCGCCAGGAGCGGAACCGCCGGACCGACCTCCCGAGAACTGTCGGAGGGGGCTACTAGGGTGGTGGCCTGCGGGTCGGCAGGGTGACGTTCGCTCGGCTTGATCCGGTGTTCGTCGACCTTCCCCCGACGACTGGTGACCATGGTGCGCGCCCGGCCATGGTCGTGTGCGGCGGCGGTAGAGGAGGACTTGAGTGACGGCATCGGACTTCGTGCACCTGCATGTCCACACCGAGTACTCGATGCTGGATGGTGCCGCCAAGAATTCGCTGCTGTTCGCCGAGGCCGAGCGTCAGGGCATGCCGGCCATCGCGATGACCGACCACGGCAACATGTTCGGTGCGCACGAGTTCTTCAAGACCAGCCAGGCGTACGGGGTGCGACCGATCATCGGCATCGAGGCCTATGTGGCCCCGTCTTCTCGGCACAACCGCGTGCCGGAGTTCTGGGCGACTGGCCGGCGTGAGGCGTCCGACGTCGATGCTGAGGGTGGCAAGGACGTCTCTGGTGGTGGCCGCTACACCCACATGACGATGCTGGCCCGCAACGCGACCGGGCTGCGCAACCTGTTCCGACTGTCCAGCCTGGCGTCGTTCGAGGGCTACTACATGAAGCCCCGCATGGACCGGGAGCTGATCAGCCAGTACGGGGAGGGACTGATTGCCACGACCGGCTGCCCCAGCGGCGAGGTGCAGACCCGGCTGCGGCTCGGCCAGTTCGACGAGGCAGTGAAGGCGGCAGCGACGTACCGCGACATCTTCGGCGCCGAGAACTACTTCCTTGAGGTGATGGACCACGGGGTCGACATCGAACGGGCCGTGCGGTCCGACCTGCTTCGGCTCGCCAAGCACCTCAACCTGCCGCTGTTGGCGACCAACGACTCCCACTACGTCACCGCGGACCAGGCCGACGACCACGACAACCTGCTGTGTATCGGCGTGGGTCGCAACAAGGACGACGACAAGCGCTTCCGCTTCAACGGTGACGGCTATTACATCAAGACCGGCCACGAGATGCGGATGCTCTTCCGCGACCTGCCCGAGGCGTGCGACAACACGCTGCTCGTGGCGGAGCGGATCGAGGACTACGACGACGTGTTCCGCCACGTCGACCGGATGCCTCAGTTCGACGTACCCGCTGGCGAGACGCAGGGCTCCTGGCTGCGCCACGAGCTCGAGGAGGGGATCAAGGTCCGCTATCCCGACGGCGTGGTGCCCGACGGGCTGCGCGAACGGGTCGAGCTCGAAATGAGTGTGATCGAGCCGCTGGGCTACTCCTCGTACTTCCTGATCGTCGCCGATATCTGCCGCTATGCACGCGAGAACGGGGTGCCAGTCGGGCCGGGCCGTGGTTCTGCAGCCGGGTCGATGGTGTCGTACCTCACCCAGATCATCGAGGTTGACCCGATGAAGCACGGTCTGCTGTTCGAGCGGTTCCTGAACCCGGAGCGGGTCTCACCGCCTGACATCGACCTCGACTTCGACGACCGGCGCCGTGACGTGGTGATCGACTACGTGACGAACAAGTATGGGAAGGAGTACACGAGCCAGGTCAACACCTTCGGCACGATCAAGGCGAAGGCCGCGGTCAAGGACGCGAGCCGGATCCTCGGGCACCCGTACAGCCTGGGCGAGCGGATCACGCAGGCGATGCCGCCTGCGGTGATGGGCAAGGACATCCCGCTCAACGACCTGTTCAACCCTGAGCACAAGCGGTTCAACGAGGGTTCCGAGTTCAGGGCCTTGTACGACTCCGACCCTGACGTGAAGCAGGTGGTCGACACCGGCCGCGGCATCGAGGGCATGATCCGCGGGACGGGAGTCCACGCCTGCGCGTTCATCATCTCGTCCGAGCCCCTGCTCGACGTCATCCCGATGCACCGCCGCGACAAGGACGGCATGATCATCGCTGGCTTCGCCTACCCGCAGTGCGAAGACATGGGCCTGATGAAGATGGACTTCCTCGGTCTGCGGAACCTGGGCGTGATCGACGCCGCGATCAAGAACGTCAAGGCGAACCGCGGCATCGACATCGACCTGCGGGAGATCCCGTTCGACGACCCAGCCACGTTCGAGCTTCTGTCGCGCGGTGACACCCTGGGCGTGTTCCAGCTCGACGGTGGGCCGATGCGGGCACTGCTGCGGCAGATGAAGCCGACGGTGTTCGACGACGTCACCGCTGTCATCGCGCTGTACCGACCCGGCCCGATGGGCGCGAATGCCCACATCAACTACGCGGAGCGCAAGAACGCCCGCCAGGAGATCGTCCCGATCCATCCTGAGCTGCACGCTGCGCTGGACCCGATCCTGGGTGACACCTACCACCTGATCGTCTACCAAGAGCAGATCATGGCGGCGGCCCGGAACCTGGCCGGCTACTCCCTCGGTGGTGCCGACCTGCTGCGTCGCGCCATGGGCAAGAAGAAGAAGGAGATCCTCGACAAGGAATGGGACAACTTCTCGGCGGGCATGACCCGCAACGGCTTCTCCGCCCAGGCCACCCGCGCTCTGTGGGACGTGATGGTGCCGTTCGCCGACTACGCGTTCAACAAGTCCCACGCGGCCGGATACGCCTATGTGTCCTACTGGACCGCCTATCTGAAGGCAAACTACCCGGCAGAGTTCGGGGCCGCGCTGCTCACGTCGGTGGGTGACGACAAGGACAAGATGGCCATCTACCTGGCCGACTTCCGCTCGATGCACATCGACGTCCTGCCACCTGACGTGAACACCTCGGTGGCAGAGTTCAGCGCCGTCGGCGAGGACATCCGGTTCGGGCTGGCGGCGATCCGCAATGTCGGTGGAGCGGTCGTTGAGCGGATCATCGAGGCGCGCGAGGAGCACGGACCTGCGGCCAGCTTCGGCCAGTTCCTCGAGCGTGCCCCGCTGAACGTCTGCAATAAGCGCACGATCGAGTCCTTGATCAAGGCTGGCGCGTTTGACTCGATGGGCCATGCTCGCAGGGCCCTGATGGAGATCTACGAGTCGGCGATCGACCAGATGGTCGACCTGAAGCGCAACGAGGAGAACGGGCAGGACGCGTTCGACTTCTTTGCTGTCGACGACCCCACCGAAGTGCGCAGCACCGTGGTCATCCCTGAGGTGGAGGAGTGGAACAAGCGGACCAGGCTCGCTTTCGAGCGGGAGATGCTGGGCCAGTACGTCAGCGACCATCCACTGAAGGGGCTTGACCACATCCTGGCTGCCAACCGTGACATCTCGCTCGCGTCGCTGGTCAGTGACCCGCCCAAGGATGCGATGGTCACCATCGCGGGCATGATCACCTCCGTCGTGAAGCGTCAGACCAAGGCCGGCGACACGTGGGCCGTGGTTACCGTCGAGGACCTTGACGCGGCGGTCGAGGTGATGCTCTTCCCGCGTGTCTTCCAGACCGTCGCGATGCTCCTCGCTCCCGACACGGTGGTCAGGATCAAGGCCCGTGCCGCTGGCAAGGAGGACCGGCTTGAGCTTCGCGGCCAGGAGGTGCAGATCCTCAACGTGGAGGCGACGGCGGCCGGCCCGGTGACGATCGCAGTGCCCGCCGGGCGAGTGAACGCGGTTCTCGTTGAGCGGCTCAAGGAGGTGCTGCGCAACCATCCGGGCAGCAACGAGGTCAGGCTGAGACTGGTGAATGGGGCCGAGAGCAAGACGTTCCGCCTCGACGCCCATCTCAAGGTGACCATGTCGAACACCTTGATCGCCGACCTGAAGGCCCTGCTGGGTCCCTCGTGCCTCGACTGACACACTAGGTCCATGACTGTCGACGCCAGTTCGGTTGATCTGGTCCAGCCCACCGCTGACTGGACCATCGACCGGGTGCGCCTGGCGGCCGGCTGGGTTGCAGCCTTCATGGCGCTCTCAGCTCTGGTCGGCGCCTTCTGTGCGGTGTTCTGGGTGCAGGTGGTTGACCTGCCCAGCTACACCGTTCGCGACGACTACAGCGCCCGTACGACCGAGCGTGGGCTGGCCGAGTACTTCGGCTCGGACGCCTGGTTCGCTCTGATCGGCATCATCGTCGCGGTTGCCTTGGGACTGATCGCCTGGAAGTGGTTCTCGGAGCTCGGTTGGCCAGTCGCGGTGATCGCTGCCGCAGGCGCCCTGCTGGCAGGGCTGGTGTGCTGGTGGGTGGGGGAGAGGCTCGGTCCGGGGCCGTTCGACGTCCGCCTTGGGTCGGCCAACCCGGGAGACGTGGTCCCGGTGCAGTTCCTGCTGAGGTCGAAGGTCGCCCTCGCTGTCTGGGTGCTCGGGGCCGTCGCCCCCGTCCTGATCTGGTCCGCGCTCGGCCCCGACAGCGACGACCCCCCCAAGGTGCCCACGCCGCAACGCCGCAACCGGTGGACCCCCTTGCCGCGCAGCCCGCAGACGGCTGCTCCGGCCGAGTCTGGCGAAGTGGTCGGCCACGACATCGACCCACTGCCGCGCTGAGCCGTGACATCGACGGTCGTCACGCCGGTCGACGTCCAGCTAAGAGGTGATGGTCAGCGGCCGATCTGAGCCAGCCGCGCGTCGGTCAGCCGAGCAAGCTCACCCGGTGAGAGCTCCACCTGCTGGCCCCGTTTCCCTGCCGACACAAAGATCGTCTCGTGACCTGTGGCCGATTCGTCGAGCACGACGCGCAGCCGGGTCTTCTGGCCGAGCGGCGAGATGCCGCCGACGATGTACCCGGTCGCCCGCTCAGCCTTCGCAGGGTCGGCCATGACCGCCTTCTTGCTCCCGACAGCCGAGGCCAAGGCCTTCAGGTCGAGCTGTCCGGCGACTGGCACGATCGCCACGATGAGCTCAGGTCGCGCAGCCCCGGTCACCTCGGTGAGCAGGGTCTTGAAGACGCGGTCAGCTGGCACGCCGAGTGCAGCGACGGTCTCGTCACCGAAGGAGCGGTTACCCGGGTCGTGCTCGTACTCGTGCAGGGTGTACGGCACCCCAGCCTTCACCAGCGCATCGATCGCTGGCGTGCCTGACGGCCGTGGCTTCGACACAGTCCTCCTCCTACCTGACCGCCAGGATCAGCTGGGTCACCAACGGAGCAATCAGGAGCGCTGGAAGCATGTCGGCCACCCGTACCTGCTTGAGGTTGAGCAGCCGAAGGCTCAGGCCCATCAAGATGATGCCACCGGTCACCGTCAGGACGTCGATGTGGAGGGCGGGCAGCACGTCGCCAGCGGCGAACCCCAGCACCGTCAGTGAGCCCTGGACGACGGCGACCGCGATGGCCGAGGCCATGACCCCGATCCCGAGCGAGGAGGCGAACGCGACGCTGGCGAACCCGTCCAGGATCGCCTTCACAATGAGCTGGTCCGCGCCCTTGCCTAGACCGTCCTGGAGGGAGCCAAGGATGGTGAGCGGCCCGATGCAGAACACCAGAGTGGCCGTGACGAAGCCGTTGACGAACCGCTGCCGGCTGCCGCCCTCCTTGGTGCCACCCAGCCGGTCGCGAAGCCAACCGGCGAGGATCTCGAACCGGTCCTCCAGGCGAAGCGTTGACCCGATGATGGACCCAGCAAGCAGCGAGCCCAGGACGACCATGAGCGCGACGCCCACTCCAATGCTGCTGGTCACGGCAGTCGAGCTCATCGCTGCCACGTTCATGCCCCCGATCACCAATGTCGTGAGGCCCAGCACGTCCGTCACGGTGGTCCTGGTGCGCTCCGGCAGCCGATTGCCCACAGCCAGCCCGATCAGCGACCCGACCACGACGGTGGCGACGTTGACGGCCGTACCGAGACCGATGAAGAGCGGAGTCACGCTGCACATCGAACCATCCCCCCGGTCGGCAGCCGTCTCCCTGACACGCCATGGGACGATGCCGCTGGTTGGCTCGGCGGGCTGCCGCACTAGGCTCGCAGTCGTACCCGATCTGGAGGAGCCACGTGACTGAGAATCCCGAGAGCCCGTACCACGCGCAGAAGGAGGTCACCTTCGTCGTGCCGTGCTACAACTCGGCCGACTACATGGACCACTGCATTGACTCCATCCTTCGGGCGCAGGGCGACATCGAGATCATCATCGTCAACGACGGCTCCAAGGACGGCACCCGGGCCAAGGCTGACGCGTGGGCCGTCAGGCATCCCGACACCGTGAAGGTCATCCATCAGGAGAACAAGGGCCACGGCGGTGCCGTCATGGCGGGGCTGCGAGCGGCTACTGGCGTCTACTTCCGGGTCGTCGACAGCGATGACTGGCTCGATCCGGTGGCGCTGAACCTGATGCTGACGAAGCTGCGTCAGTTCATCTCGTCGGGCAGCCCGGTCGACCTGGTGATCTCCAACTACGTGTACGAGAACGCCTACGCCGGCTCCCAGAAGGTGATCCGCTACACCGGCGCGCTGCCACAGAACCGCATCTTCACGTGGAACGAGATCGGCTTCTTCAAGTGGGAGCAGAACATCATGATGCACGCAGCCACCTACCGGACGCAGGTACTGCGTGACAGTGGGCTTGAGCTGCCGGAACACACGTTCTACGTCGACAACATCTTCGTGTACGTGCCTCTGCCGCACGTGAAGACGCTGTACTACCTGCCGGTCAACCTGTACCGCTACTTCATCGGCCGGGAGGACCAGTCGGTGAACGAGAAGGTGCAGATCTCCAGGCTCGACCAGCAGATGAAGATCACCCGGATGATGGTCGAGGCGCACCGGCTCTCCGAGGTGGGCAACCGCAAACTGGCGGCCTACATGGCGAGCCATCTCGGGCTGATCGTTGCTGCGAGCTCCACGTTCTGCCTGCTGGAAGGCACGGAGAGGGGGCTGAGGCTCCGACGGCAGATGTGGGAGCACATCGACTCGGTCGACCGGGAGCTGAAAGTACGGCTCGGGCTGCACAACGCCCTCGTGCTCGGCATGAACCTGCCCACCCGGCTTGGTCGGAAGGCCTCCCGAGGCATGTACCGCGTGGCGCAGCGGATGTACAGCTTCAACTAGCCCTGAGACGCAGGGGGAGAGTCGAAGGTGGCCTCCCCGGGTTCGGACCAGCCTGGCAGTTCCGGCTCGCGCCGATCCGGATGGAACCGGGTCAGCAGCACGACGCCCGCGATGGCGATCGCACCCAGCACCGCCATCAGAACAGCAGCAGGGACCGTGATCCGGAGGCCTTCGCCGAGCACCCCGATCCCGTACGCCACCGCGACAACGGGGCTCGTCACCGTCATCGACCCGACCACAATCTCGGAAGGACCAGTGGCGTATCCCTGCTGGATCAGCCAGCCAGCGACCAGTGCACCGACCAGCAGCATCCCGGCGATGGCGACGAGGCCGACGTTCGTGTACCACTTCGGCATCCGGACGAACTCGATCACGGACTTCACGAGCGCCGCTTCCAGTCCGTAGAACAACGCACCTGCTGACGACCAGAAGAGGCAGCGCCATTCGACCGGCCCGCGGCTGCCCATCCGTGAGAAGACGAACGCCACGACATAGACGATCCCGGCGCCGAAAAATACCCGGCTCAGGTCGAGGTCCGACTCACGTGCGGCATGCAGGCCGGTCACGATGCCGAACCCGAGAGTGGCGAGGACCGTGACGGCAACGGCGGCCTTCATGGGCGTCGGCACCCTCGTATGTGCCCCCCGCGCCGCAAGCAGAACCGACCACGGGAAGGCCAACAACCCTACCGGTTGGACGACCGAGACAGGCGCCATCGTCAATGCGATGACCTGGAGGAAGAACGACGTGCCGAGCAGCGCTAGGCCCATGACCCAACGTGGACGCCGGGTGGCTGCCAGGAGCGTACGGAGGCGCATGCGCTTCTTCTCGCGGTTGCCGTCGAGCTGGGTGCCGACAGCGTCGTGCTGCAGGTAGGCCGACGCGGCGAAACAGAACGATCCGACCACGACGAGCACCACGCCGAGGGGGATGTTCTGCGTCACGGTTCGACCTTAGTGGCGGCGGGTCCGGGGTCAACGTTCCCCACGGCCCGGTCGCAACCCTGGTGTTTCCCTCTGTCGCATCATTCCGAGAAGGACGGTCCCGGCGGTCGGAACCCAGGAGACCAGACGGCGACCTCTTCCCTAGACTCGGCGACGTGCTCCGATCACTCGACCTCCGGCAGGCCTCAGCCGACACCGACTACACGGCGGTGCTGCCGCGGGCCGAGTTCGATGTCGATCACGCCGTGGCTGCCGTGGCGCCGATCTGCGCGGCGGTCGCGGCAGAGGGAGAGGTCGCGCTGCGTCGGTTCTCGGAACAGTTCGACAAGATCGTCCCCGACTCGCTGCGAGTCCCCACCGAGGTGCTGGCGCGCTGCGCCGATGCGCTGGACCCCCAGCTCGCCGCGGCCTTTGCCGAGTCGATCCGACGACGTCGGGCCGTGTGTGAGGCGGAGGCTGCATCCCCTCAGCCGGTCGTGACGCTGGCACCGGGTGCGACCGTGACGCAGCGGCTCGTTCCGGTCGGCCGGGTCGGGCTGTACGTTCCCGGCGGCCTCGCGCCCCTGGCATCGAGCGTGATCATGAACG
>Ga0116180_1004461_pt1 | contig 10129 bp, 4 predicted proteins | sample AD_UKC073_MetaG_FD_89804 | JGI IMG/M metagenome (GOLD analysis project Ga0116180, IMG submission 89804) | Active sludge microbial communities of municipal wastewater-treating anaerobic digesters from USA - AD_UKC073_MetaG | ecosystem: Engineered > Bioreactor > Anaerobic > Digestate | place: USA... | reverse complement strand
TCCAGCGGATCCTTGCCGGACTTGGTGGTAATGATATCGAAGGCACCATAGACGATGCGCTCGGCGACGGACTTCTTGCCGCTCTGCATGATGGCGTTGATAAACTTGGAGACTTCGACATTGCCGAACTTCGGATCCGGCAGAATATCGCGCTTGGCGACTACACGACGACGGGGCATATTAACCTCAAATAAACACGATTCAGTTGAAAAGCCGGGAAGGGGTTGACACCCGCCCGGCTCTCACGGCCACCCAAAAGAATGGCCACTTACTCAGACCACCTGATGAATCAGGCAGCCTTCGGACGCTTGGCCCCGTACTTCGAACGGGACTGCTTGCGATCTTTGACACCCTGGGTATCCAGGGAGCCGCGCACGGTGTGGTAACGCACACCTGGCAAATCCTTGACACGACCACCGCGGATCAGGACCACCGAGTGCTCCTGCAGGTTGTGGCCTTCACCGCCGATATAGGAAATAACTTCGAAGCCGTTGGTCAGGCGAACCTTGCATACTTTACGCAGCGCGGAGTTCGGCTTCTTCGGGGTCGTCGTATAAACGCGGGTGCACACACCACGCTTTTGCGGGCACTTTTCCAGAGCAGGAACCTTGCTCTTGGTAACCTCGGCCACACGCGGCTTGCGCACGAGCTGGTTGATGGTCGGCATATCAAACTTCCTTCAACGGCCGGGCACCAGACGCGGTGCACGACGGCAATTTTGTTATCCAAAGCAGAGACAATGATTAGCCTCCGCCGACAAAGACCATAGATTTTATGGTCGATCAACCCCCATGTCAACGAGACACGGGGGTTGCCCTTCGACTTACAGCCCCTGATCGGCTGCCTGTGTTGCGTTTTCGGCAGTCGCTTCCTCGATCGGTCGGGAGGCGGCGACATCCTCGCCAGCCGCCTGCGCCTTGCGCGTACGGTGGTAGGCAAGGCCCGTACCGGCGGGGATGAGACGGCCGACGATGACGTTTTCCTTGAGGCCACGCAGTTCGTCGCGCTTGCCCATGATGGCAGCCTCGGTAAGAACACGCGTGGTTTCCTGGAAGGACGCCGCCGAGATGAACGAGTCGGTCGACAGCGAAGCCTTGGTGATACCAAGCAGCATGTGCTCGAAGGTGGCAGGCAGCTTGCCTTCGGCAATCATGCGATCGTTTTCGGCCAGCAGTTCGGCGCGTTCGACCTGTTCGGACTTAATGAAGCGGGTGTCGCCCGGCTCGGCGATGGTCAGGCGACGCAGCATCTGGCGGACGATCACTTCGATGTGCTTGTCGTTGATCTTGACGCCCTGCAGACGGTAAACGTCCTGAACTTCGTCGGTGATGTAGCGGGCCAGCGCCTCGACGCCCTGCAGGCGCAGGATGTCGTGCGGATCGGGCTCGCCTTCAACGATCTTCTCGCCCTTGTTTACCACCTGGCCGTCGTGTACCAGCACGTGCTTGTCCTTCGAGATCAGGAACTCATGCTGTTCGCCGTCAAGATCGGTAATAACCAGGCGCTGCTTGCCCTTGGTGTCCTTGCCGAAACTGATGGTACCTGTGTATTCGGCCAGCACCGATGCATCCTTCGGCGTACGGGCCTCGAACAGTTCGGCAACGCGCGGCAAACCGCCGGTGATGTCGCGTGTCTTGGCCGATTCCTGCGGCATGCGGGCGAGCACGTCGCCAACACCCACGTGCTGCCCGTCAAGTACGGAAATGATCGAACCGACCTGGAAGGCGATGGATACGGTGTGATCGCTGCCGGCAACACGGACTTCCTGACCGCTTTCGTCGAGCAGTTTGACGACCGGGCGAACACCCTTGGTCGCGGCCTTGCCGCCGCGCTTGTGATCGATAACCACGAGCGTGGACAGTCCGGTCACATCGTCGACCTGCTTGGCGACGGTGACGCCCTCTTCGACGTTTTCGAAGCGGACGGTACCAGCATACTCGGTCACGATCGGACGGGTATGCGGATCCCAGGTGGCCAGCTTGGCACCGGCCTTGACCGCCTTGCCGTCATCGACGGCGAGCATGGCACCATAGGGAACCTTGTGGCGCTCGCGCTCGCGTCCGTGGTCGTCGGCAATCAGCACCTCGCCGGAGCGGGAAATGACCACCTTTTCGCCCTTGGCGCTGGTGACATAACGCATGGTTGCGGTGAACCGCACCGTACCGGCCGATTTCGACTCGACCTGGGAGGCTACGGCAGCACGCGACGCTGCGCCACCGACGTGGAAGGTACGCATGGTAAGCTGGGTGCCTGGCTCGCCGATCGACTGGGCGGCAATGACGCCGACCGACTCACCGGCATTGACCATGCTTCCGCGACCGAGGTCACGGCCATAGCACTTGGCGCACAGCCCGTAGCGCGTTTCGCAGGTCAGCGGCGTGCGCACCTTGACTTCGTCGATGCCCAGCTTGTCGATCAAATCGACCAGATCCTCGTCAAGCATGGTGCCGGAGAAGATGACCGTTTCCTGGGTTTCCGGATCGACCAGATCCTCGCCGGTCACGCGGCCGAGAATACGTTCGCGCAACGGCTCGATGACCTCACCGCCTTCGACCAGCGCCTTGACGGCGAAACCGTTCTTGGTGCCGCAGTCGTCTTCGGTGATGACCAGATCCTGCGTCACGTCGACCAGACGACGGGTCAGGTAACCTGAGTTTGCCGTCTTCAGCGCGGTATCGGCCAGGCCCTTACGAGCACCGTGGGTCGAGATGAAGTACTGGAGAACGTTCAGACCTTCGCGGAAGTTGGTCGTGATCGGCGTCTCGATAATCGAGCCATCCGGCTTCGCCATCAGGCCGCGCATGCCGGCCAGCTGACGAATCTGCGCGGCGGAACCGCGGGCCCCGGAGTCCGCCATCATGTAGATGGAGTTGAAGGAATCCTGCTTGACCTTCTTGCCGTGGCGGTCGACCGTTTCTTCGTGGCCGAGTTCGTCCATCATGACCTTGGCAACCTGGTCACCGGTGCGGCCCCAGATATCCACCACCTTGTTGTAACGTTCGCCCTGAGTCACCAGACCGTTGGTGTACTGGGTCTCGATTTCCTTAACCTCGGCTTCGGCGGCGGCGATAATCTCATACTTCTTGGCCGGGACGCGCATGTCGTCGGAACAGAAGGAGATACCGGCGCGGGTGGCCAGGGCATAGCCGTTCTGCATCAGCTTGTCGGCGAAGACGACAGTTTCCTTCAGGCCGCAGCGACGGAAGGACTCGTCGATCAGCTTGGAGATTTCCTTTTTCTTCAGCGCGCGATCGATGGCCTTGAACGGCAGGCCCTTGGGCAGAATCTTGGACAGTAGCGCACGACCGGCCGTGGTTTCGACGCGAACGATTTTCTCGTCCCATTCGCCGTCGACCGCAGCAGGCTCATATTGCTTCAGGCGCACCGAAATGCGCGAGTGGATATCCAGCTCCTTGGCCGCCATGGCGCGTTCGATCTCTGCGATGTCGGCGAAATACATGCCCTCGCCCTTGCCGTTGATCTTTTCGCGGGTCGCGTAGTACAGACCGAGAACGATGTCCTGCGATGGCACGATGATCGGCTGGCCGTTGGCCGGCGACAGCACGTTGTTGGAGGCCAGCATCAGGGTGCGGGCTTCCATCTGGGCTTCCAGCGACAGCGGCACGTGGACAGCCATCTGGTCACCGTCGAAGTCGGCGTTGAACGCAGCGCAAACGAGCGGATGCAGTTGGATGGCCTTGCCTTCGATCAGGGTCGGTTCGAACGCCTGGATACCCAGACGGTGCAGGGTCGGCGCACGGTTCAGCATGACCGGGTGTTCGCGGATGACGTCTTCGAGGATGTCCCACACCACCGGTTCCTGACCTTCGACCATCTTCTTGGCTTGCTTGATGGTGGTGGCGTAGCCGAGCACTTCGAGCTTGTGGAAGATGAAGGGCTTGAACAGTTCCAGGGCCATCAGCTTGGGCAGGCCACACTGATGCAGCTTGAGCTGCGGACCGACCACGATGACCGAACGGCCGGAGTAGTCGACGCGCTTGCCGAGCAAATTCTGACGGAAACGACCGCCCTTGCCCTTGATCATGTCGGCCAGCGACTTGAGCGGACGCTTGTTGGCGCCGGTCATGGCCTTGCCGCGACGACCGTTGTCGAGCAGGGAGTCGACCGATTCCTGCAGCATGCGCTTTTCGTTGCGGACAATGATTTCCGGTGCCTTCAGCTCGAGCAGACGCTTCAGGCGGTTGTTGCGGTTGATGACGCGGCGATAGAGATCGTTGAGGTCGGAAGTCGCGAAACGGCCACCATCCAGCGGCACCAGCGGACGCAGGTCCGGCGGCAGCACCGGCAGGACTTCGAGGATCATCCAGTCCGGCTTGATGCCGGATTTCTGGAAACCTTCGAGAATCTTCAGGCGCTTCGCCAGTTTCTTGTTCTTGGCTTCGGAACTGGTGACATCGAGTTCGGCGCGCAGCGATTCAACTTCGCTGTTTAGGTCGAGGTTGCGCAGCAGTTCGCGGATACCTTCAGCACCCATCAGCGCCTGGAATTCGTCGCCATGCTCTTCCATCATTTCCAGGTACTGCTCTTCGGTGAGCAGTTGGGCGCGCTGGAGATTGCTGACCAGACCCGGGTCGCAAACGACGTAGGCTTCGAAATACAGGACGCGCTCGATATCGCGCAGCGTCATGTCGAGCACCATGCCCAGACGGGACGGCAGCGATTTCAGGAACCAGATGTGGGCGGTCGGCGAGGCCAGTTCAATGTGGCCCATGCGGTCGCGGCGCACTTTGGCCAGTGTCACTTCGACGCCGCATTTTTCGCAAATGACGCCGCGATGCTTGAGGCGCTTGTACTTGCCGCACAGGCACTCGTAGTCCTTGATCGGGCCAAAGATCTTGGCGCAGAACAGGCCATCGCGTTCCGGCTTGAAGGTGCGGTAGTTGATGGTTTCGGGCTTCTTGACTTCACCGTAGGACCAGGAACGGATCTTCTCGGGCGAGGCGAGGCCAATGGTAATCGCGTCGAATTCTTCCTCGGCGGTTACCTGCTTGAACAGATCGAGCAATGCTTTCATCGTTTAACTCCTAAGCCCTGAATCAGTAACGTTCCAGATCGATGTCGATCGCCAGCGAACGGATTTCCTTGACCAGCACGTTGAAGGATTCCGGCATACCGGCATCGATCTTGTGCTCGCCCTTGACGATGTTTTCGTAGACCTTGGTACGGCCATTCACGTCGTCGGACTTCACGGTCAGCATTTCCTGCAGCACGTAGGAAGCGCCATAGGCTTCCAGCGCCCACACTTCCATTTCGCCGAAACGCTGGCCGCCGAACTGCGCCTTACCACCCAGCGGCTGCTGGGTCACCAGCGAGTACGGGCCGGTAGAACGAGCGTGCATCTTGTCATCGACCAAGTGATGGAGCTTCAGGAAGTGCATGTAGCCGACCGTAACCTGGCGTTCGAATGCTTCGCCGGTACGGCCGTCGAACAGGGTCATCTGGCCCGAGGACGGCATGCCGGCGAGTGCCAGCATGGCCTTGATTTCCTCTTCCTTGGCGCCGTCGAACACCGGGGTCGCGAACGGCACACCGGACGTCAGGTTGCCTGCCATTTCCATGACTTCGTCGTCGTTCAGCTCAGCCAGATTCTCCGACTTGCCGTTGGAGTTATAGACCTGATCGAGGAAAGCGCGCACTTCCTTGGCATTGGCTTCGGCGCGCAGCATGGCACCGATCTTGTGACCAAGACCCTTGGCGGCAAGACCAAGGTGAACTTCCAGAATCTGTCCGACGTTCATCCGCGACGGCACGCCGAGCGGGTTCAGAACGATGTCGACCGGATTGCCATCAGCCATGTATGGCATGTCCTCGACTGGCAGGATGCGCGATACGACACCTTTGTTGCCGTGGCGGCCGGCCATCTTGTCACCAGGTTGCAGACGGCGCTTGACCGCGACATAAACCTTGACCATCTTTTGCACACCCGGCGGCAGTTCGTCGCCCTGAGTCAGCTTCTTGCGCTTGGCTTCGAAAGCCAGATCGAAGTCCTTGCGAGCCTGCTCCAGACCGTCCTTGACCTGCTCCAGCTGCTGCGCCACATCCTCGTCAGCGACGCGGATGTCGAACCAGTGGTGCGGATCCATGCCATCGAGATAGGACTGCTCGATGACCGAACCTTTGGCCAGCTTTTTCGGACCGCCATTGGCCTTTTTGCCCACGATCAGGCGACCGACACGCTCGAACGCATCACGCTCGACGATGCGCATCTGGTCGGCCAGATCCAGCTTGTAATGGCGGAGGTGTTCGTCAATGATCGACTGGGCACGCTTGTCGCGCTCGATACCTTCGCGGGTGAACACCTGAACATCGATAACCGTGCCGGCGATGCCGGAGGGTACACGCAACGAGGTGTCCTTCACGTCAGAAGCCTTCTCACCGAAGATGGCGCGCAACAGTTTCTCTTCTGGAGTAAGCTGGGTTTCACCCTTCGGCGTCACCTTGCCGACCAGCACGTCAGCAGCCTGTACTTCGGCACCAATATAAACGATACCTGAGTCATCAAGACGGGAGAGCTGTACTTCGCCGAGCGAAGCGATATCGCGAGTAATTTCCTCTGGACCGAGCTTTGTATCGCGGGCCACTACCGTGAGTTCCTCGATGTGGATCGAGGTGTAGCGGTCTTCGGCGACGACACGTTCCGAGATCAGGATCGAGTCCTCAAAGTTGTAACCATTCCACGGCATGAACGCGATCAGCATGTTCTGTCCGAGTGCCAGTTCGCCTTTGTCAGTCGAAGCGCCATCCGCCACCACATCACCGCGAGCGATCTTGTCGCCGACACGAACCAGCGGACGCTGGTTGATATTGGTGTTCTGGTTCGAACGGGTGTATTTGACGAGGTTGTAGATGTCGACCCCGACTTCACCAGCCACGGTCTCATCGTCATTGACGCGAACCACAACGCGGCCGGCATCGACGTAGTCGACAAGGCCGCCACGACGTGCAACGACGGCCGTGCCCGAGTCGACCGCAACGGTGCGTTCGATGCCGGTACCAACCAGCGCCTTCTCGGGACGCAGGCAAGGCACAGCCTGACGCTGCATGTTGGCGCCCATCAGCGCGCGGTTCGCATCGTCATGCTCCAGGAAGGGGATCAGCGAAGCGGCGACGGAAACGATCTGGCCGGGAGCCACGTCCATGTACTGTACACGCGACGGTTCTGCCAGGATGGTTTCACCCTTTTCGCGGCAAGTCACCAGATCGTCGGACAAACGACCAGCCGCATCGAGTGAGGCATTGGCCTGAGCGACCACATAGTTGCCTTCTTCGATGGCAGACAAGTATTCAATTTCGTTGGTGACCTGAGAATCGATAACCTTGCGGTACGCAGTTTCGATAAAGCCGTAGTCATTCACGCGAGCATACAAGGCCAGCGAGTTGATCAAACCGATGTTCGGACCTTCCGGCGTTTCGATCGGGCACACGCGTCCGTAGTGGGTCGGATGCACGTCACGGACCTCAAAACCAGCGCGTTCACGCGTCAGACCACCTGGGCCAAGGGCGGAAACACGGCGCTTGTGCGTGATTTCGGAAAGCGGGTTGGTCTGATCCATGAACTGCGAAAGCTGGCTCGAACCGAAGAATTCCTTGATCGCAGCGCTGATCGGCTTTGCATTGATCAGATCGTGCGGCATCAGGTTGTCGGACTCAGCCTGGCTCAGGCGCTCCTTGACGGCACGCTCGACACGCACCAGACCGGCACGGAACTGGTTCTCCGCCAGTTCGCCGACCGATCGGACACGACGGTTGCCAAGATGGTCGATATCATCGATTTCGCCACGGCCATTCCGTAACTCGACTAGAATCTTGATGACATCGACGATGTCACGCGGAGACAACGTCAATTGCTCGCGCACTTCGACATTGGCACCGAGCGGCTTGATTTTGGCGGCCAGTTCGTCAGCTTCGGCCTTGGTCATATTCTCGGCAAGCGAACGGGCGCCATACGGCAACAGGCTCACCAGATCCTGGATCACCGGAAGCGGGAAGCCAGAACCCTCAGCCAGATTCTTCAAGGCTGCCTCGGCACGCGAGGCCAGGCCCTTGATCAGAACCTTGTACTCGGTCACGTCGACCCGCGCCAAGCGACGATTAAACTTCATTCGGCCAACGCCAGACAGATCGTAACGCTCGTCCGAATAGAACAGGCCGTTGAACAGAATCTCAACCGCTTCTTCGGTCGGCGGCTCGCCCGGACGCATCATGCGATAAATCGCGATACGTGCTGCCTGTCGCGTTGCGGTTTCGTCGGCGCGTAGCGTATTCGAGATGAAGGCGCCACGATCCAGTTCGTTGGTGTACAGAGTCTCAAGGCTCAAAATACCGGCTTCGCGCAATTTGGCGAGCAAGGTTTCTGTAATCTCGTCGTTGGCGTTGGCCACGACCTCGCCGGTTTCCTTGTCGACAATATTAGTCGCGACGACACGCCCCAGAATAAAGTCCTCCGGAACCACGATCTGTTTCAAGCCAGCAGCTGCGATATCGCGAATATGCTTTGCGGTGATCCGCTTGTCCTTGGCCACGATGACCTTACCGTCGGGCGCGACGAAATCGAAGCGGGCGACTTCACCCCGCAGACGCTCGGGCACCAGCGCGAATTCGACGGTGTCCTTGGTCAGTGCGAAGTTATCAAACTCGAAGAAGCCTGCAAGGATTTCTTCCGACGACATACCAATCGCCCGAAGCAGCGTGGTAACCGGCATCTTGCGACGGCGGTCGACGCGGAAAAAGAGTGTGTCCTTGGGATCAAATTCGAAATCCAGCCACGAACCGCGATAGGGAATCACTCTTGCAGAAAACAGCAACTTGCCCGAACTGTGCGTCTTGCCCCGGTCATGCTCGAAAAACACACCGGGGGAGCGATGGAGTTGCGAAACGATCACCCGTTCGGTACCGTTAATGACAAAGGAGCCATTGGTCGTCATGAGCGGAATTTCGCCCATATAGACTTCTTGCTCCTTGACTTCCTTGACCGTGTCCGGCGCTTCGCGATCCATGATCACGAGGCGCACCCGGGCGCGCAAAGACGACGCGAATGTCAGGCCACGCTGCTGACATTCAGTAACATCGAATGCCGGTTCGCCAAGCATGTAGCTGACGAACTCCAGGCGCGCGTTGCCCGAATGAGAAACAATAGGGAAGATCGAGGTAAACGCTGCCTGCAAACCCTCGTTCTTGCGCTTCTCCGGCGGCACCTCATCTTGCAGGAAGTCTTTGAAAGACTGTAGCTGGGTCGCAAGCAAATACGGCACGTCGAGCACGCTGGCGCGCTTGGCGAAGCTCTTGCGGATGCGTTTCTTCTCGGTGAAGGAGTAAGTCATGGTAACTCCGTGAGGGTAAGATCAAACAGGGAACCTGTCGAAACAGGCAAACGCAAACCGGCTCGCCTCCCTTGAAGGGCAGAGGAGAGCTCAGTTTGCGTTTGCCAGTTGGCGTAATTCAAGTTCGTCTTCTGGACTAGTAAAAACCTGTCATGAAAACAGAAAATGGCTGACGGGAAAGCCCGCCAGCCAGCACATCGCGAGTCGATTACTTGACTTCGACCTTGGCGCCCGCGTCTTCCAGTTGCTTTTTGAGGGCTTCTGCGTCGGCCTTGGAAACACCTTCCTTGACCGGCTTCGGAGCGCCATCAACCAGATCCTTGGCTTCCTTGAGGCCCAGGCCGGTAACCGCACGCACCACCTTGATGACTTCGACCTTCTTGTCGCCGGCAGCAGCCAGGACAACGGTGAATTCAGTCTGCTCTTCTGCAGCGGCAGCGCCGGCACCGCCAGCGGGACCGGCAACGGCGACGGCAGCGGCAGAAACGCCGAACTTCTCTTCGAATGCCTTGACCAGGTCATTCAGTTCCATAACGGTCAGGGAGCCGACGGCTTCCAGGATGTCTTCTTTGCTAATTGCCATTTCAATAAACTCCTAATTCAGTTCGTATGCGGTAAGGATCAAGCGGCGGCTTCTTCGCGCTGCTTTGCCAAAGCATCCAGAGCACGGACGAAGCCGGCGACCGGAGCCTGCATGACGTACAGCAGCTTGGAGAGCAGCTCTTCGCGGCTCGGCACGGAGGCAAGCGCCTGCACACCAGCTTTGTCGAGCACCTTGCCGGCATAGG
>Ga0116180_1004460_pt1 | contig 10131 bp, 8 predicted proteins | sample AD_UKC073_MetaG_FD_89804 | JGI IMG/M metagenome (GOLD analysis project Ga0116180, IMG submission 89804) | Active sludge microbial communities of municipal wastewater-treating anaerobic digesters from USA - AD_UKC073_MetaG | ecosystem: Engineered > Bioreactor > Anaerobic > Digestate | place: USA... | reverse complement strand
GTTGGCGTTATTTGGCGAGCGGGATATATTTGTGCAAGCACAAATATGGCTTCTACACCAAAAATCACTCAGGCGGAGATGCAATCGGTGCTGGGAGACCTGCTGCAGGGCCTGCTGGCCGATACGGGTTGGTGCGTGACGAAGATCAAGTGGGAGCAACCGCTTGGGCAGGGCGTGGTCGCAGACGCGGTGGTGCATGTGGCGTCGGGAGCCGGTGCCGCGACGCTCGTGGTGGAGATGAAGGCGCACTCAAGGGCCGGGGAGGTCAGGAAGCAGGCCCTGTTGCTGAAGCACGAGGCCGGCGAGGGCGAAGCTGGGCGGCCGGTGGCGGTTGCCGTCTTTGTGCACCGAGTCACGGTGGGCCTTGCGGGAATGTTGCGCGAGGCCGGCGTCGGGTACTTCGATTTGTTCGGCGCCTGCTACCTGCGGTGGCCGGGGCTGTTCATAGAGCGGCCGGGAGGAAAGCAGCCGATCGTGTCGCTGAGGGAGGGAGGTGGTGTGGAGGGGGTGGAGGCAGTGGGGGTGTTCGGGTCCAGAGCAGTGCGGCGCCATCGTGTGCTGCGGGCGCTGCTGTCCTATCCCAGGCGACGCTGGCACCAGGTGGAACTGGCGAAAGAGGCCGAGGTGTCAGCCTACACGGCCCACACTGTGGTCGCTTACCTGCTGGGGGAGCACTACGTGGACTACGAGGGGCGCGGCCCCGAGAAGGTGGTCTTCCTCGTGCGGCCCGGGGACCTGATCGAGACCTGGGCGACCTTCTGGCGCGATGTATGGCAGCGCTACCGGAAGGGAGCCAAGGTCTACCACAGCTTGGCCCGCAACACGGATGAAGTGATTGGGGGGCTGCGAGAGGCAGCGGGGAAGGTCGGGGCGCGGCTGGGTTTGACGCTGGCTGCTGGGGCGAATCAGTACGGGGCATATCTGTTTGACGAGGTGGTGCACGCCTACCTGATAGGCGACGATGAGAGTCTTGCGGAGGCGGCCGACCTGGACGCGGCGCGCCGGGCGGGCAATGTGGTGCTGTATGGGGCGGCAGATCCGGGACTGATGTACCTGCCCGGTCCGGTGCGCGACAGGCTGGGAAGGGCTGGGGAGAAGGGCTGCAGTCCGGTGAGCCCCGTGCAGCTGTACCTGGACATGAGAGCCGCGGGGGGCCGCTACGCAGAGCAGGCGGAGAGGCTGCGCCAGGAGATGCTGGGGTATGAATGACAGGCCTGTGGTGAGGGCGCATGAGCGCCTGGACCGGCGGCGGCGGGACTGCTTTGGCGTACTGGTCGAGCTGGCCCAAGTCCTGGAAGGCTCCTGGGAGAACCTGTGCGTTGTCGGCGGATGGGCTGTCTATATGCTCACGGAGGTGTTCCTGGGCCAGGGCGAGGACGTGCCGTTGCGCCACAGGGGAAGCATGGATGTGGACATCGGCCTGGGGACAGCCCAGGTGTCGGTCCAGCAAGGTGAGGCGCTGGCCAGTGCGCTGAGGGGCGCGGGCTACATCGGGCCAGAGGGGTTCCACTGGCTGCGCAGGTCCAGGGAGAACACGTACCGGCTGGACCTGATGGCTCTTCCGCCGCCGGGGCATGAGGGGGGACCAGTGGTGGTGGGGGACTACGAGTTCGCGCCGCTCTGGTATGGCGATGCGTTGTTCGCGGCGCCTGTAGAGCTGCTGATCGAGGGGGAAAAGCCAACAGGTGAGATGGGCCGAGGAAGGGTTCGGGTGGCGAGTCCGGGGGGTCTGCTGGTGGTGAAGGCGTGGACGGCGGCGACCCTCGGGCGGGAACCGGACAGCAAGCATCTTTACGACATCTTCGTTCTGCTGCGCACTTACCCGGGCGGGCCCGAGGGGTTCGTGCGCGAAGTGGAGCCCCTGCGCGCAAGCGAGGCCCTGGAAGGGGCACTTGGCTTGCTGCAGGCCCTCTTCGTGGAGGGTGACAACGGAATCGAGGCAGTGGTGGCGGAGAGAGCCAACGACCCGCGCGATCCAGAACTGCTGCGGGAGGAAGCAAGGGTGACGGTGGAGCGCTTCCTGGAGGCAGTGGCTGCGGGATAGCCCGCGCCGAGGGCCTGCGGGTCAGGGGGCAGTCGAGCATGGCGGGAGAGACAAGGTCCAGCCTGCGCGAGGTCGAGTGGCTGCTGCGGTACGAGACCGGGCTGCAAGACCTGGTGAACGACTTCTACGTGCCAGCGCTGTCGCGAGCGATGCAGTACGACCGGGAGGCCGGGTTCTTCTCGTCCACGGCGCTTGCTGTGGCTGCGAAGGGTGTGGCAAGGCTGGTAGCGCGAGGCGGGCGAATGAGGCTGCTGGTGGGGGCCCGGCTGAGCGCGGCGGACGTGGAGGCCATCAACGAAGGTTACCGACGGCGCGAGGAAGTGATCGCGGAGGCGCTGACAAGCGCGTGGGAGCCAACGGCGGAGGCGATAGCGAGGGACCGGCTCGGGGCACTGGCCGAGATGGTCGCGCGCGGATCACTGGAGATCCGGGTGGTCGTGGCACTGGGCGCGGATGGGCGAGTGCTGCGGGCAGAACAGGCCGAGGGCCTGTTCCACGAGAAGTGCGGCGTTTTCACCGACGCGGCCGGGGACAGGGTGGCCTTTGTCGGGAGCATCAACGAGACGGCGGCGGCGTGGGAGGACAACATCGAGCAGCTGCTGGTTTTCCGCTCGTGGGATGTCGGGGAATCCTATGTTGCCACAATAGGCCAGGACTTCGAGCGGATATGGGCAGACGAGCATCCGCGGGCGCGGACGCTAGAGTTGCCGGAGGCCGTACGGGAACGTCTGCTAGAGCTTAGGCCGGAGGCCCCCCCGGAATACGATCCCCAGGAGAAGGCGGCGGTGGCCGCGCAGGAAATCGCCGAGGAGCGCGAGCGGTGGCTGTTCCAGTTCCTGCGAGACGCGCCGCTGCTGGAGAACGGGAACGCGGTGGTGGACGGCGGCATGGCTGTCCGCCCGTGGCCCCACCAACTGCAGGTATGCGAGCGGGCGTGCCGGGACTACCCGGAGCGGTGGCACATGCTGTGCGACGAGGTGGGGCTTGGCAAGACGATCGAGGCGGGCCTGATCCTGCGCAGGCTGCTGCTGACGCAGCGGGTCAGGCGCGTCCTGATCCTGGCCCCGAAACACCTGGTGAGGCAGTGGCAGGAGGAGCTACGGGAGAAGTTCAACCTGTGGGCCTACTGGTACGACGGGAAAAGCTTCGTGGACCCTGTCGGGGGTGTGCACGAAGCGCCGGAGAACCCGTGGGACGCGGAGTACAGCATAATCGTGGCGTCGGCGCACCTGGCGAAGCGGCGAGGCCGGATGGAAGTACTGTTGGCGGCGCGGGAGTGGGACTTGGTTCTGGTGGACGAGGCCCACCACGCCAGGCGGGGATGGGGACCCGGGTCCGACAACCGGCCGAACCGGATGCTGCAACTGCTGGATGCGTTGCGTGCCAGGACGCGCGGGATGCTGCTGCTGACGGCGACGCCGATGCAGATAGACGTGCGGGAGCTGTGGGACCTGCTGCGGATCGTGGGCATGGACGGGCGATGGGCCGAAGGGCAAGGAGAGGCCTTCCGGCAGTACTTCCATACGCTGGGGCACGAGCAGTGGGAGCACGAGGATCTGGCGTTCCTGCTGGAGATGGTCTGCGACTACTTTGCGGCAGGCGGGGAGCCAGACAGCAGTCTGGCAGAACGGATGAAGGCCGAGGGCGAGTTCGTGCTGTGGAGCCAGTTGACGCGCGCGACAGCACCGGCGGATGCGGCTCGTGTGGCAGAAGCGTTGCGGCGCTCGGGCCTTGGGTCGCTGGTGCGGCGGTTCCTGTGCACTCATACGCCGGTGAGGCAGTTCGTGTCCCGGTACACGCGTGAGACACTGCGTCGCTATCGGGCCCAGGGTCTCTTCGACGCGAATATCGCGACCCGCTGCGTAGAGGACCGGTTCATCGATCTGGGACCGGCGCGGCCACTATACGACAAGATCGAGGAGTACATCTCGCAGCACTACCGGAAGGCGCAGGCCGAGGGACGGCGCGGACTGGGCTATGTGATGACCATATACCGGCAACGCCTGACGTCGAGCCCGCGGGCGATCATTGAGACGCTGCGGCGGCACCGGGATACTCTGGTGGGCGGGTTGCGGGGAGAAACGAGAAGAGTCTTCGCTGAGTACCTGACGGAGGAGGACCTGGGCGAGGCAGACCTGCTGGAGGACGCCTTTGAGAAACTGGCCAGCGACGAGGGGCTTGACCCCGAGGCTCTCGCGGCGGAGATCGTGTACCTGGCCAAGTTCCTGTGGGAGCTTGGAGCCCTGGGTACCGACCCCAAGCTGCAGGGGCTTCTGCGGGACCTGGAGGGCTCGCGCGAGCAGCATCCGCGGGCGGTGATCTTCACCCAGTACACCGACACTATGGACTTTGTGAGGGAGGCTCTCGTCAGCGTGTACGGGTCCCAGGTGGCGTGCTACTCGGGACGCGGAGGCGAGAAATGGGATTCTGCTTCATGCGAGTGGGTGAGGACCACCAAGGACGACATCAAGGAAGGCTTCTTCGAAGACAGCTACCGGTTGCTGGTGTGCACCGAGGCGGCAAGCGAGGGCATAAACCTGCAGGCCAGCGACCTGCTGATCAACTACGACATGCCCTGGAACCCGATGCGCGTGGAGCAGCGCATCGGGCGCATTGATCGCATAGGCCAGCACAGTGAGCGAGTGTATGTGATCAACTACTACTACGCGGGAAGCGTTGAGGCGGCGATCTATGAGGTGCTCCGGGAGAGGATGGGGATCTTCACAGTGGCAGTCGGGCCTCTGCAGCCTGTGCTGGGCAGGGTCGCGAAGCATATCGAGCGGATGGCCATGTCATCGCTGGCTGAGAGGGCGGCGGTGATTGACGAGGAGAAGCGGCGGATGGACGAGGAGATAGCTGACGCTAAGACCGAGGGCATCAACGTGGACGAGCTGACGAGCGTCGAACTGGCAGGCCAAGAGGCTCAGCAGGCACCGGTGAGGGCAGAGGAGGTGCGGGACGTCATGTTCGGGTCCGGGGCCCTGGCAAGCCACTGGGGCGTGCGGGAGGCCGAGCCGGGCGTATGGGAAGTGGAGCTAGCGGGAGCGGGACCGCCGGTCTCTGGGCCACGGCGAGTGACCTTCCACCAGAGCATACTCGAGCAGAGACCTGATAGTGTGCAGCACTGCCTGGCCTGGGGCGACCCGCTGTTCGACCAGCTTCTGGATCTCATCCCGGCACCGAGGACGGGCCAATGGGGCCCCTTGGAGCGCCGATCCGAGCCCGAAGGGCAGCAGGTCCAGTACATCTGGCACGGCGCAGACGGGCAAGATCCTATCCGCGACTTGAGGGAGCTTAGTGAGGGACTTGCCAGGATCCACCGCCCGCCTGACTGAGGCAGTCGGCCGATAGGGGGCACTAGCAGCGATTCCTGGTGGTGGAATCAGTCCCGCTTGCACACAGAGCCGAGCATATCTGCGCACCAGGCTAGGTGCGAGAAGTCAGGGGAAGCCGCGCAGCTTGAGGTGGGGGGTTGGCCCTGTAACTATGAGGTGGTACCGGACAGTGGAGAGGGGAAGTGCCAGTTGCCTCTGCATGTTCTGAGCTGTGGGCTTCTGAGGCTCGATCGCGGCTGGGTGGTTGGTCGGCTTGGGGACCAGCGCAGCCGTGGGGGCTCCTCGAACCGAAGAGGGGCCGGCGGGATACTCCCAACATGCCCGTCCTAGGTCTATCCGGACCTGGCCCTACCCCTGCCGCTGCCCCAGCAAGGGCGAAAACAAGCCGGTGTGAAAAGCCACGGTCAAGGGGCTGGGGTGTGCCGACCTTGATACGACCCGCGAGATCGTCCGTCCGAACCCCACCAACCGGCGCGCGGTCGTTTGAGGACAGCAGGGAGCTCACACTTTGGGAGTAGGAGGAACCGCACCAATGAGGCCAGGGCTTGCTGTTGCACTGCTCGCGCTCTACGGGCCGGCGACGGCGCAGTCGGGGCTCGTGAACTGGGTGGCGAAGGAGAGCACCCTAACGCCGCAAGCTGCCCTGCGCCTCCTTGTGCGCCGACCTGGCGAGCTCGAGGTAAGGTAGTGCTTGTCGCCACGCACGCGGCGACCCAGCCGAGCGAGATCGCGATCTGTTGCCCCTTCGATCCTTCCCTTTGGAGCCGGGCGTTCTATCCCCGCCTGCTCTACCTTGAGGCTGCGCCCGAGGCCCCGGTAAGCCTGCGGTTCGCGGCGGATGCGACCGACGCGACGACCCCCAGCGAGGTACCGGTGGTTCCAGGGCTGGGGGCCGTGGGATGAGACCTATCCCACCGAGGGTGCGTGGCTCACCGAGTACTGGGCGCGGCTGTCCGCAGGTGCGCGACGAGATCGCCTAGCAGGGGCGCAACGGCCTGTTCCCGTTCCTCTATTGCCGCCAGTTCCTGGCGGAGCAAGGGGGCATGGTGACCGGCCTTCTTACCGGGACTGGCTCGGTCGCGACGAGAACGGCGGCCGCCAGGCGTGGGGCGACTATCCCGTGCCCGACAAGGTGGCGGCGGAGGTCGGCCTCCACGTCCTGCAGCAGAGCTGCGCCGACTTCGGCAATGACGCGTTCCGGGCGTGGTACGAAGGCCGCATCAAGGCGTGTCTGGATCACTACCAGCCGGCGGGCATTGCGTGGGACGGGGTGGGGGGCGGGGCCCACCTGGGGCTACTCACGCGCCGCCCCCCGGACCCCGAACGGCGATGGAATGCTGCGCGTCTATGCAGACCTGTGGAGTTGGCTAAGAGCGCATCATCCCGAGATGAGGACGATCGCCAACGAGGCCTTCGGCACGCCCTCGCAGATGTTCGCCGATGGCATTCTCATCGAGGGCGGGTTCGCCACGGGCAAGACGGAACTCGATTACGAAGCCGCCAAGGCCCTCGGCACGACCGTCATCAGCTACGACTACCCCAGTCAGTATGCGCGGCCCGGCTGGCGGGCCTCCCGACCGAGGCCGCGCGGTACGTGCAGCTGCGCTACCGAGCCGTCGGCGTCAACACTGCCTCCGGGCGGTACGTGGTCTACCCGTCGCAGGAGATCGTGGGCAAGGAAGGCTCGGCCATCGCGTGCAGCGACCTTGGCCGATGGGGAGTGGCATGTGGCGACCCTCGACATGCGCAAGCTGCCGAACATCGCCGAGGTGAGAGGCCTCGCCCTCGGAATGGAGGCCGGGTCCGATGAAGCCCACCTGTAGGTGGACTACCTTCGCTTCAGCGCCACGCCGGATGGGCCGGCGGCCCCGGGCAGCTTCCCCTCGATCATCACGGGGCGCGATGCGGCGGCCTTCAAGCCACGGCCCGGCTGGCTTGGCACCAGGCCAACAGCCGGCCTATGGCATATACATGTCTCCCATCTCCAGTGGCTCCGGTGGCAGGTAGCTCGGCGTGGACGTGACGACCCACGAGGACTCGTACTCGGTGTAGCGCCTGAAGACCGCGACGCCACTCCTCTTCTGCGGGCTTGCGGCCAGGGGTTCACCCTCCACGTAGTATGTGCCTCGGCGTAGGGTGAAGCTGGTGGTCTGCCCGGGCACGACCACCACCTCGTACCGCTGCGCAGCATCCTCGAGCCCATAGAAGCGAAGCACGATGGCGTCCACGGCGTCTCCGTTGGATATGGTCACAGTTGGGTCGGGCACCGGGCTTGGACGGGCCTCAAAACCGAGGCCCGAAGGGGCGTGTAGCGGAGGTACGGCCCCGGCCCACGGGTCCGCCTTCGCTGGCAGGTCCGGTCTGGCCGCGACGACCGGCGACGCGGACCTCGGGTGGCCAGGAACCATCGTGACAGGGGATGCGGCCCTATCGGAGTAGGCGGCGCCCTGCAACGGCCTCGGCCCTCCTACCCTCGCCCCGGGCCCGAGGCCGTGGGCGGGCCGCGGCACCCGACGGTCGGCCGGGCCCGTCCAGGTCGCGCACGAGGGGGTTCTGGGGGCGGTGCTATCTGCTGGCGACCCTCTCCAAGCCGGCTGGGCCACGGACGCGGACCTCTGCCCGTCGCGGGAGTTCCCAGGGTTCCGGTTCAGCGTCCCCGAGCGTTCGCCTGACGAGATGAGAGCCGATGTGAGGGGCATCCATCCTCGGTCCCCCGCTCCGCCCGAGACCAGTGCGACAGCAACCAGCGAAAGGGCGCTGAGCACGGCGCCGCCCCAGGTCAAGCTCCGGCGTGCGAAGCGACGCCGTTCAACGGTCCCCTGCGGCCCTTCACGCTGCAGAAGCTCTTCTGCTGAGGGCTCTCGCTGGCCATTGAGGAGAGAGTCACATGCCCAACACCTGACATCCTGCCGTCTGTTTGTCTGCCCACACACAGGGCACTGCACCGTCGCCCGACTCATGCAGGATCGCCCTCTTCCCTTACCCGCATCCCAGGCTGACGCCCATTACCGCCCACTTGTTGCACAGCTTGGGGCCATGATAGCACATATCGCGGATCAGGCAGCCCAGGCGAGTTCATAGAACTATGAAAAAGAAACGCCTCTTGTGTGGGTGCAACAAGTAGGAGGCCCAAGAGGATATGACGGTCCACTCCTGGCACATGGTCTGACAGTAGGACGCACTGCGCCACTGCGGTGTCGGACCAGCTCCCGCCTACCCTATGCAGCATTAGCTTGTGCTTCCTGCCGCTGCGGCAGGGACAGGGATCCTTACGCCGCACGCCTCGCCCCTCGGCCTCTCGGCACACGTCCTCCGCCAGGTTCTCCAGTAGAGCCTCGGCGGGCTCCTGAGTCTACGCCCTACGATCGCCGTGCCCCCGTCCGCCGGACTGCCCTCCAGGCCTATCTGGAACCCGCTTGCCCTTAGTCCCGCACCTTGCCGCCTCACGCGGCGACGACGGGGCCTTGTCCGGTCGCCGCCTTCGGGATTGGCCCTGGGGTCAACCAGCGCGGATTGCTGCCGCGAGGGCCTGTCGCACGTCCTCGGGCAGCTTGGCCAGCAGGGCTTCAGCGACTTCCTGCGCCTGTGTCCGCTCCTCGCCCTGTATCCTCCGGCGCAGGTCCTCGGGGTCGGCGTGGACGTAGATGCTGGTGGTCGCGATGTTCGCGTGGCCCAGCAGGTCACGCACTTCCGCCAGCGTGTACCCTCGCCTGAGCATCCGGCTGGCGTACGTGTGGCGCAACACGTGCGGCGAGACCTGCCGCTCAATCCCCGCCGCCTTCGCCGTGGACGCCAGCATCCGTTGCACCTGGCAGGCTCTCAGGGGGCGGCCTGCATTGCGCACGCCGCAGAAGACGGGTTGCCGCCCGTTGAACCCGAGGGCCGCGCGGCGTTCGAGCCACGAGCGCAGCCAGCCCAGGGTCTCGCCGTCCACAGGCACCACGCGATCCTTCGCCCCTTTGCCCCGGTTGACGCGCACCAGCCCGCGGTCCAGGTCCACGTCGCTGGGCAGGAGTGCCAGGGCCTCGGCCAGTCGCAGGCCGGCGCCCAGGAAGACTTGCACCATGGTCCGGTTCCTCAGCCCTGTCGCGCTCTTGGTCGGAATCCGCGCCAGCAGGGCCTCAACCTCGTCGTCTCTCAGCGTGACCGGCAGTCGGCGTCCTCTCGTGCCTCGTGCCATGTTCGAGCATCTCCTTGTATGTACTTTCCTTATTGTACCTATAAGAGAGGTGCGTGTCAACCCCCACCTGGGCATAATAGCTACAACGTCGCCTAGTCGCGAACACCGTGGGGGGTCGGTGGCGCACACAGGGGGGGGGCATGGACGCGAGGGCGACCTCTCGCCACAAGGCCCCGTAATCGCGCGTGGTTGCACGCTGGCGCGATTCCAGGGGGTCAGGTGGGGAAAGGGGCGGGCGAACACGCGGAACGCGCTAGACGGCCCGTTTTCGCGACTAGGGGCAATCGGCATTCCCCCTTTACTGCCCCTGGCACAACTGGCGTAGGCGTTTCCCCCCTCCGCGAGGGCACCATGCCCCCACAATGCCCCCGGTTCGCGCGTGGACGGCGCTGGTCGCAATCCCAGCAATCGGGTGGGATCAGGGACCCGCGCGAGCACGATCTCCGCGCGCTTGCAGCAGACTGTCATGGGGTTGCCTCGCGCCACAGAGCTTCATGGGGGTGCGCCGCAGAGCTGCATAGGATTGCTCCACACCGCAGAGCTGCATAGGATTGCTCCACACCGCAGAGCTG
>Ga0116180_1004458_pt1 | contig 10134 bp, 8 predicted proteins | sample AD_UKC073_MetaG_FD_89804 | JGI IMG/M metagenome (GOLD analysis project Ga0116180, IMG submission 89804) | Active sludge microbial communities of municipal wastewater-treating anaerobic digesters from USA - AD_UKC073_MetaG | ecosystem: Engineered > Bioreactor > Anaerobic > Digestate | place: USA... | reverse complement strand
GGGGACGCACCTTTTGCAGGCCGGCCTCCTTGCTGCGCGGCCAGAGAAACCTCTCGCCAATGGCATCCACCACCCGGTTGTGGTTGTACCGGCCGCAAACGTAGATGTCTGCCGTGGCATGCTCCAGCAGGCGCCGGTACTGCTGCCACAGATCGTCGACGCTGACCGCTTCCACCTGCTTGAGGGTACCGTACTTGTACTGGCTGTACCCCCGGTCGGGGCAAAGATGCTGCAGGCAGCGGTGGAAGGCAAAGCGCCCCTTGTCGTTGAGCAGCGCTTTGATGCGGGACTGGATGTTGCGCTTCTCCCCCTCCACGTAACGGGGCTCAAACTGCCCCTTGTAGGTATGGGGGTAGAGCAACACGTCCCGGAGGATGTCCAGGGCCTCTTCCAGCAAAGAGGTCTTGCCGGGGATGAACTGGTCGTTGACCAGCTCCACCTTGAGCTGGAGCACCAGGTTCTCCCCGCGCTTGAGGACATTGATGCCAAACTGGGTGCCGTACAGCTCGGCCAGCCGGGCCCGCAGTTCCCGGGCGGTGGGGTAGGTCACCGTGCCCCGCTGCAGGACGTGGGGAACCAGGGCGGCGGCGGACACGTCTTCGCCCAGGGGCCAGTACAGAAACACCCCCACAAAGGTGGTTTTATAGTTGTCCATGGGCAAAAGGTGCAGGGAAACTCCGTTGGCCAGTTTCTGCTGCATATATTCCATAAATGCCCTCCTCCTGCTTATATATCTAGCTTGCCATACAATACCTGTTTTTACACCCGGGCCATGTCCGGCACTAGATTTCACGCGCCGGCGCAGCCTGGCCGTCCCGGCCCGTCGGTTCCGCCCGCCACACCACGCAGCCGGCCCGAATGGTGGCCGTCACGGCAATGTCCTTGAGCCGCTCCCGGGACTGTTCCCAGGGGTCCCGGTCCAGCACAGCCATGTCGGCGCGCAGGCCCGGCTCCAGCCGGCCCCGGTCGCCGAGTCCGGCGGCCAGGGCCCCGTTTTCGGTGAACATGGCCACGGCCTGCTCCAGGCTTATGCGCTGGTCTGGGTTGTGGTGGTTGATGGCGGCATGGATGCCCAGCAAGGGGTCGAGGGGCGTGACGTCGCTGTCGGAACCCCCGGCCACCAACAGGCCGGCGGCCACAGCCCAGCCCAAGGGATTGGCGTTCTGCCAGCCCCGGGGACCCAGGGTGGCGGCATAGTCGCCGTCGGGACCGCCCCAGAACCAGTCAAAGGCCGGCTGCATGGAGAGGATGACGTTCAACCGGCGGCAACGGTCGACCTGGTCCCGGCGGGGCAGTTCAAAGTGCTCAATGCGGTGGCGCACGGCGGGATGCTGCCGGTCTTTATCGGCCTCCACGGCGTCCAGAAAGAGGTCGATGGCGGCGTCGCCGCAGGCGTGCATGGCCACCTGCATCCCCCGGGCGTTGGCCTGCCGGACATAGTTGAATATCTCGGCGCGGCTGAAATAGAGGAGGCCGGAATCGGAACGTTGATAATAAGGCCGGGTAAGGGCGGCGGTGTACACGCCGCTGGAGCCGTCCAGGGGCAGGCAGCCGCCGATGCGCGTAAAGCCTCGGGCCCAGGCCCACTCCACGTCCAGGACCTGCGGGTAGATTACGGTATCCACCGGCAGGCGGTCCTGCAGGGCCAGCACGGCCTCGATGTCCTTGTCGTGGAAAAGCTTCCCGCCCTCCATGGCGTGCAGAGTCGTCACGCCCCGGGACGCAGCCAGTTCAGCGGCGGCGAGGATGGCTCGCTCCCGCTCCTGGGCGCCGATGGCAGCTAAAAAAAAGTTGCGGGCCCGCTGGTTGTCGTTGCCCGTCAGCAGAGGCTGGCCGGCGCTGATGCCCAGCAGCGCGAGGCTGCGGGAGTTGACCAGGGTGCCGTGGCTTTCGATGTGGTTGATCCACAGGGGATTGCGGGGACAGGCCCTGTCCAGTTCCGCCAGGGTGGGATAGCGCCGCTCCCGGAAATTGTCGGGATCAAAGCCCCACGCCCGCACCAGCCCTTCCCCTTCCCGGTCGGCCTCGTGCAGGGCCGCGAGAAAATCGGACAGGCTGGAGAAACGGCGGGCGTCGATGGCCAGCAGGTCGAGGCCGGTGGCGGTGAGGTGCACGTGGCTGTCGATAAAACCGGGCAGCGCCACCGGCCCGGCGTACTCTCCCGGCACGGGGTACTGCTCGGCAGGCCCCAGCCATTGAATAATGCCGTCAGCCACCGCCACCTTGGCATTAATTATGGCGGGCGCCGCTGCGCGGGGATAGACTTTGCCAAACAGAAACACCCTGGTCTTCACCTGTTTCCCTCCCTTGACGGGGCCTTATAAAAAAAGCCGGTCCCCCGGCCTGGTTGCAAACGGACTATTCCAATTGTATATATCCCGGGCCCCGCTGTCAACTTGTGCCATGGGCCTTGACGGGAACCGCCTCGTTGATAATCCTCTGGATTTCCAGCATCATGCGGCTGAACTGGTACTCCGCGTCCAGGTAGCTTGCCAGCGTGGGTTCGTTGCGGGCCAGCTCATACAACCGGCGCACCGCCTCTTTTTGCTCGGCGCTGACTTCCTCGCCCAGGAGCTGCCGGCGGTGCAGGTTGAATTCCTGAGTGCGCAGTTCCAGCAACATGGCCTTGAGCCGGGGATCGGTAAACACCTGGCGCTGCCAGCGGACAAACTCGGCGTATGTTTCCTCCTGCTTGAGCACTTCCACCAGCTCCCTGGCCTTGTCGTAAACCTTCATTACTCTGCATCCTCCTTTGTCGGTGTCGGGATCCGGCAACTTGTCCCGTTGTGCTATTCTATTGCGCAGCCCCGCCGTCTATGCCTGCCCCGCAATATTTCGCAACATCAAAATGCCGGAAGAGGAGATTTTCGCGTATGCAGAGAATAAGAATAGAACAAAAGGAGGTCGAGGTAATGGAGATAAAACTTAGTGCCGGGAGCAACGCTCCGGCCCGTCTCATCCCCTGCTGCATGGAGCAGCAGCCGTACACCGAGCACCTGGCCGCCGACCTGGCCCGGCTGGTCCGGGACATGACGGACAGCGGGGAATTCTCCCCCAAATTCGGCAACAGCCAGGTTATCACCACCACCGTGGACAACCCCCGGCACATAATCCTCATGGGCCTGGGAAAAGCAGAAGAATTTACGGTGGAAAAGGCCCGCCGCATTGCCGGCAAGGCAGCAAAAGAAGCCCGGAAACTCAAGTGTCCGCAACTGGACATCCCGCTGGCCGGATTCGGCACTGCCCTCCCGCCCCGGGAGCTGGCGGGAGCGCTGACCGAAGGCGGGTTGCTGGCCGCCTATAAATTCGACAAGTACGTCAGCGAGCGCAAGGAAAGCTCCCTTCGGGAAGTAACCCTGGTGTGGGCGGGAGAAGACGTCGCCGCCGGCGTTGAGGAAGGCAAGACGCTGGCCGAGGCCACCAACCTGGCCAGAAGCCTGGCCGACGAGCCCGCCAACGTCCTCACCCCGGCCCAGCTGGCCGCCGAAGCGGAACGGGCCGGAGAAAAATACGGTTTTGCCGTAACGGTCAGGGATGAAGCGGGCATCCGGGCCCTGGGCATGGAAGCCTTCCTCACTGTGGCCAAAGCTTCGGACAACCCCCCGCGGCTCATCGTCATGGAATACCGGGGTAACCCCGACAGCGAAGAGGTGCTGGCCCTGGTGGGTAAGGGCCTGACCTACGACAGCGGCGGCCTGTGCCTGAAAACCCCCCAGGGCATGACGGGCATGAAAGGAGACATGGCCGGCGCAGCAGCGGTGATAGGCGCCATGGCCGCCATCAGCGCGCGCAAGCTCAGGGTCAACGCAGTAGGCGTCGTCGCCGCCTGCGAAAACATGCTGTCGGGGCGGGCCTACAAACCCGGCGACATCATCGGCACCATGTCCGGCAAGACCATCGAGGTGCTCAACACCGACGCCGAAGGGCGCATCACCCTGGCCGACGCAGTTTACTACGCCGTCAGCAAGGAAAAGGCCACCCGGGTGGTGGACATCGCCACCCTCACCGGCGCCGCCATTGTGGCCCTGGGCAACATTGCCACCGCCGTTCTGGCCAACGACGACGATTTCTTCGCCCGGCTGCAGCAGGCCGCCGACCGCGCGGGCGAGAGGATCTGGCGCCTGCCCCACGACGAAGAGTACAAGGAATTGCTGAAATCCGAGGTGGCGGATATCCGCAACACCAGCATTAAGGGGGCCGGCACCATCACCGGCGGGCTCTTTGTCAGGGCCTTTGTCCAGGATAAGCCGTGGCTGCACCTGGACATTGCCGGCACGGCCTGGACTGACAAAGAAGGCGACTACCACACCAAAGGCGCCACCGGCGTCGGCGTCAGGGCGCTGTACCACCTGGCCAGGATGTTGTAGACAGCAAGCACGGGCAACTGCCCGTGCTTTTTTTGCCGGGAGAAAAATGCATATTTGCCTGGAACTTTTTTCGCCGGCGCCGACACTTATAGAGTGAAAAGGCGGTGAAGCCATGGTCGACCAGCTGACCACCTTTTTTAACGAGGTCTACGACAGAACCTATGATACAGTGGCGCGCTATGTTATCTCCAAATGCAGCAACACCGACGACATAGCCGACATTATCCAGGAAACCTATACCGAGCTGTATGCCGTCCTCGCAAAAAAGGGACCAAACTATATAAAAGACGCCGAGGCCTTTACCCTGGGTTTGGCCAAACGCAGGGTTTACAAGCATTACTCTTTTCTGGAGAAGGTAAAAAAACAGTTCTCCCCCTTTGCGGAACGGGAACCGGCCCAGGCCGACAGCGGTGAGCTCCAGCCCGTTGAAGTCGATGCAGCCTTTGTTAACCGCGCCACCATAGGTGAAATCTGGTCGCTGCTGAAGTCCAGGCCGCAACTGACCCAGAAGATTTTCTACCTTTACTACTACTGCGACCTCACCCTCAAAGAAATCGCCGCGGAACTCAACCTCCATGAATCCAACGTCAAGCACAGATTGTACCGGACCCTTGCCGAAATTCGCAAGTTCTACGGGAAGGAGGCGAATTAAGTGGAGGAAAAGGCCTTCCTCAAGGCAGTTCTCCGGGAAAAACTGGCCGATAAAGAAAAAATCCGCCGGCAAGCCTTAGCCGGCGGCAGCAAAGGAGGGGTATCCATGCAGCGGAAACTGGCCCTGGCTGCCATGAGCATCTGTATAATGGCGCTGATGACGTACGGGGCATATGCAGCGGCAGATAGCATCCAGTACAAAAAGGCGGAAGCCTTTTTGGGCAGCATTGGCATAAGCGCTCAGGACGTGGGCCGCGCCCAGGCCAAGGAAATCTACAAGGATATGGTCACCGAATCATTCCAGCTCAGCGCCACCCGCGCCGTCCTGGAAAAGCGGGCAAATGAATTGGGCATTGAATACATCCCCGCGGACACTGAACACGTATTCCAGGGGGTGAAAAACTACTCCATCCTGAACAGCACCAGCAAGGTCACCCGGGAACAGGTGCTGGCACTGGAGTCCGGCCTTACTTATGCCGAGATCATTGAAACTTTGGGCCCGACCCGGGACGTGGGCAGAGGCACCCACATCGTTCAGTACCTGGTGGACGGCAAACTGCTGTTGACCCTGGAATTTTCTCAAGAAACGGAGGTCTGTCCCCTGTCGGGGGAAGAACTGCTGGGAACCCTGCGCAAGATCGCTGCGGAAAACAACTCTGCCCTGACCTTTGACGCGGTGGTCCTGCAAAAAGACCAGAACAGCCTGCACGTGGATTGCCCGGCTTACGACCGTTTTGACAGCGCCTGGGTGGGCGTAATCGAGAGAACGGAAATCCTCTTTGCCGACGGCAAAAAAGCGACCCTGGCAGATATTGAACCCGGAACGGCGGTAACTGTTACCTATACCGGAGAAATTCGCGAAAGTTACCCGCCCCAGGTAACCGCCGTGAAAATCGTCATTCGCACAGAATAAAAAACAGGTCCCGGGACCTGTTTTTTATTACCGGCTCAGCCCGCTGAACAGTATGCCGGCAAGGGCCACTGGCAACAGCCAGCGCACCAGGAAGTACCAAAAGTCGGCCAGGACAAAGGGACGGCCGCCGCCCGCCGCCTCCAGGGCTCTGCGGCGCCCCCACACCCAGCCGGCAAAAATAACCGTCAGCAGGGCCCCCAAAGGCAGCATTATGACGGCGGTAAACCAGTCTTTGAAGTCGAGGATGGGCATCCCCCACAGCTTGAAACCAGCCAGGGGGCCGACGGACAAAGAGGAGGGTATGCCCAGCAAAAAGATTGCAAAACCCAGCACCGGCGCCGCAACGGCCCGGCTCCAGTTGAGCTCGTCGACGAAGTAGGCCACCACCACTTCCAGCAGCGAGATGGCCGAGGTCAGGGCGGCAATGCTGAGGAGGAAAAAGAACATAGCGCCAAACAGGCCGCCCAGGGGCATGCGCTGGAATACCGCCGGCAGGGTGAGGAAGATCAGGGGCGGCTCCGTCTCGGGGTTGAGACCAAAGGCAAACACCGCCGGGATAATGACCAGGCCGGCCAGCAGGGCAACTGCCAAATCGGCCAGGGCAATGTACACGGCGCTGCCGGGGATGTTTTCCCGGGCGCCAAGGTAGCTGCCGTAGGTAATCATGGCGCCCATGCCCAGGCTGAGGCTGAAGAAGACCTGCCCCAGGGCAGTGAGGACTGAAGCAAAGCTCAGCTGGGAAAAATCGGGGCGCAGCAGCCAGTAGACCCCCTCCCGGGCCCCGTCCAGGGTAACGGATCGCACAACCAGGACGATGAGCAATACCAGCAACATGGGCATGAGAATCTTGTTCCAGCGTTCGATGCCCCAGGCCACGCCCAGGACGACGATGCCCGCGGTCAGGAGCATAAACAATCCGTGCCAGAGCAGCGGAATGACCGGGTGCGTGACCAGGGCATTAAATTCCTGTGCAATGCCCGCCGGGGACAGACCGGTGAAGGCGCCCAGGAGAAATTTAAAAATATAGGCGACGCTCCAGCCGGCAATTACCGAATAAAAGGAAAGGATAATGAACCCGGCCGCCACCCCCATGGCGCCCACCCACTTCCACAGCGTGCCCGGAGCCAGGGTCTTAAAGGCGCCCACCGGATTGCGCTGGGCTTTGCGGCCCAGGGACAATTCCACCATCAGGACGGGAATGCCCACCAGAAAAACAAGGACGAGGTAAAGCAGGACAAAAGCCCCGCCGCCGTTTTGTCCTGTCACAGTGGGAAAGCGCCAGATATTGCCCAAACCGATGGCCGAGCCTGCGGCAGCCACAATAAAACCTATCCTGCTCCCCCACTGCTCCCGTTTTTTCGCCATGGCAAGTCCTCCTTCCAGGGTGTTTACTAACAGCATTCCCCAAAAAACCGGGCAATAAGCAGGCGCGGGCACAGAAATGGCGCAGCTTCCGGCAACGGCCGGCGGGCGGCGCCATTTTGCGTGTTCACTTTTTCAGCAATCTTAATGTTCCCGCCACTGTCCAATGGCCGCCAGGCGGCGCTGCCGCCGGCGCAGCAAAGTGTCGGCGGACAGTCCGCTCAGGATGTCCAGGTGCCGGACCAGGGCTTCTTTGACGGCCCTGGCGCCGGCTTGCCAGTCCTTTTGGATGCCGCCCTGGGGCTCGGGGATGACCTCGTCGGCCACCCCCAACCGGGCCAGGTCCTGGGCGGTAAGTTTCAGCGCCGCCGCCGCTTCCCTGGCCCGGGAGGAATCCTTCCACAGTATGGCTGCGCACCCTTCCGGGGAAATGACGGAGTAAACGGCGTGCTCCAGCATCAGGAGTGCGTCTCCCACTCCCAGGGCCAGGGCGCCGCCGCTGCCGCCTTCCCCGGTCACCACGGCGAGGACAGGCACGGCCAGGGCCGCCATTGCGCGCAGATTGCGGGCGATGGCCTCGCCCTGGCCCCTTTCCTCTGCTCCCAGCCCCGGGTAGGCGCCGGGGGTGTCGATGAAGCAGATAACGGGACGCCCAAACTTTTCGGCCTGCTCCATGAGGCGCAGGGCCTTGCGATATCCTTCGGGATGGGGCATGCCAAAGTTGCGGGCAATGTTGTCCTTGGTGTCCCGCCCCTTCTGGTGGCCGAGTACGGTGACGGGCTTTCCCTCCAGGCGGGCGATGCCGCCCACCAGGGCCGGGTCGTCCCGGTACTGCCGGTCGCCGTGCAGCTGGATAAAATCGGTAAAGAGCATATCGATGTAATCCAGGGTAGTGGGCCTGCGCACGTCCCGGGCCAGCTGCACTTTCTGCCACGGGCTGAGGCTGGCGTACATCCTGGCCCTGAGTTCCGCCGCTTTTTGCTCCAGGGCTAGAATTTCCCGGCGCAAGTCCAGACCCTGCTCCCGGGCAAAGGCCTGCAGGTCGCGAATCTTGTCCTGCAGCCGGGCCAGTTGTTCTTCAAAATCCGCCATTACCGCTCACCTCCCCGGTGCAGGCGCAACAGGCGGGCCAGCACCGGCCTCAGCTCTTTGCGCTCCACCACCATGTCCAGCATGCCGTGTTCCAAAAGAAACTCAGCACGCTGAAACCCCGCCGGCAGGGTCTGGCCTATGGTCTGCTGGATGACCCGGGGCCCGGCAAATCCAATGAGGGCGCCGGACTCGCCGATGTTGATGTCGCCCAGCATGGCGAAGCTGGCGGTAACCCCGCCGGTGGTGGGATGGGTGAGCACGGAGATGTACAGCACCCCCTTGCGGTGGAGGCGGGCCAGGGCAGCGCTGGTCTTGGCCATTTGAAACAGGGAAAAAATGCTCTCCTGCATGCGGGCGCCCCCCGAGGCCGAAAAAATGATGGCCGGAACGCCCTGGGCTCCCGCTTCGTCCAGCATGCGCGCCAACTTTTCCCCAACCACCGAGCCCATGCTGCCCAGCATGAATTCCGGCGCCAGCACGCCCACATAAGCGGGCTCTCCTTCAATAAGTCCCCTGCCGGTGATTACGGCCTCGGCGAGACCGCTGTCCTTCCTGGCCCTGGCCAGCTTGTCGTCATAGCCGGGAAAGCCCAGGGGATTGACGGGCTCCAGGCCGGCGTTGAGCTCACAAAAGCTGCCTTCATCCAGGGTGTACTGGATGCGCTGCCAGGCGGTGAGGGGAAAATGATAGCCGCAGCGGGGGCAAACCCGCAGGTTCTTCTCCAGTTCCTGCCTGATGAGGATGGACTTGCATTGGTCGCATTTGCTGGCAATGTCCCGGGGACGATCCGGGCGGGCGGGCATTGAGCTGTACTGGGGTTTGCGAAACAAAGCCATGTCTGTTACCTCCCATCCCCGGCCAGCAATCGGGCGAGAAAGCCGGTATCGTAATGGCCGCGCCGGAATTCCGGGTCGGCCAGGATTTTCAGGTGCAGGGGAACGGTGGTGGCAATGCCCTGGACGGCCATTTCCCCCAGAGCGCGCTCCATGCGGGCAATGGCTTCCGCCCGGTCCTGCCCCCACACAATGACCTTGGCGATTAGCGAATCGTAGTGGGGCGGCACCCGCCACCCGGCCCGGGCAACGCCGTCGATGCGCACCCAGGGCCCCTCCGGCGGCCGATAGCCGGTGATGACGCCGGGAGAGGGCTGAAAGTCCTGCCGGGGGTCTTCGGCATTGATGCGGCATTCCAGCGCCCAGCCCCGGAATGCCACGTCCTCCTGCCTGATGGCCAGTTCCTCGCCGGCGGCGGCCAGGAGCTGGGCCTTGACCAGGTCGATGCCGGTGATCATTTCGGTGACGGGGTGCTCCACCTGGATGCGGGTGTTCATTTCCATAAAGTAAAAATTGCCCTGCTCGTCCAGCAAAAACTCCACGGTACCCGCCCCGCTGTAGCGTACCGCCCTGGCCGCCCGCATCGCCGCCCGGCCCATGCGCCGGCGCAAAGCGGGCGAAAGGGCGGGACACGGGGCCTCTTCCAGCAGCTTTTGATGGCGCCGCTGCACCGAGCAGTCCCGCTCGCCCAGGTGAACGACGTTGCCGTGGTTGTCGGCCAGGATTTGAATTTCCACGTGCCGGGGGCGCCGGATGTACTTTTCCATGTACACCGTGGCATCGGAAAAGGCGGCTTCCCCTTCCCGCCGCGCCAGCTCCAGCGCCCGGGCCAGCTGGCCCGGCTCCTCCACCAGGCGCATGCCCTTGCCGCCGCCGCCGGCGGCGGCTTTGAGCAGCACGGGGTAGCTAATCTTCC
>Ga0116180_1004456_pt1 | contig 10136 bp, 10 predicted proteins | sample AD_UKC073_MetaG_FD_89804 | JGI IMG/M metagenome (GOLD analysis project Ga0116180, IMG submission 89804) | Active sludge microbial communities of municipal wastewater-treating anaerobic digesters from USA - AD_UKC073_MetaG | ecosystem: Engineered > Bioreactor > Anaerobic > Digestate | place: USA... | reverse complement strand
GCGATCGCGTCGAACGGGCAGCGCAGCGCGCACAGGCGGCAGCCGGTGCAGTGCGCGGGGCCGTGCAGCACGGCGCGCTTGCGCCAGTGCGCCACCTCCAGGCTGAGCAATTGCGGCGCACAGGCGCCCACGCAGCGGCCGCAGCCGGTGCAGCGGGTGGCATCGATCACCGGCAGACACCCGCGTGACCGCGCCGGCCGGGCAGGGCGTGTAGCCTGCGCCGGCTGATCGATCTCTTCCGAACCTCCGTCCATGCCCCTGTCGCCCCCTGCCAGCCCCCGCGTGCCCGGCCACTGCCGCACCCTGTCCATCCAAGCCTACCGCCGCGCCGACGGCCTGTGGGACATCGAGGGCCACCTCACCGACATCTGGCCCACGCCGGTGCCCAAGGCCGGCGGCCTGCTGCCGCCCGGCGAACCCATGCACGCGATGTGGCTGCGCCTGACCATCGATGCCACGGCCACCATCGTCGATGCCGAGGCCAGCACCGACGCCGGCCCCTACGGCCACGCCTGCGGCGCCATCAACGCCGATTACCGCAAGCTCATCGGCGTGCAGGTGGCCCGCGGTTACCGCGACGCCATCCGCAAGCTGTTCGGCCGCACGGCCGGCTGCACCCACATCAACGAGCTGGCCGGCGCGATGGGCAGCGCGGCGATGCAGGCGATGTGGGAGGACATGAACGCCGACCCGGCGGCGCGCCCCGCCGCGCTGGACGGCTGCCACGCGCTGAAGTCCGACGGCCCGCAGGTGGCGGCGTTCTTCCCGCGCTGGTATGCGCCCGCGCCACGGACGGCAGGCTGATCGGTCGGCTGTTCAGTCGGCTGTTCAGTCGGCTGATCACTCGGCCAGTTCGGCGTGGTGGCCGCTGGCGCCGCGCTTCCAGTAGGCCGCCACCCGCATTGCTTCCTTCGGCAGGCCCTTGGCCGCCAGCACCTCGCGCAGGCCGGCCGCGGTGGCGGCCTCGGCGGCGCACCAGGCGAAGCCCTCGCCAGCCGGCAACGGCATCGAGCGCAGCGCTTGGGCCAGGTCGGCCTCGCTGTCCAGCCAGTGCAGGTCCAGCCCGGCTGGGGCGTTCGACCTGCAGCACGGTGACGCGGCGGCGATGGATCTGGTGGCGCACGCGCTGCACGCGGCGCATGGCGGTGGGAAGCGAGGTCATCGGCCCTGCCTGATTGGTTGATAATGTCATCCATCATGTCGAAATCAGTTGATGATGTCAACCAATTGGCTGGCCGGCACCCCTGCGCCGTGTCGCCGGCCGACGCCGGGGGCGAGGGCGACGCCGTGCTCGAGGCCATCCACGCGGTGATGCACCTGTACCGCACGCCGCGCCACCGCGCCGCGCTGGCCGGCGCCGCAGGGCTGACGCACATGGAGCACAAGGTGCTGGGCTTCTTCAGCCGCCAGCCCGGCGCCACCCAGCGCGACCTGGCCGCCCACGCCGGCCGCGACAAGGGTCAGCTGGCGCGCCTGGTCGCCGGCCTGCGCGAGCGCGGCCTGCTCGATGCCCGGCCCGACCCGGCCGACCGCCGCAACCTGTGCCTGCACCCCACGCCGGCCGCCCAGGCGGCGCAGCAGGCGGCGCAAGCCCAGGCCAGCGCCATCGCCGCCACGGCAGTGGCCGGCTTCAGCGCCGTCGATCGGGCGCAACTGCTGGCGCTGCTGGGGCGCATCCAGGCCAACCTGGAGGCGGCTCGGTGAGCCACGACCTCAGCCCCTGGCGCCTGTCCGTCGCGCCGATGATGGACTGGACGGACCGGCATTGCCGCTACTTCCACCGCCTGATCAGCCGCCACACCCGGCTGTACACCGAGATGGTGACCACCGGCGCGCTGCTGCACGGCGACCTGCCACGCCATCTGGACTTCCATGCCGAGGAGCACCCGCTGGCGCTGCAGGTGGGCGGCAGCGAGCCGGCCGACCTGGCGCAGGCGGCGCGCCTGGCACGGCAATGGGGTTATGACGAGATCAACCTGAACTGCGGCTGCCCCAGCGAGCGGGTGCAGCGCGGTGCCTTCGGCGCCTGCCTGATGGCCGAGCCGGCGCTGGTGCGCGATGGCGTCAAGGCCATGCGCGACGTGCTGGGCGACGACCTGCCGGTGACGGTGAAGCACCGCATCGGCATCGACCGGGTGGAGGACGCCGGCTTCGTGCGCGACTTCATCGGCACGGTGGCCGAGTCGGGCTGCACGGTGTTCATCGTGCACGCCCGCAACGCCTGGCTGCAGGGCCTGAGCCCGAAGGAGAACCGCGAGATCCCGCCGCTGCGCCACGGCGTGGTGCACCAGCTCAAGCAGGACTTCCCACGGTTCACCATCGCGATCAACGGCGGCATCACCACCGGTGAGCAGATCGCCGGCCATCTGGGCGCGGTCGACGGCGTGATGGTCGGCCGCGAGGCGTACCACAACCCGGTGCTGATGGCCGACTGGGACGCGCGCTTCTGGGGCGACGGCACGGCGCCGGTGGTCGACGACGCCTGGCGGCTGGCCATCGAGGACCGCATGCTGGCCTACATCGAGGCGCAGCAGGCGGCGCACGGCACGCCCTGGCCGCACATCACCCGCCACCTGCTGGGCCTGTGGAACGGCCAGCCCGGTGCGCGACGCTGGCGCCAGGTGTGGAGCGACCACCGGCTGAAGGCGCTGCCGGTGCGCGAGGTGGCGCGCCAGGCCCATGCGGCGCGGTTGGCGGGCAGCCCGGCGCCGGCGGTGGCCTGAAATGCGCGGCATTCCGGCCGCTTTTTCTGGACTGCGCCGGTGCCCGGCTGGGTCAGACTCGGTGCCCCGAAACCTCTGCCGGGCCACGACTGCCATGCGCTCACGCCGAACCCTGTTGCGCCAGCTGGGCGCCTTCGCCGCCACCGTCGCGGCATGCCTGGCCGCCCCGGCGCAGGCCGCCGACGAGGGCTACCGCTTCTCCCCGGTCAACCAGTACGGCATCAACGTCACCGCCGCGTACTGGAACCCCATCATTGCCTACGTCAGCGAGAAGAGCGGCGTGCCGCTGCAGCTGAAGATCGGCCGCACCTCGGCCGACACCACGGCCTATGTGCTGGCGCAGGAGGTGGAGTTCATCTTCAGCAACCACATGTTCAGCCCCGAGCGCGAGGCCCTGGGCTGGAAGACCTTCGGCCGCCGCCTGACGCCGCCGGTGCGGGCGCAGATCATCGTGCCGGCCGATTCCAACGTGACCGACCTCGCCCAGCTGCAGGGCCAGGACGTGGCCTTTCCGGGCCAGGAAGCGCTGGTGGCCTACAAGTTCCCGTTCGCCCAGCTGATGGCGAAGAACGTTGCCGCCAAGCCGGTGTTCGCCGGCAACATGGATGCGGCGCTGGCCCAGCTGTTCAACCGGAAGGTGGCGGCCGCCGGCGTGAATTCGCAGCTGGCCGAGGGCTATGCGCGGCGCGAGGGCAAGGCCTTCCGCGTGCTGTGGTCGTCGGGCCCGCTGCACGACCTGGCGCTGATGGCCGCGGCCAAGGTGCCGGACAAGGACGTGAAGGCGGTGGCCAAGGCCTTCATCGGCATGCACAGCGACCCGCGCGGGCGCGACATCCTGGAGAAGGCGTCGCAGCAGGTGGGGCTGTCGGTCGAGGCCTACTTCATCGCGTCCGACGGCAGCGAGTACGCGGCCTACCGCGACTTCTACCGCACGGCGCCACCGGCGCTGCGCTGACGGCACCAGGAGCCTGCCCGGCGTGGACTGGATCAGCCGCCTGCTGCCGCGCTCGCTGGTCGGGCGCGTGTTCGCGCTGTACTCGGTCACCCTGCTGGCCTTCGTCGGCGGCGGGCTGGCGCTGTTCTTCCAGTTCCAGTTCAGCGTCGAGCTGGAGAACGCCCAGGCGCGTGCCGACGCGCTGGCCTCGGTGATCCTGCCGACGGTCTCGGACAGCGCGGTGATCGGCGACGACGACACCATCACCCGCACGCTGGAGCGGGCGATTGCGGATTCCAGCTTCGAGTCCGCCGCCTACATCGACCTCAAGGGCCGCCAGGTGCGCGCCGCCCGGCGCGAGAACCCCGACACGGCGCCACCCGCCTGGCTGTTGCGGCTGGTGGCCGACCGGCTGTACGACACCAACTTGCCCATCAACGTCGGCGGGCGTGACTACGGCGTGCTGCGCCTGCGCTTTGCCCCGGCCATGATTGCGGGCGACATGTGGCGCCTGGCGCGCGGCGCGCTGGTGCTGGGCGCACTCAGCCTGGTGGGCGGGCTGCTGCTGATCCGCATTCCGCTGGTGCACTGGCTGGGCCACCTGGGCCGGCTGCGCACGCTGGAGGACGGCCTGCGCAGCGGCGAGGGGCCGCGCCGCGAGGCGCTGGACGCCAGCGCGCCGATCGAGCTGCGCCGGACCTTCGACGTGCTGAACCAGGCCGCGCAGAACCTGCAGGCCCAGCGCGAGCAGGCCGCCGTCACCCTGGGCGCCATCGGCGACGCGGTGCTGACGCTGGACGCGCAGGGCCGGGTGCTGCTGGCCAACCCCGCGGCGGCGGCGCTGTTCGGCCAGCGCATCGACGACCTGCTGCGCCAGCGGGCGCCGCAGCTGCTGCCCAGCACCTTCGCGATGGCCACCGGGCTGGACGGCGGCGGCTGGGCGCCCTGGCGTGGTCGGCGCGCGCAGTGCAGCGTGGGCGGCGCCGACCGCACGCTGGACTCGACGCTGTCGACCATCCTGGGGCCCGACGGCGCGACGACGGGCTGGGTGCTGGCCTGCCGCGACGTGACCGAGGCGCACCTGCTGGACCTGCGCCTGCGCGACGAACTGGCCACCCGCGAGGCCGCCCTGCGCACGCTGCGCGGTGTGCTGGAGGGCCTGTCCGGCGAGGTGGGTGGCGCGACGACGCAACCTGCCGGCCTGGGCGGCGTGGGCGACGACATCGAGGCGATCTCGCTGGGCATCTCGGGCCTGGTGGCCAGCCTGCAGGAGCGCAGCGAGCAGCTGCAGGCGATCTTCGCGCTCAGCCCCGACGGCTTCGTCTCGTTCGACGGCGAGCGCCGCGTGAGCTACGCCAACCCGGCCTTCGTGCGCCTGACCGGCCTGGCGGCGGACAGCATGCTGGGCCTGGACGAGGCGGGCTTCGGCGCCCGGCTGGCCGGCCTGTGCGGCCCGGCGATGCGCGACAAGCTGCCCAGCCTCGACAGCCTGCGCGCCGCCGCAGCCAGCGGGCGCGACGACGACCGGCCGGCGCTGATCCACACCGAGCGGCCGGCGCGCCGCGTGCTGCTGCCGGCCCTGCGCGAAAGCCGGATGGCGGCGATCTCCCAGGTGTTCTACCTGCGCGACGTGACGCACGAGACCGAGGTCGACCAGATGAAGACCGAGTTCCTGTCCACCGCCGCGCACGAGCTGCGCACGCCGATGGCCAGCATCTTCGGTTTCTGCGAGCTGCTGCTGCACCGCCAGGCCACGCCCGAGCGCCAGCGCGAGATGCTGCAGGTGGTGCACCGCCAGTCGCAGCGCATGATCGCCATCCTCAACGAGCTGCTGGACCTGGCGCGCATCGAGTCGCGCCGCGGCAGCGATTTCGCCCTGGAGACGCTGGACCTGGCGGCCCTGGTGCGCGACGTGGTGGCCGAGTACAAGCCGCCCGACGACCGGCCTGCGCCCGAACTGCTGGGCCTGGTCGACGGCGTGCAGGTGCGGGTGGACCGCAACAAGATGCACCAGGCGCTGGGCAACGTGCTGTCCAACGCCTACAAGTATTCGCCCGCCGGTGGTCCGGTGACGCTGCGGCTGACGCAGGACGGCGCGCCCGCGCTGGCCAGCGAGCCGGGCCGGCAGCCCTGGGGCATCGTGGTGCAGGACCGCGGCATCGGCATGACGCCCGAGCAGCTGGTCCGGGTCAGCGAGCGCTTCTACCGCGCCGATGCCTCGGGCAACATTCCCGGCACCGGGCTGGGCATGGCCATCGTCAAGGAGATCGTCGAGCTGCTGGGCGGCCGGCTGCAGCTGGCCAGCACGCCGGGCGAAGGCTCGCAGGTGACGCTGTGGTTGCCGGGCCAGGCAGGCGCGGTGGCGGCCGAAGGCCGGTTGGCGGAGGTGGCCCAGGCAGAATGAGCCGCAGTCCTTCCGCACTGCGCCCACCATGCCTGATCCCGCGTCTTCCTCCCCCGGCAACGGCCTGCTGGCCATCATCGGCGGCAGTGGCCTGTACGAGCTGCCCGGCCTGCAGGACACGGCCTGGGTCACGGTGGACACGCCCTGGGGCGCGCCGTCCGACCAGATCCTGACCGGCACGCTGCCCACGCCCGCCGGCCCGGCGCGGCTGGCCTTCCTGCCGCGCCACGGCCGCGGCCACCGGCTGGCGCCGTCGGACCTGAACTACCGCGCCAACATCGCCGCCTTGAAGCAGCTGGGCGCCACCGACGTGCTGTCGCTCAGCGCCGTGGGCGGCCTGCGCGCCGACCTGCCGCCGGGCACCTTCGTCGTCGTCGACCAGTTCATCGACCGCACCTTCGCCCGGGAGAAGAGCTTCTTCGGCGCCGGCTGCGTGGCCCATGTCAGCCTGGCGCACCCGGTGTGCCCGCGCCTGGGCGACCACCTGCAGGCGGCGCTGGCCGGCTTGCAGATTCCGTATGTCCGCGGCGGCACCTACCTGGCGATGGAAGGTCCGCAGTTCAGCACCCTGGCCGAAAGCCGGCTCTACCGCAGCTGGAACTGCGACGTCATCGGCATGACCAACATGCCCGAGGCCAAGCTGGCCCGCGAGGCCGAGCTCTGCTACGCCACCGTGGCCATGGTCACCGACTTCGACTGCTGGCATCCCGGCCACGACAACGTGACGGTCGAGGCCATCGTCGGCGTGCTGCTGCGCAATGCCGACCTGGCGCGCGGCCTGGTGGTGCAGACGGCCGGCGCCATCGCCCACGACGCCCACGGCCCCGGCTGCAACTGCCGCCGGGCGCTGGACCATGCGCTGATCACCGCACCCGCCGCCCGCGACGCGGCCCTCGTGGCCAAGCTGCGCAGCATCGCCGGGCGGGTGCTGTGAAGGTCGACGGCGTGCACCGCCGCAGCCTGTGGCTGTCGGCGGACGGCGACGCGGTCGAGGTGATCGACCAGCGCTGGCTGCCGCACCGGCTGGTGATCGAGCGCCTGGCCAGCGTGGCCGCGGTGCGCACCGCCATCGCCGACATGTGGGTGCGCGGCGCGCCGCTGATCGGCGCCACGGCCGCCTATGGCATCGCCCTGCAGTGCCGGGTGGATGCGGGCGACGATGCCTTGCGTGCCACGCAGGCACTGCTGGACAGTGCCCGGCCCACGGCGGTGAACCTGGCGTGGGCGACGCGGCGCATGCTGCAGGCGCTGCTGCCGCTGCCGGTGGCCGCGCGCGCCGAAGGGGCCTGGCGCGAGGCCGCCGCCATCGCCGACGAGGATGCGGCGGTCAACGAAGCCATCGGCCGCCACGGCCTGGGCCTGCTGCAGGCGATTGCCGAACGCAACCCCGGCCGGCCGGTGAACGTGCTCACCCACTGCAATGCCGGCTGGCTGGCCACGGTCGACTGGGGCACGGCGCTGGCGCCCGTCTACCAGGCGCAGGCCTTGGGGCTGGACGTGCATGTGTGGGTGGACGAGACGCGCCCGCGCAACCAGGGCGCCAGCCTCACGGCCTGGGAGCTGGGCCAGCAGGGCGTGCCGCACACGGTGATCGCCGACAACACGGGCGGCCACCTGATGCAGCACGGCCAGGTCGACATCGTGATCGTCGGTGCCGACCGGGTGACGGCGTGTGGCGATGTCTGCAACAAGATCGGCACCTACCTGAAGGCGCTGGCGGCGCGGGACAACGGCGTGCCGTTCCACGTCGCCATGCCGCTGTCGACGCTGGACCGCAGCCTGCACGACGGGCTGGTCGAGATCCCCATCGAGCACCGCAGCGCGCGTGAACTGACCCACATCGCCGGCCGCGCGGCGGATGGGTCGACCGTCGAGGTGCAGCTGGTGCCCGATGGCAGCCCGGCGCTGAACCCGGCCTTCGACGTGACGCCGGCGCGGCTGGTCAGCGGGCTGATCACCGAGCGCGGCCTGGTGGCGGCGAGCGCCGAGGCCCTGGCCGCGCTGGCTTAGGGCGCGTCCTGCAGCAGCTGCTGCGCGCCGTCGATCAGGCGGTGCAGCTCCGCCACCCGGGCGTTGCCCAGACGGTCGTTCAGCGCCAGCTGGGCGCGCTTCCAGTGGCGCCTGGCCTCGGCATGCAAGGCCCGGCCCTCGGGCGTGATGGTGATGCTGCGGCTGCGGGCGTTGGCACCCGGGCCCTGCAGCACCCAGCCCTTGTCGATCAACGGGCGCAGGTTGCGGCTCAGGGTCGACGCGTCCATGCCCATGCGCTCGGCCAGCGCCGTGGGCGCGATGGGGCCCAGCTGCAGCACATGCGACAGCAGCGAAAACTGCGAGCCCTTGAGCCCGGCCTTGGCCAGCTCGGCGTCGTAGAGCCGGGCCACGCTGCGCAGCAGCTGGCGCAGCCGGAAGTTGGTGCAGCCCTGCGGCTGCGCGTCGGTGACATCCATGGCAGACTTGTAGATGCAATGATTGCAATTGCGCGCAACCCGAGGACAGGATAACACCGTGACCAGCGCCGCCCTCCCAGCCTCGACCCCGCCAGGCGCCGCCGCGCCAGCCGCCCGGCCACCGGACCCATTGCTGAGCGCGCCGCTGCTGCCCACGCTGCTGCGCTTTGCCGGGCCCAACATGCTGGCGATGGTGGCCACGGCGCTGGCGGCGGTGGCCGAGACAGCGTATGTCGGCAGCTTCGGCACCAGCGCGCTGGCGGGCATGGCGCTGGTGTTCCCGATGGTGATGCTGCAGGGCATGCTGTCGGCCGGCGCCATGGGCGGCGGCGTGTCGTCGGCCGTCAGCCGCGCCTTCGGTGCCGGTGACCCGGCCCGCGCCAGCGCGCTGGCGGTGCATGCGATGTGGATCGGCGTGAGCGTCGGCACGGTCTACATGACGCTGATGCTGCTGTTCCGCGCCCCGCTGTTCGCCGCGCTGGGCGGCAAGGGCGAGGCACTGGCCCAGGCCGTGGCCTATGCCGACGTGGCCTTCCTCGGCTCCATCTTCATCTGGCTGGTCAACACCTTCTCGTCGGTGATCCGCGGGTCCGGCAACATGAAGGTGCCCTCGGCCACGCTGCTGATCGTGGCGGTGTCGCAGGTGCTGATCGGCGGTGCGCTGGGGCTGGGCTGGGGGCCGCTGCCGCGCCTGGGCATGGCCGGCGTGGCGGCCGGACAGGTGGTGGCCAACGGGCTGGGCGCCTCGTTCATGCTCTATTACCTGATGTCGGGCCGGGCCCGAGTGCGGCTGGACGTGCGGGGCACGCGGCTGCAATGGCCGCTGGCGCGCGACATCCTGCGGGTGGGCGCGGTGGCCTGCCTGTCGCCGCTGCAGACGGTGGCGACCATCCTGATCCTGACGCGCCTGGTGTCGCACTTCGGCACCGACGCGCTGGCCGGCTACGGCATCGGCACGCGGCTGGAATTCCTGCTGGTGCCGATCGCCTTCGCGGTGGGCGTGGCCTCGGTGCCGCTGGTGGGCATGGCCATCGGCGCGGGCAAGGTGGCGCGGGCGCGCCAGGCGGCGTGGACGGCCTCGTTCATCGCCTTCGCGCTGCTGGGCACGCTGGGCCTGGTGCTGGCCGTGGCACCGGGCGTCTGGACCCATCACTTCAGCACCGACCCGGCGGTGCTGGCATCGGCGGCGCTGTACTTCCACTGGGCCGGGCCCTGCTACGGCCTGTTCGGCCTGGGCCTGAGCCTGTATTTCTCGTCGCTGGGCGCCGGCAAGGCCTTCGGCCCGGTGATGGCCGGCACGGTGCGCCTGGTGCTGGTGGCCGCCGGCGGCGCGTTGCTGGCCTGGCTGCAGAGCCCGCCCTGGACCATCTTCGCCCTGGTGGCGCTGGCGATGGCGGCCTACGGCCTGGCGACGGTGGCGGCGGTGCGGTGGACGTCGTGGGGTGTGGAGCGCGGCTAGGCTGTCTTGCGCGCCGGCCACGTCGCCAGCAGCAACCCGGCCAGCGCCATTACCAGGGCCACGGCATGGCCGGGGCCGAAGGGCTCGCCCAGGAACAGCACGCCCACAGCCGCGGCGGTGATCGGCAGGAAGACGGTGAACACGCCCGCCTGCGGGGCCGGCACCTGGG
>Ga0116180_1004449_pt1 | contig 10139 bp, 12 predicted proteins | sample AD_UKC073_MetaG_FD_89804 | JGI IMG/M metagenome (GOLD analysis project Ga0116180, IMG submission 89804) | Active sludge microbial communities of municipal wastewater-treating anaerobic digesters from USA - AD_UKC073_MetaG | ecosystem: Engineered > Bioreactor > Anaerobic > Digestate | place: USA... | reverse complement strand
GCGAAACTCAAACCTTCGAGGCGAGCAAATACGAGGAACGCCGATGAATAGTTGAACGAGTCGAAGAAATATGGTAGTGTTCGGTACTGGATGCAAAAACCATAATTGGAACCGACATAAGTGGTAGCGACTAACTGATGTAAAGCCGACGGATCGTTGGGCAGATCTGATAGATACATAGATTAGATTTTAGTAAAGCCCTCTTGACAAGGGCGCGCAATAGGCTTGGACGCGGTGCTCTTGGTGCAGATGGGTTAGCGATCTTGGCATGTGATTGATGTTTTAATGATGTATGCCTGAAAACTGTCTTGTAACACTGAAGGCTAAGGGAATGGGAGGGTGGAAAGGCATGTCGACACGGGTGGAGATAGAACTGAGCCCAGAGGATTTTGGGGCTCTGATGAAGCCTATTCAGGGCCAGGGCGGTTTCCAGAATGTGCTTGGCCGTTTGCAGGCATGGGCAGATCCTGTCACTAGACGAGTCTACATTCCTGTTAACGAACTTGAGTCTATTGTCAGATATGTAATGAAGTATGGCGAGGGCGGATTTCAAGATCGACTCCGACCTATTGCGGATGAAGTGAAGGCGCTTGTGGATAGCGTACTTCGTGGAATCAGTTGATTGTGGCGATTTGATTACAGGTAAGCAACCTCAGGCTAAAAGTAGAAGCATTGGTGAATCATGCTCAAAAGGCGGTCATCAATGACCTGCGGGTTTTCCGGCAGGGTTTTGGCGAGAACGATAGTGATAAGCATGCGTGTAAGCAAGGCTACTTAGGCCAAAAGCTGGCGCTTCCGAGCGCAAGTAGATCTCCTGAGTTAGGCGTTCACTCCCATGTTGCTTGTCGATAGTGTGAAGGAGAGGGGTGCAACGAAGGGACTTACAATGAGCAAGGGACTTTTTGGCAAGGTCGAACCCAGGTGTGTGGAACTGACAATCTTCTGCGATGAGAGAAAAATGCCAAGGGGCCAGGACGGAAATGAATGGTGGTACATATGCATGTTGTCCATTCCGACTGCATCAGTGGCGAACGTCATTTCCAGGCTTATGGCAATTCGGAAGAGCCACAGTTTCTATAAAGAGGTAGATTCAAAGAGAATCAAGGGGGCATCATGCAATTCTCCTCGGACTGCAGTGGCAATCGATTGGCTGCGTTTTCTCAAGAATCGTACTGGACTCGATATTTACTGGGAAGTGCTAGGAATAGCCACTCACAATCTAGACTTCAGCTGTTTCGGACCAGGAAATCAGCCCACCGGCAAATATGCTACAGTCTACAATCGATTCTTCAGAACCGCCTTCTTGTTCAGTGCAAATACATACTTTTCCTCCTATGAGCAAGTGGTCATCTCTAACGTATTCCACGATACTGAAGGTAATCTGCAAAAGCACGACTTTTTCGATTGGCATCTTCCTAGAGTTGTGGCTAACGATCGCATCCAATTCCTCAATGACCGTATCTGTTTTGTGGTCTCAGACCATGACAAGGAGAAGGAGTACAAAGAAGAGTCGCAGGTGATTCAATTGGCAGACATTCTTGTCGGATCTGTGTCTCAGCGGCTTGACAATTCGTCCACGAGAGAGGGCAAGGTGGAGCTTGGAGACTGCCTGACAGATATGCTCTGCACAGCTGCTACGAACTCCTGGAGGGCACACGACAAGGGCTATGATGTCTCATTCTTTCCCCAGGGGAGAGTGAGTCGAGATGGCATCGATCATGCCCTTCAGCAGGAGTCAAGATTCTTTGTACGCAAGCCAAAGGTGCACGGGCAGTTATCGTTGCTTTAGGCGTAATAGGGAGAGGGTGGTAGGCGCGGGCAGGATGAACTACGTCGATAGCATTGCCACTGAGAAGTTCATTGGGATTTGTGTGCTGGAGGGCGATTTCCTGAGTTAGTAGATCAGGTGGTTCCGGTTGCTTTATCCCACATGGGACAAGAACAAAATGCTCTGACTCCACGGAATCGACCTGTGGCATCAGACAGGGTGAGATATGTCCAACCCGTGAACTCAGTTGGGCTCATTGGCTAAGATCAAGTGTATCGTGTCCTAGTCTGTCTATCCGATCTACCAAAGGCACGACGGATGTCCAGCCATCGTAGGATCGCAGATTCGGGGGAAGTCGAGCATTAGGCGAACATGCTTGAGGCTGATTATGACTTTCGTTGAACCAAGTCCGTAAGACGAACACCCCAAGTTTGGTTTTACGATACTGCGCCTGACTGGAAACTCAAGACCTGATAACTCACGGAGGGATATGGAATGGGTGGCAACCCGAGTAGAGCCATTGGAAACCGTAGCTACCACGATCAGATGATAACTGTAGTTGCGTGTAACCTGGAGACTAGAGGGTACTTTGTTCAGGCTGATCATGTTGGCTGGCGTAATGGCGCGCCAGCTTCGATAAATGGTCATACGCCAGACATTATGGCGATCAAGGGGAACCAGCGTCTCATACTCGAGGTAGAAGATTGCTTGACATATTCGGATCAGCACACGCGCGACCAGCTTACAGCCTTCGCCCAGGTTTCTGGATGTCAGGTCTACGTAGTAATCCCATCAGTTTGCATTGGACCTGAGGGCAACGAGTCTAGTGTGGAGCCCCATATGCTGCTTAACTTGGGTATCTGGGAACTCGCAGACAAGGTGAGCGTAGCCTTGTGTGATCCTTATACAGTAACCGTTACCTACTGATCTGTACGTGTCAAAATGGATCTATGTGGCACCTGTAGAAGAACGACTGCTACTTGACAAAAACGTAGGTTTATATCGCTAGAGGGGTTTTCTGAACAGTTGAATGCCCTGACTCAGGTGTAAACCGATACAGGTGTGACCAGTAATATCAGCCGCTATTGAACGCGTCCAAGGAAGCAAGAGCCAAAGGCGATCTGGTCCTAGAGAGGCTATTTGCACTACTCGCGAAGGTGACCTCTCCTGTCCTTGACACTGGTAGTAATGATAATCCAATGGGACAGACGGAGCTTAGCACGTGAATAGATAAGAGTCCCCAGACCGGGAGTTGTTTGGCCCATTGCAACTGCGCAGGTCAGAGGTCCCAGTGAAGGACAAGAGTGTGTCACTGGAGAAACACACCATGTAACAGTTAGCGAAAAGACCATCATATGCCATGAGATGGTACGACTCTGAAATCGGTCATCGTGTGGCATCTGTAGGCATGAACCGTTGCATGTTTTGATCGAAAGGAGCGTAAGACTAGGCTATCAAGCATTCCGTCCAGACAGAGTGGCCGTCTGTGACCGGATCCATAAAGGGGTTGATCGGTGATGACGGTGGCAGGCCAGGGTCTCTGCATGACAATCGATGGAGAGAAGATCCGAGATGGTGTGCCTCTGCAACTTCTGGCAACAGTCTTTGGGGGCGTGCAGAACACGATCTACTACATTGCGATGGCTGAATCCGGCGTCACTCCACGCAGGAGGACTCGTGTGCCAGAGGATATTCGGAACCGGTATCAACTGATACGTCTAGCGGATCACAACAGTGCGTATGCTGTTGAAACAGGGTTTGCACCTGCCGATCAGGCACCATTGCCATTTGCACCTGATGATCGAGCCCGAGTGCTTGGCAAGTACATTTGTCTTGTAGACGCGGTTTCGGAGCATGATGCGAACATCCTTCCTGCGCTATTCCCCGACAAGATGTGGGAGAGAAAGATACTTGAATCCGTAAGAACCTATTGCCCCAGAGAGGGAGAACAGTGGAGCCTCACTGTGAGCGGCAAGGACGGAGGGGCAGTAGCTACTCTCTTGCCGGAGACTTATCAATACATAGGAGAGCTTCTTGCCGAGCCGATGCTAGCAGAGATGACCGTCAGCGGCAGGCTCATGCGGGTGCTCCTAGACCAGGGTAGATTCGGTATTCTCCATGAACCGACAAACCGGATATTAGATTGTGGCTACAGCCCGAAACAAGAAGAGCTCGTGATGGACAATCTGAAGCAAACCATCCATGTCACCGGCATGGTCGAACTCGATGCGAGTGGCCTTCCTAAGAAGATTAAGGATGTTACCGATATCCGCCCTCTTGATCTTAGTCCGCTTCTGCTTAAGCTAATCGATACGGCTGAAGGGAGGCTTGCTTTCAAGCAGGCTGAGTCAATTCAGCCAACTTTTGAAGATGGGCAGGTCGTGTTCGAGTTGCCCAGCTTGAACATTATTGCGTCGGGGGCTACACGTGAAGACGCTGTGGAGGAGCTTGCTTCTGACCTAATCTGGTTATGGAAGGAGTATGCTCTGGCGCCATGCGACGAACTGAGCCAGGATGCCAAAGAGCTCGCAGAACGTCTTCGTGGCATGATTGAGGAGGCATCGGTGGAGAATGGGTAATGCGAAACGGAGAGAGATCGAAAGCGCACTATGCAAGAAGGGATTTAGGATATCCAACAAGGACCACCGTCATCTCGTATACTACACGTACAATGACAAAAAGACGTCCGTATGGACCAAGGTAAGCCACGGGTCCAGCCACAGAGATCTCTCACAACACGTTCTTCATCAGATGGCCCACCAGTGCCGATTACCTTATCCTGATTTCAAAAAACTGATCGATTGTCCCATGTCACGCCAGGAATACGAGGAGTTTCTGGTTCAGCAGGGCTTCGTAAAAGAATAGAGCTCAGGGCGGGTGAAAACCTGCAAGGCACCAGGATGTCTGACACGGGGCTAAATGAACATACTATTTGGAACAATTGCCAGGCACCGCGGTCTTCATGGAGCGACACGTGGAATTGGCAATATGTTGGCGAGTGGGATACCTTAGAAGGTGTGATCTGCAGAGGAGCAGTTGACAGTAGTCGGGCTGCATCGCTTGGGTTGCCAAATAGCATATAGATACTACAGCCACGGCAGCGGCGCGGTGAAGCGTATCGATATCGTGATTGGGGCTACCAATGGAATACACCTGACATGCCCAGCGCAGCCACGAGGTGCGCTGGGCGTCTTCTTTGTATGTGCTAAGGAAGAATGTGGAGCTATGTCGGATAACACCAAGAATGAAAACAAGACTGAGGAATGGATTCCGTTAGTCATTACCGTCACCGATGATTCTACTGAGCAGTTTCTAAAGAAACTGAAGAGGTGGTGTGATGATCCTTCATCCGAACCGGAGCTGGAACGATGGAACCGGATTGGGTATCCGAAAGGCCTTCCTTTTGTGGTGCGAAAACCCGAGCAATGGGAGCTAGATCACTACCAGTATTTTCCAACGCCCAAGAGAGCCCGCCTGTTGGAGAAAGAGGGGAAGGCTGACGAAGCTCTGGAGATCTATATGAGGATATTGAGAAACTACACTCCAAGAGGGACTCTCTACTACGAACGTCCTGCCATTATTCTCGAAAGAGCAGGAAAACACGATGATGCCATCTTGATATGCGACAGGGCCATAGCGGCCATTAGTGAAGGCTTGTTCAATGCTGATACAGAGCCTTTCGAAAGAAGGAGGGCTCGCCTGGCAAAGAAAGAGATTAGAAAGGGCATTTGATCTACTGGCAGGTAACCGGCTGTTTACAGCAGCGTTTCACATGACTGGTGCATAGACTGCAGCGGACTACTCAGGAGTTAGGGACAAGAAGCAGGTTACTATAGGTAAGCAACCCCAAAGTGAAATCATGCCACCCCAAAGTACATCCTGGCGTCCACGCGCTTCCTCATCTTGCACGGTGTATTGTAGGCGCATATGAAGAACTCGCGTATCCTCTGGATTAGTTCTTTGTCCGCTGCATACGCACTGTCTCGGGCGCAGTGGTCCTTGAGCCAAGCCCAGACGTTCTCCTGCGGGGTTGATAGTCGTTCAGAATCACCCATACCTCCTTATCGCGGTTCGTGTGCATCAGCTTGTCGACAAACTCCCCTACGTGCTGCGACTTTATACCTTCCGCGATGAAGGTCTGGAGTAGCGGGGCTTGTAACCCTTGAGTATCTCTGTAGCGCCTATGACGTTAACTCCCTTGTGGTGCCCGTTCGCTTCCGCGTAAAGGTGCAGGCCTTTAGGGGCCCATCCGTAGAAACTGTTGAACTCAAGTTTGATTCCGGTCTCGTCCAGGGCGAACAGGCAAGTGCCGTCTTTGCGGGAAAGCTCATCCACTAATGCAGCAACCTCTTTTCGAGGGCGTCCTGGGCTTCCTTGTTGGCCTTCGTAGAGCTCTTGGTGCTTCTCTTGTGGGAATGGCCAAGCTTGTGCAGTATCTGCCGGATCTACTCACATGAGTAGTCCTTGCCGTAAGTATCAAAGATGTACCTTTAAAGAACCTGGATATCCCAACGGTTCTTGTTGTATCCATGATCCTTGGGGTTACGATTCCTGACCGAGGCATCTATGTCTTGAAACATTTCTCAGGTGAACGAGCTTTGGCTGCCGCCTCTGTGATCCGTTGCAGCCTCCATGCCTTGCCTGTTCCAGCAATCTACGTATCTCCAGACAGAGACACGCGAACGTCCAAGCGTCTGAGCTATTGTCTCCGCAGAAATACGCTGGAGCGTAATAACCACCGCGTTGAGCATCTGACGCGTATACGACTGCTCAGCATGCGCTGCAAGCTTCGCCATCTCATCAATTTTGAGTCCGTGCGTATTCGTAACTCGCGTTCTTGACATTGGCAACCTCTCCCTTCAGCTATTAGCCATTATACCAGCTAACTAGGCCTATGGGAGGTGGGAATCGTTCACTGCCGGGTTGCTTACCTATAGATAGCAATGACACACAGAGGCGTGAACCATGGGCTAGCACCAGAACAAGCTTCTTATCAAATGCTATTGAATTCAAAGAAGGATTTCCATAAATCTTGTTGAATGCTTCAGTTAGTAAAACAATATGATTTACTAATGCCTGCACACTAGTTGCGCAGAATCCGGTTTATTCACTGAGGAATGGGGGCTTGGGTTGTGATACGTGGCCAGAACATGAAATCGGTTAAGCATGCCAACTACGTGGCAGTCATGAGGGCGATAAGGGAACGTCAACCTATAGCCCGAACAGACCTCAGTGAAGCTACAGGGTTGACTGGAACCACCATATCCAACATCGTATCCAGGCTTATAAGCTTGGGCCTTGTAAGGGAAGTGGGTAAGGGACAGGCAAGCAGGAAAGGAGGCAGACGCCCTATCATCCTTGAAAGTGTGCCGGAAGGGCTCATAGCCGTGGGTGTCGACATTCGTCGCGACAAGATAACTGTACTTGCTGCAGACATGTCTCTACGAGTTCTTAACAGCCATTCGCTTCGAATTCCTGCCACCATGTCGCGCGAGGAAGGCATCAATATTCTCTTTAACTCTATTGACACGGTAATACAAGGATTACCCCAAGAGGCAATCGTGGGAATAGGTGTGGGGTCTACTGGCCCTGTAGATGTGAAGTCTGGCTCGATTGTTACGTACGTGTCCGTCCCGTGGAAGGGGTTTTCTCTTAGAGATGTTATTCAGGAGAGGTATCCTTCTCTTCCAGTATACATGGATGTGGGGTCAAACATGGCCGCATACGGTGAAGTATCGATTCGCCCAAGCCTTTCTACCAAAACGGCAGTATACATCACATTGGGTAGCGGAGTCGGTGCCGGAATTGTCATGTCCGGCACCCTATACCAGACAGGTCCAGTCAATGGATTTGGCCACACGAGCATTGACTACAATGGTCCGTTATGCGACTGTGGCAACCGGGGCTGCCTCGAACTGTACACCTCGCCGTCTTCCATTCATAACAGATATCAAAAGATCAGACGTGAGCGGGGGTTGGATGATAATTCGGCATGTACCACGCTTGAGGAAATGATTGCCGCCTCTATTGCCGGTGAACCATCTGCAGTCGAGGCGTTGATACAGACGGCCGATATCTTAAGCACCGCAATAGTGGGTTTAGACAACTTGATTGGTCCAGATGTGGTCATCATAGGAGGAAGTGTTCCCGGGATAGGAGAGGCATTTGCTCCGTTGGTCGAATCAGCTTTGAAAGAGCATTTTGTGCACGGGATTCCACACTCGATATCGGTGCTTCCTGCAGGCCTTCATGACAAGTCCATTGCTTTAGGAGCAGCCTCGTTCTGTTTTGGTATGCTCCTAGATTCACCTGAGGCCTTTGAAAAAGTCCTTGCGCGAACCACGGAGAGTAGGGAGACCATTATTCCTGTATAGGCACACAATGTGATGGAGAGTGATGCAGTACGAGCACAGATTTCGAAGAGATAATACGCATCGGACTAATCAGCGACATACATCTGGGGCCAAACCGAGGTACAAGAAGAGGAATGCAGGCTGAGGAGATTGTCAGGGATTTTGTCAAGGGGATGAATGAAGAGTTCAACCCTGATGTAGTTGTGGATCTTGGAGATAGAATCCTAGATGTTGATGAAGATACAGATTTCTCTAATCAGCTGAAGGTCAAAAGAGCTTTGGGTGGCCTTAAGTGTCCTGTAATTCACGTGATAGGAAACCATGATTTGGTCAACTTGACCATAGAACAGAATGAAGAGCTGTTCGGGTGCCCGATGCGACATGCATCGTTTGACCATAAAGGAATTCACTTTGTGGTGCTTAACACCTGTGATCCAGTTATCCAAGATGTAGGCGGGCACATATCACAGACACAACTGGACTGGCTTAGAACACATCTCGATGCCAATCCGACGAGAACCATAGTTCTTTGTCACCATGCTATGGGCTACCAAGAGATCTCAGCAAATCCGCTCTTCCATTCGATCGAACCCTTGGCATACGTGGCGAATAGAGACGATGTATGGGAGGTGCTACGCAATCATGGACAGGTGATAGCCGTTTTCAACGGACACCTTCACTGGAGCTCCGTGGAACATGTTAGCGGTACGCCATGCTTTTCTGCGGGATGTCCAGTTGAGACGTGGGCGACAAAAGGCAAAGCCTCAGAAAGCTATGCGGAAGTAACCATGCTGCAATCAGGCCATATCACGTTTGAATCGATGGGCATAGCTCCGCGCACATTTCGGTATGATCCAAGACTAAGAACTGACTAAGGAGGAATTCAAGAATGAAACGGACACTGGCCGTATTAACGTCAATGGCTCTACTGGTTGTCATGATATCTGGCGGTGTTGGAGCTGCACCAAAGAAGCAGGTTTTGCGGTTCTACTACCCTGTAGGCGTGGCAGGCCCTCTTGCAAAGGCTGTAGGGGACTTGTGTGACGAATTCAATAGCTCTCAGTCAGAGGTTTTGGTTGATCCGATCTACTCAGGAGGGTATGCAGAAACAATGCAGCGATGCATTACTGCTGCGAAATCAGGCAACCCTCCAGACATAGCGGTAATGACAGGGGCAGATATGTGGGTGTCTATTGATGCAGACATAATAATACCGCTCCAGCCCTTTATCGATAAATCCGGTGGCGACAGCTTTATCTCACCATTCTACCAGGCCTTCCTAAATGATTGCGAGATCAGCGGCCAGATCTACGGAATACCGTTCCAGAAAAGCACACCCATCTTTTATTATAACAAGGACATGTTCAGAGAAGCTGGACTAGACCCGAACAGCGGACCAAAGGACTGGAATGAGCTTGTGGAGTACGCCAAGAAGCTTACAGTTCGCAAAGGAAACACAGTAACCCGTTGGGGACTGGAGATACCAGTAGACCAGTGGATCTACACTGGTATGATTATGCAGGCTGGCGGCACAATATCTAACAAGGCAGGGAACAGGATTGCCCTAAATACACCTGAGGGTATTGAAGCTTTGTCTTTTATGAAGAGCCTTGCCATGGATTATAAGGTAATGCCATCACGACGCCTGTTTGGAGACTCGTCAGCGGACTTCGTGGCCGGTAAGACAGCCATGATGTACAACTCGACCGGAAATCTGACGTTTGTGAGACAGAATGCAACCTTCGACTGGGGAGTCTCTTTCCTGCCGGCCGGTAAGGTTCGCGCAGTTCCGACAGGAGGGGGACACCTGGTAGTGTTCAACGGCATATCTAGGGAAAGGCAAGAGGCAGCATGGAAATTCATCACCTGGCTGACAAGCCCAGCGAATGCTGCCACCGATCTTCGGCACCCTCAAATAGAGATCAGATGAATTATCAGAAGGTTTGCCGAACAGCCTTTGCCACTAATTGACTTGTACTCGTGTTGCGATAGGTGTATAGTCGCAATGGGAGGCAAAG
>Ga0116180_1004448_pt1 | contig 10144 bp, 10 predicted proteins | sample AD_UKC073_MetaG_FD_89804 | JGI IMG/M metagenome (GOLD analysis project Ga0116180, IMG submission 89804) | Active sludge microbial communities of municipal wastewater-treating anaerobic digesters from USA - AD_UKC073_MetaG | ecosystem: Engineered > Bioreactor > Anaerobic > Digestate | place: USA... | reverse complement strand
CCCCTTGAAATCAATGCGCATGGATAGATCCTGAAAAATACGAGACATACACGACCCCAAGACTCTGCTAGCCTCAGGGAGTCAAACGTCTACTGTAATAGAACCCTCCACCACCACAGCCATCAACCTGTCTCCTATGGAACTCAAATCTGAAGTCATCCTGACCCCGCCACGTGACGCATCCACCGTAGTTCTGCTCCGCGACGCACCGCAAGGCCTGGAGGTCTTTCTGGTCAAACGACATGGTCTCTCGGACGTTCTGGGCGGAGCCTATGTCTTTCCTGGCGGAAAACTGGATGCAAGCGATGCAGAACTTGTCGAGCAGGCGCATCTGGATCAGACCAGTGAAACCCTGCATGCTGCGCTGGGCGAACCCGAGATGGCTCCGTTACAGGCCAAAGGTTTGTTTGTGGCGGCCCTGCGGGAAGCGTTTGAAGAGTCTGGCGTCCTGTTTGCTGACAACGCAGACCCGGAAACCACCCGTCAGGCAATGCAACTGATGCGCGACGGTGTGCCATTCAATCAGATCCTTGCCACACTGTCTCTTCGCCTCAATACACGCGCAGTCGCCCCCTGGGTGCGATGGATTACCCCCAAAATGGCATCTGTGTCTACCAAGCGGTTTGACACCCGATTTTTTGTTGCAGCGATTCCCCACACCCAGGTCGCGCGCCACGATGACTTTGAGACAACGGAGAGCGTCTGGCTATCCCCCCGCGCCGCGCTGGAGCAGTACTGGGCACGCAGTATTGAGCTTGCGCCACCACAAATCATGAGCCTGTCGCATCTGGCGCGGCACAACCGGGTCGATACCGTTCTGGCAGAAGCCCGTGCACAGATGCCACCCCTGGTCTGTCCCGAACCGCATGACGCTAACGGAGAACGCGTACTTTGCTACCCCGGTGATACGGGGCACTCCATTGCACAGCGGGCCCTGCCTGGTCCTACCCGCCTGATCTACCGCAACCGCCGTTTCGAACCCACCGAAGGCTTAGAGGCACTATTTCAGTAAGGCGATCCATCAATCCTCAACAAAAGCTTCTTCCCGCTTGGCCTTTACCGAAGGCATCAGCACAACCACCAGCAGCAGTACGGCAGCTGCCAGCAGCCCTGCTGAAATCGGCCGGGTGACAAACACGCTCCAGTCACCCCGCGACAGCAGCAAGGCGCGGCGCAGGTACTCTTCCATCATCGGCCCGAGGATGAATCCCAGCAGCAACGGAGCTGGCTCGGCACCGAGCTTGATGAACAGGTAACCAATCACGCCAAACAGCCCAACCATCCAGATGTCAAATGTGTTGTTGTTGGTTGAATAGACCCCAATGGCACAAAACAGCACAATGGACGGGTACAGCCAGCGATAAGGTACGGACAGCAGCTTGATCCAGATACCAATGAGCGGCAGATTCAGAATCACCAGCATCAGATTGCCGATCCACATCGATGCGATCAGGCCCCAAAAGAGTTCGGGGTTGTTCGTCATGACCTGGGGGCCAGGCTGGATGTTGTGGATGGTCATCGCCCCGACCATCAGCGCCATCACCGCGTTGGGGGGAATCCCCAATGTCAGCAACGGTATGAACGATGTCTGTGAACCAGCGTTGTTGGCCGACTCCGGTGCTGCAACGCCACGAATGTTGCCCTTGCCAAACGGTACCTCTCCAGGGCGAAGCTTGGTTTTCTTCTCGATGGTATAGGCAGCAAAGGCCGCCATGACCGCACCACCGCCAGGCAAAATCCCCAGGAGGGAGCCCAGCGCCGTACCGCGCAGTACGGCTGGCACCATGTTCTTGAAGTCTTCCCGGGTTGGCATGAGGCCAGTTACCGAGGCGGTAAACACTTTGCGCTCGCTCTCGTGTTTGGAAAGATTGCTGATGATCTCGCCATAGCCAAACACTCCCATGGCAATGACGATGAAGCCGATACCATCCGTCAGCTCCGGAATGTCAAAGCTGAACCGGGCAACACCCGAGTTCACATCCGTGCCCACCATGCCCATCAACAGGCCCAACACAATCATGGCAACCGCCTTCAGCAAAGACCCTGAAGCAAGGACCACAGCACCAATCAATCCCAGGATCATGAGCGAAAAATATTCCGCAGGACCAAACTTGAAAGCCAGCTCTGTCAGCGGCGCTGCAAAGGCCGCCAGAATCAGTGTCCCCACACATCCGGCAAAGAAGGAACCCAATCCCGCCGCAGCCAGTGCCGGGCCAGCCCGACCGTTGCGGGCCATCTGGTAACCATCAATAACCGTCACTACCGAAGAAGATTCACCGGGCAGGTTCACCAGAATGGCTGTCGTCGATCCACCGTCTGCGCTCCATAGTAAATACCGGCCAGCATGATGAGCGCAGCCACAGGAGGCAAGGCGTAGGTGGCAGGCAACAACATGGCAATGGTGGCCAGGGGGCCAATGCCGGGCAGCACACCAATGAGCGTTCCTAGCAGGCAGCCGACAAACGCATACATCAGGTTCTGGGCGGTGAAGGCAACGCCAAAGCCCAGGGAAAGATTGGCAAACAGGTCCATGGTGTTTCCTCAGGCTTTGATGAAGGCAGGCCACACCGGGAACTGCAAGTTGAGCAGCAGAATGAACGCTGCATAGCTCAAGATCGCCAGAAGTGTGGCGAGAATAGCCACTTCCTTGAGTTTGAATTCATCTCCGGCATTGGCAGCCACAAACGTCAACAAGAAGATGCCAACCACCAGCCCCAGGGGCGGCAAGCCAATCGACGGCAGCCCACCAATGGCGGCACCAAAAATCAGATTCGACAGGATGATGAAAAAGAGTGGTTTCCAGGCAATCGCACCGATGTGGTCACCGTCGAAGGTTTCCACCACCAGCGCCTTGAACGTGATGGCGCCCCCCAACACTGCGAGCAGTATGCCCAGCACCAGCGGGAAGTAGCCCGGTCCCATGCGCGCGCCGTTGCCAATGGTGTAGGAACTGGCACCCCAGGCAAACGCCACACCAACGCACATGAACATCAGTCCGGAGAAAAAGTCTTTTTGACTTTTTATATTCATTACCTGTCTCCTCGTATCAAACGGTGTGGCGTATTCTGCACTGAAATGCCGGGCTGTCAGAACGGTCTACTGCAGTGGCGGAGTGGATACCAGCACCTCTTCCATGACCGTCACACCTTCGGCGACCCGCAAGGCCCCGGCCAGGCGCAAGGGCCGCATGCCATCAGCGATGGCCTGGCGCCGCAGGACTTCAATACTGGAGTCAGTACTGACCCGCGACTTGAATGCCTCGGTCACCACGAGCAGTTCATACAGACCCATACGGCCCATGAATCCCGTCATGCGGCAGTCCACGCAACCGACCGGCTTGTAGGGCTTGTATCCTCCGTTGATCTGCCAGGGCTTGACCATCTCACCCAGAGCATCACGGGTAGACACCTCATCGCGCACCCTGCACTGGGCGCACAGCGTGCGCACCAGCCGCTGGGCCAGCACACCGAGCAATGTGGCATTGATCAGATAGGAAGGAATGCCCAGTTCCAGCAGGCGCGTCACCGCTGAAGGCGCGTCATTGGTGTGCAGCGTAGAAAACACCAGATGCCCCGTCAGCGCGGCCTGCACGGCCATTTCTGCCGTTTCGAGGTCGCGGATTTCGCCCACCATGATGATGTCAGGGTCCTGGCGCATCAGGGCGCGCAGGCCCTGCGGGAATCCGAAATCCAGCTGCGGCTGCACCTGCGTCTGGTTGAACGCAGGCTCAATCATTTCGATCGGATCTTCCACCGTACTCACGTTGACCTCTTCGGTGGCCACCCGCTTCAGCGTGGAATACAGCGTCGTGGTCTTACCCGAACCGGTGGGCCCCGTCACCAGAATGATGCCGTGCGGGCGCGTGACAAGCTCTTCCCAGCGCTGCGCGTCGTGGCTGGAGAAGCCCAACGCATCCAGATCCTTCACCGCGTTATCGGGATCAAAAATCCGCATCACCATCTTCTCGCCAAACGCCGTCGGCAAGGTAGAGATTCGCATTTCGATCTCGTCACCGCGCGGATTGCGGGTCTTGATGCGGCCGTCCTGCGGGCGTCGCCGCTCGATCACGTCCATGCGTCCCAGCAGCTTGATGCGCGCCGTCATGGCAGTGAGCACTCCCATGGGCATCTGATACACCGGGTGCAGTACGCCGTCGATGCGGAACCGAATGACACCCTGCTCACGCCGCGGCTCCAGATGGATATCGCTGGCCCGCTGGTCAAACGCGTACTGCCATAGCCAGTCCACCACCTGGACCACGCCCTGGTCGTTGGCGTCAAGCTGCTTGTTGGTCTTGCCCAGCTCCACCAGCTGCTCAAAGCTGGCGCCAGAGTTGGCACCGGCTTTGTTGGCCGCGCGCACCGACTTGGCCAGGGCATAGAACTCGGCGGTGTAGCGGTGTATTTCCTGGGGACTGGCGACTACGCGGCGCACCTTGCGACGCGACTGGCGCTCCAACTCATCGACCCAGTCCGTAACAAAAGGTTCGGATGTAGCCACTGTCATTTCGCTGGGCGACACCACCACCGGCAAGATCCGGTGGCGTTCTGCATAGGCCGCGCCCATGGCATCGGCCACCTTGCCCACATCCACCTTGAGCGGATCAATACGCAGGTAATCCAGCCCGACATGGGCTGCCAGCCATTGTGTCAATGCCTCGATATCCAGCGGCTTGTTGTCTGCCAGGCGGCGCATGGACACGCTGGCCAGCCGAACCAGCGGGTGCTGCACACTCTCGGCCTGGGAGCAACGCGCAACCGTGCGCTGGGCCTCCTCGGTCGACACGATTCCATCTTTTTGCAGCCACTCCACCAGCTTGCGCCAGTCCAGCGGACCGGCATGGACGCTTCTGGACGCCGCGTTGTGGTTGTGCTGCTTGTTCATGCGTTCACCGGTTTGAAAACCCGCCCCCATTTGTCGGCGGGCAGGCCCCATTGCGCCTTGATGACCTCCGCGCGCTCCATCAGGAGGGACCGCTTGGGACGGGATGGTGTGCGCTGGGCCAGCACCACAGTGTTGCCTTCGCGCGTGGCCTTGAAGCTCCAAATGGCATCGCGCCCAAACGCCGCGGCGATCTTGTTCACACTGCCATTGAAACTGGAGGTCCGGCCGAACAGATTCACCGTCATGCAACCCTCATCCGTCAGTGTGGCGCGACAGTCCGCATAAAACGACTCGCTGTCGAGGACCGGTGCCGCGGCTTCCTCGTCGTACAGGTCGACCTGCAAGGCATCGACGGCACCCAGCCACTGCGGCTTGCGAATTTCCTCCGCCGCATCCCCCAGCACCACCTGCATACGGGTGTTGTCTGCTGGCAGCTTGAACCAGCCCCGGCAGGCGTGCAGCACCTGCGGGTTGAGCTCGATGGCTGTGGTCTTCATCCTCAACTCCTTGTGGCAGAACTTGGTCAGCGACCCTGCCCCCAGACCGAGCTGCAGAGCTTGTCGTTGCGCCACAGTAGCCGGATCGACAAACAGCATCCAGGCCATCATGCGCTGGATGTATTCATGCACCAGCACATTCGGCGCATCCACCAGCATGGAGCCCTGTATCCATTCGCTGCCCAGGTGCAGATGGCGGATCGGACCTTCTTCGGAGAAATTGACTTCAGGGAGTGTGTGTATTTCGTTTTTTGCCATGGGGATTTATACCAGCAGGGCCGTCAGCTTCGGCAATGCCACGCAGGCATTGCGGGTGGTGGCCACTGCCAATGCGTCCACCGGCATGCCACGCAACTGCGCCACGACTGCGCCCATGCGTGGCAATTCACACGGTTCGTTACGCCCCTGTGCCTGTCCGGCGCCGCGCTGTGCTGCCGTGGCATAGAGCCAGTGCGGCGCGATATCGGGGGCATCGGTCTCCATTACCAGCGCATCCAGCGGAAGGCTCTGGGCCAGCCGGCGCAACTGCAGCGCACGCTCGAAAGTCACCGCGCCACCAAAACCGAGCTTGAAGCCCATCTGCACAAAAGCCTGCGCCTGCACGTCGCTGCCGTTGAAAGCGTGGGCAATCCCGTGCCATGGCCCGCCAGCCGCAAGGTCCCGCAGATGCTTGAGCAGGCGATCAGCCGACCGGCGCACATGCAGCACCACAGGTAACCCATGTTTTCGCGCCAGCTTGAGCTGCTCGCGGTAAAAATATCCCTGCTTCTCGCGCAACGGGCTCCGGGTGAGTTCGGGCACAAAGTAATCCAGCCCGATTTCACCCACCGCCACCAGCCGCAGATCGTCGCGGTACTGTGCAAGCTGGGCATCCAGCACCAACAGATCACTCTCCACCGCACGGTCCACATAGAGAGGATGAATTCCAAGGCAGTAGCTATCGTTGCCCGCATGGGCCAGACACCGCACCGATTCAAAATTGGACACTTCTACCGCCGGAATCACGCAATGCGACACGCCGGCCTGTCGCGCCCTGCGCTGCACTTCCAGGACGTCGGCGGCGAACTCCGGCGCATCCAGGTGGCAATGGGTGTCAATCCAGGCCACGCTTCGGGCCCCGTCAGCGCTTGCGCTGCACAAACAGATTGCGGGTCCGGTCTTCCGGGTAGGCAAATGTCACGGTTCCGCTTTTTGTCACCTTGCCCATCACCAGCATATTGCTGGTGATGGCGTCCTTGTCGTCCCGGCTGAAGGGTTTCTCGTGGGTGGCGGTCACGCCGTAATACACCCGGCTCAGATTCTCCAGTGACGCCTTGATGGTCGGTCCTGACAGGTCTGCGTTGCGTATGCCCAGCAACGCGTAGGTCAACAGGTACACCGTGTCATAGGACTGCGCTGCTGCCATGGGCACGGTCATCTTCTTTGTTTCGAATTTACGTGCATACGCGGTCAGGAAAGAAATACGTCGCTCGTTGCTTGGTTCGGCAATAAAGGTCTGCGCCATCAGGGCACCTTCGCCTGCATCCCTCGCACCATCGATGAAAAACGGGAAAGACAAAGGCCATGCACCCACCTGCGGCACCTTCCAGTTCATGGCCTGACGATCCCGTGCAATCACGGCGTTCTCGGCACCCACGGTGTAGCTAAACACCACATTCGCCCCGGCCGCCTGGGCGGCCTTCAGGTCCGCGGTGAGATCCTTGATTCCCAGATCGAAACGCGCCACATGCACGGGTTTGAGGTCTTTCGCCGCCAGTGCTTTCATGACATCCTGCAGGCCGGCCTCACCGTACCCGGTCTTGTCCGCAAAAATGGCCACCTTGGTCCAGCCCCTGCGCACAATGTCCTCCACCACAAACGGCGCCTGAATGGCATCCCGCGCCGATGTGCGGAAGATGTAGCTCTCGGGCGCAGGGTATTTGGCCGTGATGGGCGTGCCGGTGGCACACGGCACGATCAGGGGATGTTTGGCGGCCTGAAACACGTCCAGCGATTTCATCGCCACACCCGTGTTGCAAAAGCCGATGGTTGCAACCACCTCCTCTTTCATCAATTCCTGGGACCGTTGCAAACCCACATCGGGGTTGGCAGTGTCATCCTTGATGACCAGCTCCAGCGAGCGCCCCAGGTAACCGCCAGCCGCGTTGATTTCGTCCACCGCCAGTTTGGCCCCATTGAGCATGGGCGTACCAAAGTCAGCCGAGGGTCCCGAGAAGGGCCCGATCATCCCGATACGCACGGGTTTCGCGGTCTGCGCACCCACCGACAGCGCCAAACCCAAACCCAGCGACAACCCAACGACCTGCTTGCAGAAATGATTCATGGTTCTCTCAAAAAAATACGGGTAGCACAGGACTACACCGGTTACCGGAATATGTGCACCAACCCTTTCGGGCCACTGACGCATCTCAAGCCACCAGGCACCCCGAATCCAGATGCAGCTGCCGGCTACAGCGCGCCGCCAATGTCGTATCGTGGGTCACCAGCACAAACGCCGTGCCCTGGTCACGCGCCAACTGCAGCATCAATTCGAACACCCCATCGGCCGTGGCACGGTCCAGATTGCCCGTAGGTTCGTCCGCCAGCACACAGTCCGGGCGGGTCACCAAGGCCCGGGCGATAGCCACGCGCTGGCGCTCCCCACCCGAAAGCTCTGCCGGACGGTGGTGTGCACGCCCTGCCAACCCTACGGATGCTAGCATTTTCATAGCTGCCTGCGCAGATTCTGCGGGGTCTACACGGCGAATTGTCAATGGCATGGCGACGTTATCGAGGGCACTGAACTCGGGCAACAGGTGGTGAAACTGGTACACAAACCCCAGGTGCTGATTCCGCAGGCGGCCCTGCGCAGCAGGACTCAACTGCGCCAGCGCCTGGCCACACAGCGTCACTGTGCCACTGGTAGGCGCATCGAGACCGCCCAGCAGATGCAGCAGCGTGCTCTTGCCCGAACCCGATGCGCCAACGATGGCCAGCGTGTCACCGCGCCGCACCTCCAGGTCCACGCCCTGCAGCACGGTGACATCCAGCCGCCCTTCCTGAAACCGCTTGGTCAGGCCACGGCATTGCAATAATATTTCACTCATAACGCAAGGCCTCCGCTGGGTTGACCCGGCTGGCACGCCAGCTGGGGTACAGGGTTGCCACGAAGGCCATCACCAGGGAAATGACCGCAATCGGAACAATATCGCTGCTTTGCGGGTCGCTGGGCATGCGGCTGATCAGGTAAATATCCTTGGGCAGAAAGCTGGCACCGAGCAGTTGTTCCAGGGCTGGCACGATGACATCGATATTGAACGCCACCCCCAGCCCCAGCGCCAGACCGGCCAGCGTGCCGATCACGCCCACCATCGCGCCTTGCACCACAAAAATACCCATGATGCTGCCCGGGCTGGCACCTATCGTGCGCAGGATCGCAATGTCGGCGCGCTTGTCGGTCACCGTCATCACCAGCGTCGACACCAGGTTGAACGCCGCCACTGCGACGATCAGCGTAAGAATGATGAACATCATGCGTTTTTCCACCTGCACGGCCGCAAACCAGGTGCGGTTCTGCCGGGTCCAGTCGCGGATAGCCATGTCGCCACTCAGCGTGCGGCTCAGTTCATCGGCCACCGTGCGTGCCTGGTGCAAGTCGCGCAGTTTCAGACGCACCCCGGTCGGACCCTCCAGCCGGAATATCCGGGCCGTGTCCTCCCAGTGGGCGAACACCATGGCCGAGTCGTACTCGTAGTGGCCAGAATCAAAGGTCCCCACCACCGTCATCTGCTTGAGGCGCGGCACCACACCGGCCGGCGTGACCTGCCCGCTGGGTGCTACCAGCGTTACCCGATCACCAGTGCGCACGCCCAATGCGCGCGCCAGCTCAGAGCCCAGCACCACACCAAACTCCCCCGGCACCAGACGCTCCAGCACCGCCGCCTGTGCGCCGCCAGCCAGGTCGGTCACCTCATGCTCCAGGGCCGGGTCGATGCCCCGCACCATGACGCCTTTCATGTCCTCACCCCTCGCCAACAGTGCCTGTGCCGCTATAAAAGGTGCAGCACCAACGACCTGGGGATGGGACCGGGCCTGTTGCAGTGTCAGGGCCAGATCAGGCAGCGCCTGCCCACCTGCGGCATAGACCTCCACATGGGAGACCACGCCCAGCATGCGGTCGCGTACCTCTTTCTGGAATCCATTCATCACACTGAGCACGATGATGAGGGCGGCCACACCGAGCGCAATCCCCAGCATGGATACGCCCGAGATAAACGAGATGAAGCCGTTACGCCGCGTAGAGCGGCCTGCGCGGGTGTAGCGCCAGCCGATCAGCAATTCATAGGGAACACGCATCAGGATAAGTAACCTCACTTTTCCCGATTGTGTCATCCCTGTGGATCCATGCAGGACAATGGCGGCATGCACCTTGTTATTGACCATGCAGCGCCTGGTGGCTCTGATTGCCAGGCCGCTACAGCCAAACTGCAGCTTCCGAATCTTGCGCGCTTGCTCAAGTCCATGGCACCCGGCCAGCATTGGGCGGGCAGCCCGGACACCATGACCCCGGTGGGCGAACAAGTACGCGCAGCAGCCATGGGACTGCGCGCGGCAGACGGACTGATTCCCTGGGCGGCCCTGGATGCGCAGCGCCTCGGCCTGGCATCGGAGTCTGGCGCACAAGGCTGGGCCTGGATCACCCCCTGCCACTGGAAAGTCAACGCCGACCACGTGGAAATGCTGGACCCCGTGGATCTGGCGCTTTCGGACGCCGAAACCGCCGT
>Ga0116180_1004445_pt1 | contig 10147 bp, 11 predicted proteins | sample AD_UKC073_MetaG_FD_89804 | JGI IMG/M metagenome (GOLD analysis project Ga0116180, IMG submission 89804) | Active sludge microbial communities of municipal wastewater-treating anaerobic digesters from USA - AD_UKC073_MetaG | ecosystem: Engineered > Bioreactor > Anaerobic > Digestate | place: USA... | reverse complement strand
TGTCGGCCTACTTGATCCTGCGGTCGAGCTCCGCGGCCGCGAACAACGCGGCAGAGGTCTTCAAGATCTCGTTCGCCCGCCGCAAATCACGGTTCTCCCGCTCCAACTCCGCGATCCGCGCGGTGTCCTCACTGGTCGGGCCCGGCCGGACCCGCATCGTCGATCTCCGCCTGCCTCACCCACGTCCGCAACGCCTCCGGATGGATCCCCAACTGGTCCGCGATCCGCTTGATCGCCCCCGTCGCCGTCACCGGGTCCCGACGGGCGTCCAACGCCATCCTCGTCGCCCGATCACGCAACTCCTGGCTGTACTTCTTCGGTGCTGCCACAACTCTCATCCTCCCTGGAATGAGAGCCTCCACAGAACCGGGGGCGATTCACTCTGGTGAAGGTCGCGTTCCCCCGGCCGGTCCGCTGCTGGTGGGCGTGAAAGGCGGCCAGGACCTGGTCAGGTGTCTCGTTGGGCTGGTCAGGTGAGTGATTCGCGTTGGCGAGCGCGGGCAGCATCGTATTGGGCCTTCACATGGGTCGGGGCGAGGTGGATGTAGCGGGCCGTGGTATCAACGTGGGCATGCCCGAGGAGGGCCTGCATGACCGCCAGGTCCACCCCGGCCTCGGCCAGCGCGGTCCCGAACGTGTGCCGCAGCGCGTGCGGCGCGCCGGCCCGTACCCCGGCCAGCTGGCGGTGGTAGCGGAACACGGTCCGAAGCCCTGCCGGGGTCAGCGGCTGGCCGCGGGTGGCGCCCTTCGCGACGACGAACAACGCCGGTGACGAGGTGCCGGGACGCTCGGTCAGCAGGTACGACACGATCACCGCGGCCAAGTCGTCATCGAGAGGAACCCTACGGTCTTTGCTGCCCTTGCCGTGGACCAGCAGCCACCGGCCGCCGATATCGACGTCGGTCACCGCCATTGCCAGCACCTCGCACGAGCGCAACCCGCAGTACAGCATCAGACCGGCCATGGCCAGGTCCCGCTGGGATCGCAAGCTGGCCAACAGTGCCGTGGCCTCGGCCTGGGTCAATGCACGGGGAAGGCGGCGCGGAGTCCGTAGCCGTAACCGTGACCGAGGGGCCGGACGACGTTTGGTGTGAGCCAACAGGCCGCTCCGCTCGCCGGGGGCGAACCACGAGTTCGGCCTGCCTTTCGGGATCGGTGACCTCCGGGCCGGGTCTCGCATCGCCCAGAACTCATGCATGCCGCTCACCGCCGCGAGGCGTAGGTTGATCGAGCTCGGCGCCAGCCTGTCAGTCCGGTTCCACGCCAGGTCGACCACGTTCGGCCCGGGACGTCCCGCGACGACCTCGTCGCGGCAGGCGGACAGGAACGCCAACACGTCATCAGTCCGCACCGCGGGGATGGTCAACCCGACCGACTCCAGCCACCGACAGAACGCCATCAGCCCGTACCCGTAGCTACGGACCGTCCTCGGCGAGTAGTTACGATCCTCCAGATACCCCAGGAACGCGTTCGCGTCCTCGACCAACACCGGGTCCCGAGGTTGTCCCGGGTCTCGTGGAAGTTGAGGTGGCGGTCCCCCGCCTGACGCCTTCCTTGCGGTAGGTGTTGGGCGTCCGCCAAGACGACCCAAGAGACAGGGGACCACCGTGACCAAGAAGTACCAGAAGACCGTGCCGGATGCGACCGCTTTGGCTGTGCCCGAGCAGGTGAGCATCGCGATCCAGCCGATGCTCGCCACCCGCGAGGAGCGGCTGGCCGGCGCCGAGACCAGGGTACGGGCTCCTCGAGGTGACCAGCAGCACGGTACAGCGGTACGGTCAGCAGCGCGATCGGCATAAGCAGGCCGGTCATGATGACCACCAGCAGCGCACGACGGCCCGGGAAGGCGAACTTGGCGATCGCGTGGCCGCAGGCCACCGAGATCAGGGTGCCGACGGCGGCCGCCACCGTGGAGTAGAACATCGAGTTCAGTACCCAGCGCGGGAAGAGGTTCTGGGTCCAGCTCATCAGGGACGTCCAGTTGGCGTCCCAGTTCAACTCGGCGAACCAGAACCCGAAGGTGGCGAGCAGGTCCCGGTTCGACTTGGATGAGGCGATGATCATCCACATGATCGGCATCAGGAAGTAGACCCCGACCGCGACGAGCAGGATCAGCGTGAGGTTCCGGGCCATGGTGGACGGTGCGTAGGCCCGGGGCGGCAGCCCTCCCACCGAGGGACGGAACTCCTGACCGCGGGGAGTGGTGGCGAGAGTTGGCTTGGCCACGGTGCTCAGTCCGCCTTTCGCTGGACGAGGGCGTAGAGGACGGCGAGGACACCGGCCACCAGCGCCATCAGGATCGAAATGGCCGACGGCGGCCCGGCGCCGCTCGGAGTGATCGCTCCCATCATGGTGTTGTAGGCCATCATCATCGGGGTGTAGTCGTGGCCCATCCAGGACGCAATGGTGCGCATCACCGCCGGTTCGTTGAACAGCTGGATCGTGCCGATGATCGACAGCAGGACCGCCAGCAACGCGGCGCCTCGAATCAACGGGATCTTGATCTTCGTGGTGATCTGCCAGCCGTTGGCGCCGTCGATCCGGGCCGCCTCGTAGAGACGACTTCGAGGTCCTGCGGCAGGTCGTCGAAGTGCGCGTTGCCCTCGACCTCGCCCTCGCGCCAGGAGTGGTCGAACGTCTCGCCGGAGGCAACGAACCCGAACTCACCTCACTGTGCGACGAGATGACGTCTGCCGCCGAGCGGAACGAGTTGTTCGCCGCCGCCGATCGGGCCTTCCACCTGTCGCTGGCTGCGCGGCTCGGCAACGAAATCTACGGCCAGCTCGTCGCCGCCTTCTGGGACGTGCATACGATCGTGGCCCCACGCCTCGGCGTCCCCAGTACGCGTGACGCGGTCGACACCGCGCTGGCGCACCGAGCCATGCTGAGCGCCGCGCTGAGCGGGAACCTGGACGCCTATCGAGAGGCCGTGTCAGCGCACTACCGGCCGCTCCTGCGCTCCCTCGGATCCGCCCAGCAGCACGGTCTCACCACGACGCTCGAACCCGTCCCTAGCTGAGGAGGCAGGAGCGGCAACCGGGCGGATCGGACCGGTCGTCACGGCTGTGGTCGCCGTGCCCAGGTTCGGCAGGCCCCACTGGCCGGTCTCGGAGGAGCGCCGGAGCGGCCATCGGAAGCTCGTGCAGCGCAAGGCACGCCGCTCACCGACAGACCGAGCCGTCCGATGAGTGCCTCGGCTCGGGAAGCTGCTGATCCGGCACGGGCACGTGTACAACGGCGGACCCGCCTGGACCCCTGACCACCAGCGGTGGCTGCGTGGCATCCGGTTCGACCAATACGGCACCCAGGCCGCGTTCGACACCTGCTTCGAAGACGTCATCTTCACCGCAGCACGCAGGCAACAAACGCCTCCACCAGCGTTTGGCTCCACTTCGACGCCCGCCACAAACGGCCGCCAACGTCGCGATCGCCCGCGAGCTGGCCGGCTGGTGCTGGGCCCTGGCCACCATGTAGCCGGGAACACAAACGTTCACGAACGCCGGAAGGGCACGCGTATCGGAGTGACCCGCGCTTCTACTGCGAACCCCACAACCGGGGTTTCGACCTCAGACCAGCGGCAACGCCCCAGCCGAACAACCCGTCAGGCGGTATCCAACCCGCATATCAGTCTGACCACCGCGTCGACGACCACGCCGACAGGCCACCAGCCCCGTGAACAACAGCGGCGGCGTCCCCCCGACCACGGAGGACGCCACCACGCCATACCCCCTTGACAAGAAATCAGTAGCGCAGGGCGTGGCCGAACCGGAAGGTGGGCTCGGCCGTGTCGAACGGAACGTCGCTGCGGCTGGCGATCACCGCGTCCATGGATCCGGGCAGATCGAAGGGCAGCGAGCCGAGCGGCTCGCGCTCGCCGAATAGCACCCGGAGCACCGCCGCATCGCAGGCGCGCCGTAGTTGGCGATGACGGCGGCCGCGGACTTATCAAGCCCACCGAGCACGGCGGGTCGCTCCAGGTAGGGTCGATCACTGTTGGCGCGGCGGCGACGATCGTCCCGATCCGCTCAAGCTGCTCCGCCGTGAATTCGAGGGATCCCGCGTGGAAGAACGCCTCGAACCCGTTGTTTCGCGGCTCGTAGGGCGCTTTCAGCCGCAGGATCGCGACGTCGGCCTGCTCAGGCGCGTCCACCACGCTCGCGTACGCGCCAAGAGCATCGGCGGCCACGCCTTCGGCGTAGACACGGACGCCGCGGCTCAGGGGAAGAACCTGGTCCCTAGCCGAGTGGGACGGCGAAGCGCTTGGAAGCGGTTGAAGGGACGAGCCGGCCTTCTATGCCGGATGAAGAGTCGGTCAGGCTTCCGCCAGTCTCGACAGCGCCTCAGCGATCGCCTTGTCGCGGTCGGCTGCCGCGTGCTGGTAGCGCATGGCGGCGCTGGATGTCGAGTGGCCGAGCCTGCCCATGAGTTCGGCGAGGGTGGCGCCGGTCTGGGCAGCCAGGACGGCGCCGGTGTGGCGCAGGTCGTGGAATCGCAGGTCGGGCCGTCCGGCCTTCACCCTTGCCTGGTGGTACTGCCAGCCGAACGCGCGCGGGTGGATGTGGTTTCCGGTGGACGAGGCGAACAGCATCGCGTCCCGGCCGCGGTCGGTGTGCTCGGCCAGATGTGCCTCCACAGCCGGGAGGATGTGCGGCGGAATATGCACCTCGCGAAGGCCGGCCTCACTCTTGGGAGTCCCCACGACGGCCTTGGAGACCAGCTTGCCGGTCTCCGGATCCCGGACGCTGGGCCAGGTCACGCCGCGGGCCACGGTGATGGTCCCCCGCTTCAGGTCGATGTCTCGACGTCGGAGTTCGGCGATCTCGCCGTACCGAAGTGCGCACCAGCCGCCCAGCAGGACGGCCAGCTGGAGCCGCTTGGGCATGTTCGCGGCGATCGCAGCCAGCTCGGCAGGGGTCGCCGGCGTGATCTTCCTGGCCCGCTGGGCGCGCCCGGCGCCCGGGATCTTGCACGGGTTGGTCGGAATCAGCTTCTTATCGGTGGCGGTCGTGGTGATCGCCCGCAGCAGCTGGTAGACGTGCGCGCGCTGGGTGGGCGTCTCGGCGTCAAGGTCGTCGTACCACTCCTGAACCCGGGTCGGGGTGAGCTGCCGCAGCGGCAGGCTCCCCAGCGTCGGGAGGATGTGTCCGTCGAGGTAGCGCCGGTAATCGGCGACCGTCCGCGCTTTGAGCGGCTCGCCCTTGGCCGTCTTGCGGCTGGCCAGCCACTCGTCGGCGAAGTCCCTGAAACTCTGCCCCACGGCCCTGCGGACCGCTCGCCGCTCGCTCGGCGGCGTCCACACGTCGAGGTCGATCAGCTTGCGTTCGGCGGCCAGCCAGGCCACGGCGTCGTCCTTGCTCATGAACGTCGAGGGCGGGCTGTGAAGCTGGGTGTCCGGGCCGGTGTAGGCCGCCTGCCAGCGCTTCGACGGCAGCTGCCGCAGGCGTCCGAAGCCTCGCCGCTCCCGCTGTTCGTGCAACATACGTGCAATATAGCAGCCCATCAGCGCCCACGTCTGCCCACTTCTGCCCAAGTAACGGGGCGCGTATGGTGAGGCGTACGGCCTAGTCAGCACGGCTCTTACAAGGGGGTATCCCGTTACTCGTCACTTCTGCGAGTATCTGGATCGAGTCCCGTTACTCACCCCAAACGGGTCAGGTTTGAACTCGCGACCAAGGGTCCGCCCTTGGTTGCGGGGTCAGCCTGGCCCATTTTGCCTCGGCGGCCCAGCTCAGCGCGTCGGCATGGAGGCCGGGGATGCTCAGCCCGTCGTACGGGTTGCGGTAGCCGACGCGCACGTCGTTGTCCTCGTCGATGTAGATCGTCTTGAACAGCGCCTGGTTGAGTAGCCGACGATTCGCATCGTCGGCGTGCTCGTAGATGTCGGCGGCATTGGACAGCAACTTCAGTGAGTCGTCGAGGTTCTCTCTCGCGTCGGCGCAGTGGCCGTGGTGCGCGGTGATCCGGTACTCGATGGTCTCCAGCGACGCGGGTGATCCGGTCCTGTTCTCGCTTGAGCAGGTCGAGCGGGATCGCCCCTGCGTAGTGAGCCTGGAGCAGCTTGTGTTGCTCGACTCCGAGCTCGGTCCTCCGATACGCGAGGTCGGCGAGTTCGGCGGCTCCTTCGGCCAGCATCTCGTCGAACCGGGCATGGATCCTCGCCGAGACCGCCTCGATCGTTTCCGGGTCGATCTGCACCTTGGCGCAGAAGCGTTCGATGAGTCGTTCAACCTGCTCGATCAGCATCGCCTGTCGGGTGCAGTCGCCTCTGGCTCCGTGCCGGCTCGCGCACACGAAGTAGGGGTAGATCGTGCCTTGGGTGCTCTTCGCGTTGCACACGATCAGTCGCGAGCCGCACTGCCCGCAGAACACCGTGCCCTTCAAGTAGTGCTCGCGTACCTGGGTTGCGTCAGCGGCGGATCGGTGTGTACCGAGCACGGTCTGTACCTGGTCCCACACCTCGTTGGGGACGATCGCCTCGTGTGCTCCGGCGTAGGTGACGCCTTGGAACCGGACGCTTCCCTTGTAGTACGGGTTCGTCAGCATCCGGTGCACCGATGACTTGGCGATGGGCCGAGAAGGTCGCCGCGGCGTCGCGGCTGTCGTCAGCCCAAGCGCCACCAACTCCTGATGAAGTTGGCTCGTGGTCCAGTCGCCGGAGGCGAACACCTGGAACGCCCACCTGACCAGCCGCGCACGCTCTTCGTCGATCTCGACGGTGCGTGCCTCGCGCCCGAAGTCGTCGCGCACGCCGACGTGGATGCGCCGCCGAGGATGATCTTCACGATGCTGGCGTCCCAGATCGCGCCGGCCTGATGCTCGCTCCACCGGTCGCGGGCTTGAGCGGGCGACTGCAACACGGGCATGGTCGTGATGCCGGTGCCGCCGCCTTCAGCCATGAGCGTCGGGAGCGACGGCAAGGGCGCGAGGTTCCCAATCTCATCGAGCGCGAGCAGCAGCGGCGGATCAAGCTGGCTCCGGGCGAGCGTGCGGCGAGCCTGCGCGCTGTCTCGATGAGGTCTTCGACGAACGCCGCAACCAACGACGCGGAGGCACCCGCACCTGCCCCGGTGGCGAGCAGGTGGAGGGTGCCCTGCTCGGTGAGGAGGGTTTCGGGGTCGAACTGCTCGTGCGGGCCAGGTGACACCGAGTCGAGCACGCGTGGGTCGGCAAGCGCCGAGAGGGCGAGGGAGACGCCTTGCCAGATGCTGTCGCGGGTTGTGGGGTCGGCGTCGATCATCGCTGCCAGGGAGTCGTACCACCCCATCGCCGCGTCCGGGTGGGAGTTCAGGATCGCGACCGCCTCGGAGGCAGCAGAGGGGTCGAGTGTCCAGCGGAACAGCTCGGCCCCAGCACCGGCATCGTCGCCCTCAGCTACCAGGCGGGCGGCCGTCCGCAGTGCGCCTGAGCGATCCAAGGATGCCGAACGACCTTGGTGCCTCAAGACGGTGCGTCCGAGCAAGGCCCGGCGAGCTAGTCTCAGAAATCTCCTCGAATTGAAGGACGCACCGTGGCCGAACCCATCCCCTGGCGCTCATTCGTCGCACTCGGCGACTCCAACACTGAAGGTCTGCAGGACTTCGACGAATCCGGACGGCCGGCCGGCTGGGCCGATCGCTTCGTACAACATCTCGCCGATCGCGCCGGCACCGGCATCAACTACGCCAACCTTGCCATCCGCGGACGCCTTCTGCGTCCGATCCTCGACGAGCAGGTGGAGCCCGCGCTGGCCCTGAAGCCCGACCTGGTCTCGCTGTGGGGCGGCGGCAACGACCTGCTGCGCTTCGGCGCCGACCCGGACGAGATGTCCGCGGCCATGGAGACCGCGGTCGTCCGCTTCCGCGAAGCCGGTGCGGACGTGCTGATCGGGCTGGGCGTGGACGCCAAGGACTCCCCCATCATCGGCCTCACCCGCAACCGCGCGGCGATCTTCAACCTGAACCTCACCAGCATCGCCCGCCGGCACGGCGCGCACATCATCGACGGCTGGAGCCTGGCCAGCCTGCGCGACTGGCGGATGTGGGACGACGATCGCCTGCACCTGAACGGAGCGGGCCACGAGCGGATGGCGCAGGCCGCCCTCGCCGCGCTCGGCCTCGCCCCGGACGATCCCGATTGGGCGACGCCGCTACCGCCGGCACCCGTCCTGAGCCGTCGCGAACGCTTCGATTGGAACTATGTCTGGGCGCGCGACCACCTGCTGCCCTGGCTTGGCCGCCGGGTACGCCGCACGAGCTCTGGCGCCGGACGCGTCCCGAAGCAGCCCGATTATCGCCTGGTGGAACCGCGAAACTGACGTGGTCAGTGCCGCACGGCACAATGGGGGTCATGCCTGCCGAGCTGACCACGCCCGCCACGCCAGCGTCCCTGCCGCGGGGCGACCGCGTCCGGCTGTGGACGGCCACCCGCGTCGGCGACGCAGTAGCGCTCGCGTCCCGGCTCGCCGGTAAGGGCTCGGGGGCCTCGATCCGCGGACAGATTCTCACCCGGCTCGCCCCGGACGCCTTTGCCCAACTTCTTCAGGGACGCCGGGTGCTCGCCGTCTCCGGCACCAACGGCAAGACCACCACCACGCACCTGCTCGCGGCGGCCGTCCGTGCTGGCCTGGGCGCGGACGCAGACCGGCTGGTCACCAACGCCGACGGCGCCAACCTGCACTACGGCATCGCGTCCGCGCTCAGCCAGCGACGTAGGGCCGATATCGCGGTGCTGGAGACCGACGAACGCGTGGTCTCGGACATGATCGCCAAGGCCCGTCCCGAACTGCTGGTACTGCTCAACTTCAGTCGCGACCAGCTCGACCGGCACCACGAGATCAAAGCGCTCGGCCGCGCCTGGCGGGTAGCCCTGGCCGCTGCCGGGAAGGGCGGTCCCACCATCGTCGCGAACGCGTCCGACCCGCTCGTCGTCTGGTCGGCAGGCACGGCGGCGCGGGTGATCTGGGTGGAGACGGTCACCGCCTGGAGCGCGGACGGGGCGTTGTGCCCCGGATGCGGCGCCGTTCTGACCCACACCGAGACCGCAGCCGGCCCGCGCTGGCGCTGTCCGGGCTGCGAGCTGCACCAGCCCGAGCCGCAGTACCGGGTGAGCGGTGATCAGATCGTGCTGCCCAGCGGCAAGATGGTTCGCCCCGATCTGCAGGTTCCCGGCTCCTTCAACGTCTCGAACGCCGCTTGTGCCCTGGCCGCCGCGATCGAGTTCGGCGTCCCGCTGCCGCAGGCGCTCGCCGGGATGCACACCGTCACCGCCCCTGCCGGACGCTTCGCTACCGCGACCTTCGGCGCGACCACGGCCCGCCTGCTGCTGGCCAAGAACCCCGCTGGCTGGGTCGAGGCGCTGCCGCTGGCCGCGTCCGATCCGGTGATCCTGGCGATCGATTCGGTGGCCGCCGACGGCAAGGACGTCTCCTGGCTCTGGGATGTGCCCTACGAACAACTGGCTGGCCGGACGGTGGTCTGCACCGGCCCGCGCGCCCAGGACCTCGCCGTCCGGCTCAGCTACGCCGGCGTCGACCATGAGGTGATCCCCGATCTGCGGGCCGCGCTGGGTGAACGCCCCAGACCGGTGGATGTGATCGCGACCTACACTCCGTTCCAGCGGCTGCTGAAGATGGCGGGGCTGCGATGAGCGTCGAGATCGTGCTGGTCTACCAGTCGCTGCTGGGCATCTACGGCGACCGCGGCAACGCCATGGTGTTGCGGCAACGCCTGATCTGGCGCGGCATCGATGCGGTGCTCACTGAGGTGGAGCCGGGCGACCCGGTGCCGGCCACTGGCGCGGTCTACCTGCTCGGCGGCGGTGAGGACGCCGCCCAGGTCTCGGCGGTGAGGGGCCTGCAGGCGGACGGAAACCTGTTCCGGGCCATCGACAACGGAGCCGTGCTGTTCGCGGTCTGCGCGGGCTATCAGATCGCCGGGAAGACGTTCACGGTCGGCGAGCAGGACACGGTGATCGAGGGCCTGGGCCTGCTCGACGCGACCACGCGCCGCGGCACTGACCGCGCCGTGGGCGAGATCCTCACTTCCTGGACGCATCCGGACGGGTCCGAGTCGCTGATCACCGGCTTCGAGAACCACGGCGGGTTCACCTATTTGGGCGCGGACGCCACCCCGCTGGCGAAGGTGGAAGTGGGCATCGGCAATGCCGGCGA
>Ga0116180_1004439_pt1 | contig 10158 bp, 9 predicted proteins | sample AD_UKC073_MetaG_FD_89804 | JGI IMG/M metagenome (GOLD analysis project Ga0116180, IMG submission 89804) | Active sludge microbial communities of municipal wastewater-treating anaerobic digesters from USA - AD_UKC073_MetaG | ecosystem: Engineered > Bioreactor > Anaerobic > Digestate | place: USA... | reverse complement strand
CGGCAGCATGCCGATGGAGCCGGTGAGCATGGAGGCTTCGTCGGAGAGGATGTCACCGAACATGTTGCCGGTCACCATCACGTCGAACTGCTTGGGCGCACGCACCAGCTGCATGGCGGCGTTATCCACCAGCATGTGGGACAGCTCCACGTCCGGGTAATCAGCCGACAGCTCGATCATCACGTCACGCCACAGCTGGGTGCACTCGAGCACGTTCATCTTGTCCACCGAGCACAGCTTCTTGCCACGCTTGCGGGCTGCTTCGAAGGCGACCTTGCCGATGCGGCGGATTTCGGAGTCGGAGTACACCATGGTGTTGAAGCCGACGCGCTCGCCACCTTCCTCACGAATACCGCGGGGCTGGCCGAAGTAGATATCACCGGTCAACTCACGGACGATCAGGATATCCAGACCAGCAACGACTTCCGGCTTCAGGGTGGAAGCATTGGCCAGCTCGGGATAAAGGATCGCCGGGCGCAGGTTGGCAAACAGGTTGAGTTCCTTGCGGATGGCCAGCAGGCCGCGCTCGGGGCGCTGCTCGCGGGGCAGGTTGTCCCACTGGGGGCCGCCGACGGCGCCGAGCAGGATCGCATCGGCAGCCTTGGCGAGCTTGCTGGTGGCCTCGGGATAGGGGGTGCCAGTGGCATCCACTGCACAGCCGCCGATCAGGGCGGTTTCAGCTTCAAAGTTGAAACCGTCGCCACGCAGGGCGTCGAGCACGCGCAGGGCCTGCTCCATGATTTCGGGGCCGATGCCGTCTCCGGGCAGAACGCAGATCTTCATTATGTCTTTCTGTTTTGGTTGGATGACGCCGACCCTCGGGCCGGCGGGCAATCAGGCAAACAGCCAGGGCTGTTCGATGCGACGACGGGCCTCGAACTCACGGATCTTGTCGGCATGGCGCAGGGTCAGACCGATATCGTCCCAGCCGTTGAGCAGGCATTCGCGACGGAAAGCATCCACATTGAACGGGATCACCTTGCCGTCGGGACGCGTGATGGTCTGGGTTTCCAGATCCACGTTCAGGCGGTAGCCGTTTGTACCCAGACACTGGGCAAAAAGCGCATCGACTTCGGCAGCATCCAGCTTGATCGGCAGCAGACCGTTCTTGAAGCAGTTGTTGAAGAAGATATCGGCGAAGCTCGGCCCGATGATGACGCGGAAGCCGAAATCCTCCAGCGCCCACGGAGCGTGCTCCCGCGAGCTGCCGCACCCGAAGTTATCGCGGGCGAGGAGGATCTGGGCACCTTGATAGCGCGCCTGGTTAAGCACGAAATCGGGGTTCCGGGGCCGGCCGGAGTTGTCCTGCCCCGGCTGCCCGACATCGAGGTAGCGCCATTCGTCGAACAGGTTGGGGCCGAAGCCGCTGCGCTTGATCGACTTGAGGAACTGCTTGGGGATGATCGCGTCGGTATCGACATTGGCGCGATCCATGGGCGCCACCAGACCATCGAGTTTACGGAAGGGATTCATTTACTTGGCTACCTTCTGGATGGCTTCACCACCCTTTTCAATATCTTTCCCCAGACCCTCAACGGTATTGCAGCCCGTCAGGACAAGCATCGCAATGACGCCGGCCATCGCCGTCAATCTACGCAGATGAGTACGCATGGGCGCGCCCTTCTGCTCAGGCCAGTTCGCGCACATCGGCGAACCGACCGGCGATCGCGGCGGCAGCGGCCATGGCCGGGCTGACCAGATGTGTCCGCCCACCCGCGCCCTGACGCCCTTCGAAGTTGCGATTCGAGGTGGACGCGCAGCGCTCGCCCGGCTCAAGCCGGTCGGCATTCATGGCGAGGCACATGGAGCAACCGGGCTCACGCCACTCGAAGCCCGCTGCGATGAAGATCTTGTCGAGGCCTTCCGCCTCGGCCTGACGCTTGACCAGACCGGAACCCGGCACCACCAGCACCAGCTTGACGTTGTCGGCCTTGCGACGACCGCGGGCCACGAAGGCTGCAGCACGCAGATCTTCGATGCGCGAGTTGGTACAGGAGCCGATGAAGACCTTGTCGACGGTGATGGCGTTGATCGGGGTACGCGGATTGAGCCCCATGTACTGAAGCGCCCGCTCAATGCCCTCGCGCTTGACCGGATCCTTCTCGAGGACCGGATCGGGCACGATGCCGTCAATGGCCGCGACCATCTCGGGAGACGTCCCCCAGGTCACCTGCGGCTTGATGGCAGCGCCATTCAACTCGACCACCGCATCAAAGACGGCACCATCGTCGGAATGCAGGGTGCGCCAGTAGGCGACGGCCCGATCCCACTGGTCGCCACGGGGCGAGAAGGGACGGTCCTTGAGATAGGCCACGGTCTGGTCATCCACGGCAACCAGGCCGGCGCGGGCGCCCGCCTCGATGGCCATGTTGCAGATCGTCATGCGCCCTTCCATGCTCAGGCCGCGGATGGCGCTGCCACCGAACTCGATGGCGTAGCCCGTGCCGCCGGCCGTGCCGATGCGGCCGATGATGGCAAGCACCACGTCCTTGGCTGTCACACCGGCGCCCAGCTGACCATCGACGCGGACCAGCATGGTCTTCGACTTCTTCTGCAGCAGGCACTGGGTGGCCATCACGTGCTCGACCTCAGAGGTGCCGATGCCGTGGGCCAGACAGGCGAACGCGCCGTGGGTCGAGGTATGGGAGTCACCGCAGACCACGGTCATGCCCGGCAGGGTGGCGCCGTTCTCGGGTCCGATGACGTGGACGATGCCCTGCCGCTCATCCTTGAACGGGAAGTAGGCCAGGGCACCGACCTCACGGATGTTGCTGTCCAGGGTTTCCACCTGCTGGCGGGAAACCGGATCCTGGATGCCCATTTCCCAGTGGTCGGTGGGTGTATTGTGATCCGCCGTCGCAACGATGGAATCGACACGCCAAGGCTTGCGGCCAGCCAGCTTGAGGCCTTCAAAGGCCTGCGGGCTGGTGACTTCATGAACGAGGTGACGGTCGATGTAGATCAGCGCGGTACCGTCATCCTCGACGTGCACCACGTGACTCGACCACAGTTTTTCGTAAAGCGTTTGCGCTTGCATGGGCGAAGGACTGGTAGGGGCAGAGAAACCTTAATTATTTCACAGGCTTCGTGTGCTGAGTAGCTTGCTCGTAGAGCGGCATCACACGGGCTGCGTACTGGGCCAGATCCTGCTGCCGGCTCTCACTGGAAGGGTGGGTGGACAGCCACTGGGGCGGCTGCCCGCTGCTGGCCTTGCCCATCTTCTGCCACAGGCTGATCGCAGCACGCGGGTCGTAGCCGCCCCGGGCGGCCAGTTCGACACCGATGCGGTCGGCCTCGATCTCATGCTCGCGGCTGTTCGGCAACTCGAAGGTTACCTTGGCGACGGAGCCGATCAGGTCGGTCCCCATCTGCCCCACCCCGAGGGCCGCCCCCAGCACGCTCACCCCGATGTTGGTCACCATTGCCTGGGACGCTCGCTCCCGCGCATGCTCGCGCAGGGCGTGGGCGATTTCGTGGCCCATGATGGCGGCGATCTCGTCGTCACTGAGCTGAAGCTTTTCGATGATGCCGGAGTAGAACGCGATCTTGCCGCCCGCCATGCACCAGGCATTGAGCTCGGGCGAGGTGAGAACATTCACCTCCCAGCGCCACTGGGGCGCGTCAGGGCGGAACGCACCGGTGGTGGGGATCAGACGGCTCGCCACGGCACGTACCCGCGCCACCTGATCCTTGTCCCGGTTGAGGGCGTTCTTCTGCCCCGCCTGCTGGAGAATCTTCTGATAGCTCTGGGAAGACGCCTTGTCCATCTCCCCGGACGACACCATCATCATCTGCTTGCGCTCGATGCCGACGGCCCCGGTATGGGTCGTATTCACTGTCTGGCAGGCGCTGACAAGCGCTGCGGTCACAATCATCGGGGCGGCGTCCCGCATCCAGTTGAATCCTGTGCTCATATCTCTTTCCGGTTACACATATGTTCAGGGGCGTCGGCCTGGGCCGGCCCCCCATCCTTCCACCAGCCAAGCAGCGCGACCAAGCCCATCAGGGCAAACAGCGCCCCCAGCGAATAGGTCCATTCAGGACCGATCGACTCCCAAGTGTAGCCGCTGATGATCCCTCCCATCATGCCGCCGGCGCCAAAGGATATGCTTCCATACAAGGCCTGCCCCCGGGCCTGATGCTGGGTACCGAACCAGTGATTCACCGCCGCCACGGCCGCCGCGTGGTAGGCACCGAAGGTCGCCCCATGCAGGACCTGGGCAAACACGAGCACAGCCACCGACTCCGCCCCCCAGCCGATCAGGACGAAGCGCAGCACCGCAGCGACAAAACTCAAGACCAGCAGATCCCGCAACGAAAAGGCTTTCAGGAGTTGGGGCATTCCCATGAAAACGGCGATCTCCGCAACGACGCCGAGGGTCCACATCCACCCGACCAGCGACTTGCTGTAGCCATGGGCGACCAGGTGCAAGGAATAGAAGATGTACAGGGCACCATGGGCCGCCGACATGAAGAAGCACGCAGCCAGCAGCCCGACGACCTCGGGGCGCCGGAGGATCGAACGCAAGGCCACCGGCTGCTGAGGCACGCCAGGCTTGCCGGCCTCGGGAATCAGCATGGCACAAGTAAAGATGCCCACCAGCATCGCCAGAGTGATCCATAACAAGGCACGCACCGGCAGACCATCCAGCAGATACCCGAGCCCAAGCACCGCGATCACGAAACCCACCGACCCCCACACCCGGATATTGCCGTAGCGGCTGGCCTGGCCCTTGAGGTGGGCAAAGGTCAGCGTCTCCACAAGGGGCAGCGCCGCGCTCCAGAAGAAGGACAGGAAGGCCATGCTCAGGAACAGCCCGACATAGGCGTCCGTAATCAGGAAGCCGGCAAAGCCGATGACCGACAGAAACGCCGACAGACGCACGATGGGTGTACGCACACCCAGCCGGTCTGCCAACCAGCCCCACAGGGTCGGCGCCAGCATGCGCATCACCGACATCAGCGACATCAGCACTGCGATCTGCGCAGCGGAGCTGCCGATGGACTGCAGATAGAGACCGAAATACGGTGAAAAGGCGCCGATGAAAGCGAAGTAGAAGAAGTAGTAGCCCGACAGGCGCCAATAAGGAATCATCGGCGCGATTCTACCCGGCCATGAAAAAGAGCGCCCGAAAGCGCTCTTCCCGTTGCAGACGTCCGTCGGAGAATCAGTTGACGGTCGCGCCCTTCAGCATTTCGTAGAGTTCGTCCTTGAGCTTAAGCCTGCGTTTCTTCAGATCTTCAAGCTCGAAGTCGGTGGCGGTCTCGGCGTGAACCTCCACGCGGACCACATGCCGATTGACATCGTGATATTCGTCAAAAAGCCGTGCGAAGTGCCCGTTGGACATTTTCAGGGCGTGAATCTGCTCGCGATACTCCGGAAGCTCGTGGTTCAGATCGTGTTGCTCCATGCAGTCATCTCCCGCTTTGTCATTGGATTTCGAAAGTTCGTGAATCCACTCTACGCCGCAGAAGCCCGGGAAAAGTTGACTGCGATCAACTCCTCGGCCGGGGTGACGGTACGGCCTGGGCGCCTTGCGGGGCGAGACCTGCAATTTTTGGTGTCGCACACAGCACATCGGCGTTCTGGGCCCGGTGCCGCAGGGCGTGATCCATCAGCACGATGGCCAGCATGGATTCGGCAATCGGGGTGGCGCGGATCCCCACACAGGGATCATGCCGGCCGTGGGTATTCACCACCACCGGCTCGCCGGCCTTATTGACTGACTGCCGATCAAGGCGCGTGCTCGACGTCGGCTTGATGGCCATGCTCACCACCACATCCTGACCGGTGGAAATTCCACCGAGCACACCGCCCGCTTGGTTCGACAGAAAGCCCTCGGGACTCATTTCATCGGAGTGCTGGGTACCCAGCTGGGAAACACTGTCAAAGCCGGCGCCAATCTCGACGCCCTTGACGGCATTGATGCTCATCATGGCGTGGGCGATGTCGGCGTCAAGGCGGTCGTAGACCGGCTCGCCCCAGCCCACCGGCACACCGGTGGCAACCACATTGATGCGCGCACCGACGGAGTCACCGGACTTGCGCAGATCGTCCATGTAGCTCTCGAGCTGCGGCACAATCGCCTGGTTCGGAGCAAAGAAAGCGTTGCCATCCACCTCGTCCCAGGACACGAAGGGAATCTTCACCGGCCCCAGCTGGGCCATGTAGCCACGGATCACGATGCCGTAGCGCTCCTGCAGCCACTTGCGGGCAATCGCGCCTGCTGCGACACGCACGGCGGTCTCCCGCGCCGACGAGCGACCACCACCGCGATAGTCGCGGATGCCGTATTTCTGCCAGTAGCCGTAATCGGCGTGGCCAGGACGGAAGCTCTCGGCGATATTGCCGTAATCCTTCGAACGCTGATCCTGGTTGCGGATCAGCAGTGCAATCGGGGTGCCGGTGGTGACACCCTCGAAAACACCCGACAGGATTTCCACCGCGTCGGGCTCCCGGCGCTGGGTGACATGCCGGGACGTACCGGGCTTGCGCCGGTCGAGTTCCGCCTGGATGTCGGCCTCGCTGATGGCCAGGCCCGGCGGACAGCCGTCCACCACGCAACCGATGGCAGGGCCATGGGACTCGCCGAAGGAAGTGACGCAGAAGAGCGTGCCGAGCGTATTACCGGACATGGGGAACTCGCGAAAAACGGGATGGGAGGAGAATCTAGCACGCCGCCGGCACAGGTCCGGCGGCGGGAACGGCGCTCAGCTTACTGGAAAAACTCGTCAAGCCGGCCAAACACAGGGTGCTCGCCCACGTGCTGACGCACGTAGAGCACATCCTCGAGCTTCTCGACCTGCTTGATCATCTTGTCGAGCCGCTCGTCTTCAAAGATCAGCAGCCAGATGCGGCTGGTCTCGGCATTGCCGACGGGCATGCACAGGATGCCCTCCACGTTGAATGCCCGGCGGGCAAAAAGGCCGCAGATGTGGCTCATCACGCCGGGGTGGTTGGCCACCCCCAGTTCCAGCACGACCTTGTGAAAACCGCCGTGCTCGGGAACGTCGGGAATGTATTCGGAAAGGTTGGTGTTCTGTTCGGACATCGTGTTCTCTCCTCGGGGCTCAGCCGATCATCTCGGAGTTGGCGGCGCCCGGCGGCACCATCGGATAAACGAATTCGTTCGGGTCGATCGTGGCGTGGATCAGGCAGGGACCCGGGGTGTTGAGCGCTTCCGCAAGGGTGGCGCGGGGGTTCGGTGCCGGATCCAGATCGACCGCGCGCATGCCGAAGCCGTCGGCGATCTTGAGGAAGTCGGTGGGACGCTCGTAGCGCGACGCCATGATGCGCTTGCCGTAGAAGAGGTTCTGCTGCTGATGCACCAGGCCAAGGGACTGGTTGTTGAACAGCACGATCTTCACGTTGACGTTTTCCTGGGCGGCGGTAGCCATCTCCTGGATGTTCATCTTCAGGCTGCCGTCACCGGAGAAACACACCACGGTACGATCCGGCGCAGCCAGCGCAGCGCCGATCGCCGCGGGGAAGCCGAAGCCCATGGTGCCGAGACCGCCGGAGTTGAGCCACTGGCGCGAACGGCGGAAGGGGTAGGCCTGGGCCACCCACATCTGGTGCTGGCCGACGTCGCTGGTGATGATGGCGTTGTCGTCCAGACAGTTGGCCACGGCATGGATCAGGCCGTAGGGCGAGCGCGGGTTGTCGATGCCCGGCATGGCCAGCGGGAAGCGGCCCTTGAGGCTTTCCACGTGGGACAGCCAGCGCTTGCGCAGCTGGGGCTTGACGCGCGGCAGCAGCTCGGAGAGCACCTGCCCCACGTCACCGGCGATGGCCACATGGGCGTTCTTGACCTTGTGCAGCTCGGAGCGGTCGATGTCGATGTGGATGATCTTGGCGTTCGGGCAGAACTCGGCCGTCTTGCCGATGGCGCGGTCGTCGAAACGCGCGCCAACGCAGATCAGCAGATCGGCCTCTTCCAGCACGTAGTTGGTGTAACGGGCACCGTGCATGCCCAGCATGCCCAGGGACAGGGGGTGGTCCATGGGCATGGCGCCGAGCGCCATCAGGGTCATGGTGGTCGGCAGGGAGGCCTGCTCGGCCAGGGTCACGGCCATGTGGGCGGCACCCGAATGGATCACACCGCCGCCCAGATAAAGCACGGGGCGCTCGGCAGACTCGATCATCTTCGCAGCTTCTTCGATCGCGGCAATGTCGAAGCTCGGCGCAGCATCGGGAACCACCACATCGGGGAATTCCTCGAAGCTCACCATCTGGTTCTGCACGTCCTTCGGCACGTCGATCAGCACCGGGCCCGGGCGATCAGACATGGCGATGCGGAAGGCTGCGGGAACCGCGGTCAGCAGCTCCTTGGCCGAACGGACCAGGAAGTTGTGCTTGGTGATGGGGATGGTCAGGCCGTAGGTGTCGACTTCCTGGAAAGCATCGGTGCCGATCATCGACAGCGGCACCTGGCCGGTCAGCGCGATCATCGGGATGGAGTCGAGCTTGGCATCAGCGATGGCAGTGATCAGATTGGTGGCACCCGGACCGCTGGAGGCCAGGCACACCTCGGGGCGGCCCGAGACACGTGCCATACCCTGGGCAATGAAGCCCGCACCTTGTTCATGGCGGCAAAGGACGTGGTGGATCTGCTCGCTCTTGGACAGGGCGTCATACATTGGCAGGGCCGCACCGCCGGGCACACCGGCGATGGTGTTAATTCCCTGCCGTTCGAGCAGCTTCACGATCAGGTCTGCTCCAGTCATTTGCATCATCGATTTCTCCTTGGGGCTTGGAAGCCGAAACGCTTTCCGGGCCTGGGGTGCAACAAAAAGACAAAACCCCCGCCGGTTGCGCGCCGGCGGGGGTCTGAAATTCTTTATCGACTACCTGGGGACCCTTACGACGCGCGCTCACCTACGCTTACTACGCGTACTACAGCAACGACGTCGACAGGCAGGGCGAATGCGAAAAGGGTCATGAGGTCATCTACAAGACTAGCCTTGAATTATTCTCACAACAGACCGAAAACACAAGCGCTATTTTTCCGACATGGCTCATGCATGCTCCGCTGTGTGCTGCTTATCACGCAATACACGACGCAGGATCTTGCCCACGTTGCTCTTCGGCAACTCGTCACGAAACTCGACAAAGCGCGGCACCTTGTAGCCGGTCAGCCCCGCCCGACAGTGCGCAATGAGTGCCTCGGCCGTCAGCGCAGGATCCTTGCGCACCACAAAGACCTTCACCGCCTCGCCGGAATGCTCGTCGGGCACGCCCAGCGCCGCCACCTCCATCACGCCGGGGTGTGCCGCCACCACGTCCTCCACTTCATTCGGATAGACGTTGAAGCCCGACACCAGGATCATGTCCTTCTTGCGATCGACGATGCGCACGAAGCCATCATCATCGATGGTTGCCACATCCCCGGTGCGCAAGTAGCCATCATGGGTGAAGGCCCGCGCCGTATCCTCCGGCCGGTTGTAGTAGCCCTTCATGACCTGAGGCCCCTTCACGCACAACTCACCGGGGATCCCTCTGGAGACCTCGTATCCGTCATCGTCTCGCAGACTGATGTCGGTCGAGGAGATGGGCAGACCGATGGAGTGGTTGAACTCGGGCAGATCGAGGGGATTGATGCACACGGCAGGAGAAGTCTCGGTAAGGCCGTAGGCTTCCGCCAGGGGCTTGCCGGTCACCTTCTTCCAGCGATCGGCCACGGCCTGCTGCACCGCCATCCCGCCGCCAAGGGCCACCCTGAGCGTGCCGAAATCGAGCTTCTCGAATTCCGGGTTGTTGAGCAGGGCATTGAACAGCGTATTTACGCCGGTGATAACGGTAAACGGGTACTTGCCCAGCTCGGCAACAAAGGCCGGGATGTCCCGGGGATTGGTGATCAGCACATTGCTGGCGCCGATCTTGAAGAAGGTGAGGCAGTTCGCGGTGAGCGAGAAGATGTGATAAAGCGGCAAGGCGGTGACGATGAGCTCCTCACCCTCCTTCACGTAGGGGCTGATCCACGCATGGGCCTGCTGCAGGTTGGCGATGATGTTGCCGTGAGTCAGCATGGCGCCCTTGGCGACGCCGGTGGTGCCACCCGTGTATTGCAGGTAGGCCAGATCGTCGTGGGTGATCGGGACCGGCTTCAACGAATGGGCCGCGCCCTGGCGCAGCGCCTCGCGAAACGTCACCGCCTG
>Ga0116180_1004437_pt1 | contig 10159 bp, 13 predicted proteins | sample AD_UKC073_MetaG_FD_89804 | JGI IMG/M metagenome (GOLD analysis project Ga0116180, IMG submission 89804) | Active sludge microbial communities of municipal wastewater-treating anaerobic digesters from USA - AD_UKC073_MetaG | ecosystem: Engineered > Bioreactor > Anaerobic > Digestate | place: USA... | reverse complement strand
GGGAAATCGGTAGCGGATCTATTTGTGGTGGAACTTGAAAAATTTTGGGTGGACTGGAGGTCTTCTGGTGAGACTGCACGGGTGCATGGCTAGGCTGTGGAATGCCCGGATGTCTCGGGTGGGAGCCGTGCGCGCCGCCGGCGCGCGAGGCGTTACGCCAGCACGAGGCTGACGCGCAGCGGCCTGCGAGACTGTGAGTTGGGCAGAAAACGACCCAAGATTATTCTTCTTGGGAGCTGGGGAGAACCACAACACGCTGTGAAATCGAAAACGGGCCCAAACTCTTGCCAAGTTTCCCGGTATTGGCGTTAAACAGTTTCAGGCAACCATCCACACTAATGACCTGGCCCGACCACTCAGGCTCCCCAGTTTTCGCAGAGATGTCCTTGATCCGATCATGCCAACGGAGTTCGTAAACTTGGTGGCTAAGGAAGGTACCCGCTGACTTTGCGAGCAAGGGTGGGCCCTGATATGCGGTGTTACAGAGCGTGATGAATAGATCGAATTCCATAGGATGGCCTGGGGAAGCTTTGATCGGTCAATATGAACACAAATAGCCAAGTTGGCAGATCAGCTGCTCAGATAACACAGCAAACAGTGCTGACAGTAGTGCAGATGATGTTCGTTATGCCTCCGGTGGCCAACAGGCCGCCGGCGGCCGCCTGGGGCCGGCACAAGCCGGTACCAGGCGTTACTTGGCTACGAGACGATCCGCAATGGCCATGAGCTCCACAATCTGGTGGATGGTCATATCGCCAGCAGGTTCGACCTCGCCTGTCAGGAGATCCTGCAGGGCTTCCTTGCCTTGCTTGCCGGTCAGCCACAGGATTGCCGACTGCACTGATCCCCCACCATAGCGAGCATGCAGTTCACGGTTGACGGCGCGCTCCACGTCCAACAGGGCCGTGGCCGGTGCGGCGGTGCCAGCTGATCGGTAGACGCGGGTGACCGCCTCGATGTAGACGGCCAACTTTTCTGCTTGGGCCTGACGCTTGCGGTTGCGGGCCGCCGAGTAGTCCAGAGGGCCTGCCAGGGCATCGGCGTGCAGCTCGGAATACTGCTGCAGCTCCACCACGCCTGGCACGGTTGGGCCGTTGTATCCCCTTTCCATCACCACGATCTTTCGTTTTCGGGCAACGCTGGCGGTACTGGCCGCTTCCAGGGCGCGTGCTTCGTGCGAGATGGGCCAAACGAGCAGTGGTGCGTGCGGCTGGCCATGCACGGCCCACCTGCCCGTCGTATTGAGGAAACGCAGGTATTGGGCGGCAGAGCCGCCCAGGCGTTCGAGTTCCAGGCGGCCAAGCCCGTGATCGGGTAGGCACAGCAGGAGGTGGCGGGTGGTGGTAGTCATGTGCTAAGTCAACCTGGTTGCGGCACTAGGCCCAGGGCGATGAGCTGCTCAATTTTGCCCAGATCTAACAGCCACTTTGAAACCTGGGCGCTGTCAATGTCCCGAACGCCACTATGGGCCCTGAACTCTTCTGGGGAAACACCGAACTCCATCTGGAAAAACTTGCCTGTTGTATTCGAACGAGCAAGAACTCTGTAGGTATGGTGGTTCCAACCGTCGGGGTCAATCAAGATCAGCTGTGAGTCAGCTCCTGAGTATTTGATCGCCTTGTCTTTCCTGATGATCACTTCGGACCATTCTTCGAATGCTTTTGGGACTCTTGGTGCCGCATTTCTGTAGGCGGCCACCTGAGCGGCCTCAAGTTTGGCTTCTTCGAGACGGTTGAATTTTGAATAGACGACGAAGAGTATGAATGGCGACATGAAAAGCACAGAACAGAAGAGTGCAAATGCATCGTTTTTGGTAAACCGTTTCATGGTGTGTCCTCATGGGTTTAAGTGGGATGGATCATTGAGGGTGGTCCTGGCGGTTGATACCGGTCTATGTGGCGGGGTTGGGAGCTCTACGAGCCGCAGGCACGTGGGGCGATGCACCAGCACGAGGCTGACGCGAAGCGGCCTGCGAGACTGGTGAGTCGGTATTACTGGAATAGTTGTTCATGAAGGTGGCTGCAGCACAGCAGGCATCCTGGACGCGGCCGCAGCTCGGAAGGGATCTTCTATTCGGTCAAGGGCTGCTTGTTCTTGGGCCTGTTTTTCAAGAGCTTGCACAGTGAGCGAATGCAGTTGCTTGATGAGCGGCTGGAGTCTGTCGAGCGCATCCCTGCATTGGTTCATCGCCTGCTCGTAGCTGATCAGGTTGAACCACGAAAGCACATCAAGGCCGGGTTCGAGGATGAAGTCAACAGCCAGGTCGAAAAAGTCGTCGGGTACATCAATGTCGGGCACCTCTGATCTCTTTGGGAGGGCGGCGGCGAGATCTCGTAGGGCATTTTCAGCAGCACGAACGGCTACTTTGGCGTCTTCGTTACTCATGGACGAGATAGCTGACACCACCTTGCTCTTGCTGGTGGCGTCGAAAAACTCACTGACACCAGCGCCATCACAGGCGGTCAGGGCTCTCTGAACCTGGCGCTGCGCGGTGGCTGCCAGGTTCTGCCAGGTCTTCACCCGCCCTACCCTGGCTTTCGCGGATTGAAGCCGCTCGGTTTGTTGATGGTGCTGGGCCGCGACGGTGGTGTTTGTTGCGAGCTCGGCCAATGCCGTGGCGCTCACCCAGATCGTTGCCGCCTGTCTGCCTGCGGCCATGTCGCGGTCGAGCTGATCCTGGGCGGCCTGCAGGCTGGCTTCCGCATCGGTCGTCAGAACCGCATCGACCAGCCGGGCCAGAACGGACGTTGACCGGCGTTCCTTGTCGGCGGCTACAGCGCGGTGCGCGGCCTCCAGTTCTCGCTGGGAGGCCAGGACCTGCTGGGCCAGGTCCTCAAGGGTGCCCAGGGTGATGTCAGGTTTCTTCATGGCGATCAACCTGCGCTGCTATGCCGGCGCCTCTGCAGGCGTCTAGGCGTGCCAAGAGGAACTGGTAGTGCTCAGCGTGGTACGAGCCCATCCAGCCCAGATTCTCGCGGAGCCACAACTCTTGAGCATCATCACGCTGCGCGGGTGTCAGTTCGCTCATGCGTTTGTCACGGACAGCGTTGAAGTCTGGGATCTTCGCCGTGTTGGCTGCTCCATCGCGAACGATCGTTGCCACAAGTTCAGTGAACACACTCACTTGTTCAGGCCATCCCAGCGCAGTGCTATGCATCGCGCTGCCAGATTGATGGGCCAGTTGGTTCTGCAGTTGACGGCTGATGCCGACTGCGGGCGTATCACACGCGGTGGCGTCGAGCAGGTTTTGTGCGTCTTGAGCATTTTTCGAATCGCTGTCTGTCATTTTTTGATCTCCCAAGGCTTGAGGGGGGTTGTGTAGCTGAGAAAAAGGGGGTGAAGGGGATCACCGCTTTTGGTGCAGCCAAAGTGGAGCACGGGCTTACCGCTGCTGAGCAGGAGGCCGAGCACGTTGTCAAAGTGGTGCCTGAGTTCCTTGGGAACCTTGGTGCGACTTCCCCAGCATGGGACCAGGACATCGGCGTCGCCAATGATCTGCTTCAGGTAACCCTGATGCACCAGGCTGAATGCAGGGAGTGGATCCAGCAGCAGGTCTTTCACATCCTTGGACCGGTACGCAAACACGTTGCCGACGATCATCCGCCCTGCTCCCTGCAATTCGCTGAAGCCGATCCATTTGCGCACGGTTGGGTCGTTATCGATTGCGTCTGCGGTGGACGGGTTGATGCCGAAATAGGCAATGGATTTCCCGACCAGTGCAATTTGACGGTCAAGGCGGTAGCGGTATTTACCGCAGTCGGAAATGATGGCGCTCATGGTTTCACCATTCAGGTTTTGAGTGGATCAACGTAGGTGCCCAGGCGTACGGACCACCAGTCTCGGCCGGGGTCATTTGCGTTATCGGCTTCCATTGCCACCATTAGGGCGATAAGCGCGGCCCGGGTGCGCGGGGATTTACCGCCTCCTGCACTGACGGTGCAGAACTCAATGGATGCGCCGGATTTCTCATCCCAGACGCTGACATAAACATCGCTGTCACCGTCGAGCCCAACGCGCAAATGGGCATGTGGGCTCATGTCGCCAATTCGGCCTACGTCTTTGCTTTTAGGCCAGACGATTTCTGGGTGCTCTTGAACTGAATTGGTGGATTTTTCAGTCATTGATGCTCCTATTCATTTTGTGTGGTGTTGGATCGAACAATCCATATCAATCCGTTTGGCGCCGTGGCCGGGTGACTGTTCTCGTTCCACGGGTACGCCCTTGTGGATGGATTCGCGGGATCGTGCTGCTGTCGGCTTGGATTTCTTCATGCAGCTCATCAACGGCGAACTGTTTGGCTGCACGCACACCCAGGATGATTTCTTCGCGGCGGCTTTCAATTTCGGGGAGTAGGGTTTCGATGCGCGGGCCGAATGGTGCAGCCGCGGTTGAAGCTTTAGAGGTGTGCATCGCCATGGTTCGCCTGGTGTTGCCTACGAGCTTCCACAGCGCCTCGCGGAGCTCGATGAGTTGCCTAGCCTCGACCAGCAGTTCGCGCGCCACATCCTCAGTGGCCTGGAAGGCGGAATAGCCCTTGCGCTTGCGCAGCACTTCGTTGGGTTTGAGTCGTTCGTACAGCCAGCGACCAGACGAACTCTTGAACCACTGGACAAACGTCGGGTGCCGGCTGTCGGTGCCTCCCCACTGTCGGCGCAGGAACCTGATGGCGATCTTGCCTGGTGCTGGCGGTTGCGCGGCTTCTAACGCCTGGGCGTAGCGAAACACCACGTCATCTATCTCCATGATCTTGGCGAAAACGCCCTTCAATGACTCGAATCCATTGAGCTGATCCTCCTTCCCAACCAGGGGGAGGTAGCGCAAGGAGCCCATCCGTTCGACTTCGCGTTTCTGCATTGTTCTATGTGACTTCACGTTGTATCTTCACAGGCAACAACCTATCTTTACAGAGGCTTGCCCGGGGTTTAGCAGGTAGCTTTACCTGCTTATATTGGTTATCTGCCTTCTAACCTGAGGTGCCCTATTGTGCATCAATAATCACGCAACAACACAAGAAAGATTGTGAAGATAGATGCTGACATCACTCTGTTGCATGTAAGATTAGCATTCACGCAACGCATTCAACGCTTAAAGGGCACCCAAATGAAGCAAAAACGTACCTGCATCGGCCTCGATATCGGCCGCAGCGCAGTCAAGATCGTTGCCAGGCATGGCAAGGGAGAGAAGGCGGAACTGGTGTTCCCATCGGCTTTCTCACCGGCACGACGCATCACAGATGAGCATGAAGCGCGGCGTTCGGCCGCTGAAACGGTGGAGGTGAACGGGAAGGCTTACTTCGTGGGTGAGACCGCCCTACTCCAGGGCCGCGATGATCTGATCTCAGGATTGACAGACGACTGGGCAATGTCAGACCAACATGCAGCACTCGTCCTGGCCAGCTTCAAGAAGCTGGCCGAGATGGGCGTTCCGAACGTGGACCGGGCGCTGGTCGTGGTAGGCCTGCCCGCTCGCTTGTTCGCGCACCAGAAGAATGAGTACCTGGCGCAGGTGTCCGAGCTGGTGAAGCAGGGTGAGGTGAAAGTCGTTCCGCAGTCACTCGGGCCGTATTACTCAATGATGTTCGACGCGGCGGGTCTGCAGGAGTCGGATTTTGATTCTGACGACAGCAGCTGGGGGATTATTGAGGTGGGCCAGTACACGACGGACTTTGCCCTGGTCCAGCGCGGGCGCCCTATTGAGCATGCATTTGACAGCTGCGAGGGCATGCAGCGCGCGGCAACGGATTTGCAGCCGCTGATCATGCGCAAATTCAAGATCCAGCCTTCTATGACGGAGAGCACGAATTTGCTGGCCAATCCAGTGATGAAGCATTACGGCGAAAAGCGTGATGTCACGGTTGAGGTTCGTGCCGCAGCAACGCAGCTGACCCAGACGATCATGGACAAGGCCAATCAGGTTTTTGGTGACCGAACGCGGAGCATGGACGGTATTCGCGTGGCCGGTGGAGGTGCACCACTGGTGATTGAAGCGCTTAAGGAGAAATGGCCGAACGCATCAATGGCCGATAACTCGCGCTTTACGGTAGCCGATGGTTTTTGCCGGTTTGCACTGGGCCTTGAAAACTACCGCTCTTCGCAGGGAGAGTGAATATGGCCACGTCAGGAAGTTGGATTCGCGGGCGTCCATCCGGCGGCATTCGACAGGTCAACGTTCGCTATGAAATCTCTGATCCCCAATGGCGGGAGATTGAGGAATATGTCGAACGGATTCCCTTTAAAAAGGTGAATCAGGATCTGTTGAAGGCTCTCTTACTGGGCTCAAAGATTCTGCTCGACCAGTCAGGCGTCCAGGTGGAGGTTCCCGAGGCGCTTGATACCGCGGGCCAAAAGCCCGCGGCGCCGAGGCCTCTCCAGGCCGAGGCGCCAGGAGCTGGCGTGCAGCCAACCGGTGCCTGGGTGCGCGCCAAGCTGACCAGTGGGCTGCGTCCACTGAACATCCGCTACTCGGTGGACGACAAGGCCTGGCAACCTATCGAGGATCTGCTGGAGCGGGTTCCCTACAAGAAGGTGAACCACGTGATGCGCTACGCGCTGCTGCTGGGCTCCAAGATCATGCTCGACACCTATGACACGAGCAAGTCTGTGGCGGCCGGCGAGAGCCGGCCATCGTCAGTTGTTCAGGCGCGGCCGCAGGCCGCGCCCTCCCCTGCTGCAGCTGCTCCAGCACCCATTAGCAATGCTGCAAAAACCATGTTCTCCCAATACGGCTAAGCCGAAACCACTATGCCCATCCAGAATTTTTTCAGCAAAGCCAAGGCCTGGTTCAAAGGCCCTCCTGAGCTTCCATTGACACACGCATCCCTGTCCGGCCTGGCCGAACCCGGTGTGGAGCGAGCGCTCTCTGCGGTGATGGTGTCCGACCTCCTGCGCGAGCGGCGCGCTGAGCGCCGGTGGCGCATGACAAAGCGCACGTTCTTTGTCGTCATGGGTCTGTGCGGGCTTGCGTACTACGCTGCGCTGATGTCGCGCACATCCGCCCTCTCCTTCAGCTCCAGCACCGGCAACTTCGCTGCCGTCATCCGTGTGGAGGGTGAGATCGGCGCCAACACAGGTGCATCCGCAGACAAGATCATCCCTGCCCTGCGCCGGGCCATGGAGGATCCCAAGGCGGAATTGGTGATCCTGGCCATCGACTCAGGCGGCGGTGCTCCCGTTGAGGCGGAACGAATCGGCTATGTGATCGACCAGCTGCAGGCCAAGCATGAGAAACCTGTAGTGGCGGCAGTCCAGGGGATCGGTGCCAGTGCAGCCTACCTGCTGGCCCTGCACACCGACAAGATCTATGCGGCCAGGTTCAGCATGGTGGGCTCCATCGGCGCAGTCATGTCCTCGTGGGACGTGCACAAGGCGATCAACCGGTTTGAGGTGCGACAAGACGTGTATGCCAGTGGCGGCCTCAAGGCCATGCTCAACCCCTTCGTTGAGCAGACACCAGAGGCGCGCGCCAAGGCGCAGAGTCTGGTGGACATCGCTGGCAAGCACTTTGGCGATGAGCTGCAGCGCATGCGCGGATCCAAGCTGCAGGCGGGTGTGAACTACACATCGGGAGCTGTATGGGGTGGCATTGAAGCCCAGCAGATGGGCCTGGCTGACGAGCTGGCCACGCTGGATGAAATCGCCGGCAATGCCGGCCTGACGCTCAAGGAATATGGTCCTGGACGGCGAACCGTAACGCCCTTCTCTTTCTCCACCGAATACGTCAGAGACTGGATTCAGGAGACGCTTTCTGCGGGTGTCGCAGCCGCCATGTACGCGGCCAACACTCCTAAATTTAACTAATTTAATTCTTATTTATGTAGTTTCCAGAATTCATAACCACAAAAAAGCACACCAACCCGTACCCCATCAACGCATTGCCGGGCTTTCAGCGCTGAAAGCCCGGCATTTTTCCATCCGTCTGCAGCACTGGATTGGACTGACGGTGGTGGCAGATCGGCAAGTGAGCGATAGAGTCGATCTTTCAGCGCTGAAAGATCGACGCGCCAACCAAACCAGTGCATCCATGCGGCACGCGAATCGGGTAACTTTCAGCGCTGAAAGCCTATACCAAAGAAGCAGGCAAAGCATCAGTTGCACACGGAGCCGAAGATCTTTCAGAGCTGAAAGTCGGCACACTCGAAACGCAAAGATATTTTGTTTTACATATGACTTTCATTTTTAATTGTGCTTAATTTATATTTATCGTATTCTATGGCTGCAGTTCGTGTTGGCTTGCCGACTTTCAGCGCTGAAAGTCAACGCCAAAGAACCATGCAGAGCATCAGTTGCACGCGGGACCGAACAACTTTCAGCGCTGAAAGCGCTATTCAGAGGACACACACATGACAGCAAAGATAGTCACGGTTTTCAACCAGAAGGGCGGTTGCGGCAAAACGACCATCACCATGAGCCTGGCAGGATCAATGGCCAAACGAGGACACCGTGTTCTAGTTGTGGACATGGACCCTCAGGGCACCGCATCCCGCTGGGCCTCTGGGAAGCTCAACGAGTTCCCTGCAACGGTGATCAGCTTGTCGCCCATGGAAGGGCAGATGCATCGAGAAGTTCAGAAGTTTGTTGAAGATTACTCTTTAATTTTCATAGATTGTCCGCCGTCTATGAACTCCGTTGCACCTTCATCAGCCATGCTGATTTCGGACCTGGCCCTGATTCCGATCGTGCCAAGCCCAGCAGATATCTGGGCAGCGGCTGGTGCAATCAAGCTGTCTGAACAAGCGCAAGCCATCAACAACACGCTCACCGTGCGCCTGGTGGCGAACATGGTGCAGCGCTCCACATCTCTGGCCAAGGATCTTCTCGACCAGCTGGAGGAGGAGAACCCCGTACCCCTGTTGAAGGCGACGCTGGGCCTCAGAACCTCGTTCCGTGATTCCCAGATATACGGCTCGACGGTGCACGTCGTACCACGTGCTGCAGCCGCCGTGGCTGAAGTTGAAGCCATGGCAGATGAAGTGCTGGACCTGCTGAAGGTGCCGTTGATCGTGAAGACGCCGAAGAAGACGAAAGGAGCCAAGAAATGAGCAAGACCATTGACCGCAGGGCCGCTATGCGAAGCCAACTGCAAGATGAATCTGTTGCAGTCAACAACCGGTTCGCACTTGCTGAGCAGGCACTAAAGACACAACCTGCAGGCCTGGCTGCGCCACCCGCAGCCCAGGGCTCCAGGCCGACTTTCAGCGCTGAAAGTTCGGTGCCTGTGGATGCCAGCGGAAAAACATACATCAAGGTTGCCGTGGGCAAAGTACACGACAACCCGGTGAACGCACGGTTCATCTATGACCAGACCAAGGTCAAGGAGATGGGCGAAAAGATCAAGGCTGATGGCCAGCAGGTAGCAGCCCTGGCCATGCCTCACCCGGACAAGCCAGGCGAGTACATCCTCATTGACGGCCATTACAGAAAGCGTGGAATTATTTTCGCGGGAGTAGGGGAGATCGAGCTCGATGTGCGAAGCGAGGAACACTCCCAGCTCGAAATGTACCGGCTGAGCTACAAGCTCAATGTTGAGCGAAGCAGCCAAACTGCCATGGACAATGCCATGGCTTGGCGCTTGCTGCAGGAACTGGGACTTGTGGAGAACGAAGCGCAGATCGCTGAGCTCGTGGAGATGTCACCAGCAAACGTCAGCAAGACGTTGGCGCTACTGAACATCCCGGAACCAGTTGCTGAGCGTATGCGCGAACACCCAGAGCGGTTTGGTTTGTCCACTGGCTATGAGGTAGCCATGATGGCCAAGATCGTCGATCAGGACCAGCTGATGGCAATTGTCAACCGCATTGTTTCTGAAGGACTGTCGTCACGTGCAGTCGCTGAGATCCGTGAGCGCCTGGCAGATCCAAAGCCACGCAAGCGCAGTGACAACGCACGCCTCTACAAGATCAGGAACACAGAAGGGCAGATCGGTCAGTTGAAGGAATGGGACACGGGCAAGGTGTCGTTCGAGATCACCTTGCTAGACCCCAAGGACCGGGCTGAGCTTATGGCTGAACTGCGGTCAAGATTTGGCTTGAATGAGTGAAGCAGGATTTCAGTTTTGCTTCGTAACTACAACTTGTCGCGCCCGCTCAAGCGGTTCGCGCATGTCGGCATCCTCTGGGTGGAAGTAGACGTTCATCGTCGTCTGGATGTTGGCATGACGTGCC
>Ga0116180_1004418_pt1 | contig 10189 bp, 12 predicted proteins | sample AD_UKC073_MetaG_FD_89804 | JGI IMG/M metagenome (GOLD analysis project Ga0116180, IMG submission 89804) | Active sludge microbial communities of municipal wastewater-treating anaerobic digesters from USA - AD_UKC073_MetaG | ecosystem: Engineered > Bioreactor > Anaerobic > Digestate | place: USA... | reverse complement strand
ATCCAGGTGATCGCGGACAAGACCGGCTCGCTGATCGCCGCCTCGGCCCGCTTCGGCGGCATGGTCGCCGGCGCGACGCCGGAGGTGCTCGACGCCCTCGCCGCGTTCGGCGAGGAGGTCGGCCTGGTCTTCCAGCTGTCCGACGACCTCATCGACATCACCTCGGACAAGACCGGCAAGACCCCCGGAACGGACCTCCGCGAGGGCGTCCCCACGCTGCCTGTGCTCATGCTGCGCGCCGAGAACAACCCCGACGACGCCGAGCTTCTCGCCCTGATCGACGGCGACCTCAGCTCCGACGAGGCCCTCGCCGCCGCCCTCGCGGGCCTCCGCGCGCACCCGGTCCTCGCCCGCACGAGGGCGGAGGTGGAGCGCCACGCCGCGATCGCCCGAGCCCACCTCGCTCCGCTGCCCGACGGCGACGCGAAGGACGCGCTGCTCCGCGTCTGCGCCGACCTCGTCGACCGCACGACGTAGCCAGGTCGCTCCAGGCCCACGCGGGTGATCGGGTTCTCCCTCACGCACGACGGCCTCCCTCGCGCGGCGGTGCCCAACCGCGCGCGTCGAAGACCGCGGCGCGATGGGGGAGGGACGCAGGGACGACGCCCTGCCTGCTGAGGTCGTCGTAGCCTCGGGCGAAGAAGGCGCGCCGGTCGATGGCGAGTCGGCCCGCGGCGAGAGGGGGCATCCGATGACGAGGCCGGACCATGGGGAGCGGACGGGGCTGGGCAGGTGGCTGGTCGGCTGGCTGGCGGCGCTGCTGATCCTGCCGACGGCGGTCGTGGCCGTGGGCTTGGGCGCGCTTCACGTCGCCGGGACCCTGGTCTTCTCCACGGAGCGGAACCTCGAGCGCAACTGGGGGATCGTCGCGCCCGACGGCGTGCGGGTGGTCGAGCACATCCAGGAGGAGAGCTTCCACGGCGACGGCTTCCGGATCACGGTCTTCGAGGTCGAGGAGGGCGCGCGGCTCGCCGACACGTTCTTCGACGTGAGTCGAATGAGCGATGCCGAGCTGACCGACGAGCAGGTCGAGCTGGTGACGGCGGCCACCGCGGCGCTCGACCCCGAGAACGCACTTGAGGTCCCGCGGCCGGGGCTGAGGCACGCCGAGCTGGTCCGGGGGAGCCAGCGGGAGAACACGCTCCTGTCCCTCCATGACGAGTCGACGCACCGGTTCTACGTCTACGAGAGCTTCGTCTAGCAGGACGGCGCGCGTCACGGAACCGTCGGCCGTCGCCGCCGGCTGCGTGACTGCGGCAGTCCCAGCCCTGGACCGCGTTCCCGCTCGTCTCTGTTGAGGCGGCCGCGCGAGGTGAGTGAGAGGATCTGCCACCAACTGCCTCCAACTGGCAGAGCCGTGCCGGTTGGAGGCAGTTGGTGGCAGATCCTCTCGGAGGCGACGGAACTTGACCAGGAGCCCAGGCCTCCAGCGTCCCCAGCGGCTCGTCGCGCGGGGACAACGGGCCCTCGTGCCAAGAGACCGAGCGAAACATGGCTTAGGCTGGGGCCGGTGATCGAGTACTCCCTCACGCGCGACGACCTCCTCTCGGCATTCACCGCGCTCGCCGCGCTGAGTCCCAAGGGGAAGCTTCCCGGTGCCGGAATCTATGGTGGCCCGAAGCAGCAGGTGCGGTTCTCGGTGAAGTCCGGCATGTTCCTGGCGGGTCCGCGGCGGGTCTGGGCCGACGACGAGGGGCTGCACGAGCGGCTGGATGGCGTCGAGCAGGTGTATCGCTGGCCCGCGGTCGAGCCGAGCGTCGACCTCGGCGACCTCCTCGCCGTCCCGCTCGCGGGGCTCGGCGCCGACGTGCCCGCGTTCAGCGCGTTCGCGCTCCTCATCCCGCGCACGACTCCCGGCCTCGCGGAGTTGCGCGCGGAACTCGACGCGCGCGCGGTCGCGGCGGCCGGCGACGCCCTGCCGATGCCCGGCGAGGACAAGGGGCAGGACCTTCTCGCCGAGCTCGAGGACGACGTCCTGCCGGACGACTATCAGGCGGTGAACCGCGCGGCCCTGCGCAGCCGGGTGGGGAGAAGGCAGCTCCTGGTGCTGACCGCCTGGACGCTCCCCCTTGGGGCGGTCGTTGGCCTGAGCCTGACGCTGATCCCAGACTTCGCATTGGCGCCCGTGAGCTCGGCGCTGGTCGGGGCGCTCTCGGGCACGCTGGGCCTCCTCGTTGTCGTGCTCGCGATGATCCCGACCCAAGTGAGGAGGATGGTCGCGTCTGGCGTGTACAAGGTCGGGCCGGGTGCCTGGTGGGCCGACCAGGAGCGGTTCTACGAGGAGATCGGCGGCCGGCAGTACGTCGTCGATTGGGCGAAGATCGACCGCATCCAGCGGGCCGACGGCATCGCCATCGTCTGGATCGGCGAGGCGTACACCGTCCTCGTCCCGTGCCGCGACGACGGGGGCCGCGCGTTCGTGGCCGCCGCGGAACGCCGCGTCGCTCGGTGAGCCGCCGCGCTACCCGCGGACCAGGCGAGCGCCCCGGCGATCAGCCCGCAGCGGCGCGCCTCCTGCCGTCAGGAGACGATGAGGGTGCCCGCCAGCAGCGCGAGAACGATGGTCCAGGCCGTGAATCGCATTCCCCACGTTGGTCCCGCTGCGCAAGCGACCGCAAGGATCTGCCAACATCGGGCTCCAACTGGCACGCGCGTGCCTATTGGAGGCCGATCTTGGCGAATCCTGCCGCCGGAGGGCGAGTGTGTCACGATGGCGCCATGAACGCGACTCCGCAGAGCATCGACGAGTACCTCGCCAACGTGGACCCGGAGCGCCGGGCCGTACTCGAGCGGATCCGCACCCTCGTCAAGGAGTTGGTGCCGACGGCGGAGGAGAAGATGAGCTACCGCATGCCGACGCTCATGTATCGCGGCCGCGCGCTCGTCTACTTCACCGCCTCCAAGAACCACATGAGCTTCTTCCCGTCGTCGTGGGCCATCGAGGAGCTGCGGGAGCGTCTTGCGGGATACAAGACGACCGAGCACGCGATCCAGTTCACGCTCCAGAACCCGTTGCCCGACGAACTCATCGAGGCGCTGGTCCGCGTTCATGTGCGCGAGATCGATGCGGGCCGTCAGCAGTGAACCATCGCCAGAGCTTCGGTGCCGTGGAGATCAGGATGACAGCGAACAGTGTCTGGTTCACGACGCCGTAGAGCGGATTTCCCTCTATGGTGAGGAACACCGTCCAGTTCACCGCGATGTCGATCAGGATGACGGCGAGTGCGAGGGCGATGCCCGTGCGGCGCCGCAGGGCGAGAAGCACCACCGTGACGGGGTCGAGGACGGTGAGGGAGATCCAGAACAGGCGTAACGCGGTCGGGAAGCCGGCATAGGTCTGAAGGCCGCCTGCGGCCAGGTCGAGGACGTGCGACGTCGTGCCGACGAGAAATCCGACGATCCAGATCGCGAGGATCACCGCGCGGAGGCGGTCGGGCGTCTCTCGTCGGGGCATGCGTGAATGCTAACGGCCACTCGGATCGCTACGCCGGAGGGCTGAGCCGCTCGATGGCCACAACTGCTGAGGTGTGCCGGACCGACCCGGCGTAGTCTTCGACATTCTCGCACTGGCGGGCATCCTCTGCGTAGAAGTAGAAGACCGCGCCGCGGTGATCGCGGAACGCCATCCAACCAAAGAGGGAGATGGCGTCGCCATCCCCATAGAGTTCCGGCGTCTCGACGCCAAGCTCGGGGTCGGTGGGAGCCGCGTGTCTCTGACGTCGCATGGTCATTGCGCCGTCGAGTGGCACCTCGATCAGGTAGGAACTCCCGTTCACGGTGGTGATCAGGTACGTGCCCGTCCCGCACGTGTCACTGTCGAGATAGTCGTACTGCTCTTGCGTCTTCATGTCGGTCCTCCCGTTAGTTGATGTCTCGAACGCTATCCACGGGTACTGACAAAAACGGCAGCCTCCAACGCGGTGTGAACTTCCTTCCGCATGCGCGGGCCCAGAGGTTGGGGCCTGCGGCGAAATGAGATTGCACCGGGAATCCACAGACAAACTGGAGCTTGGTCGGTTATCCACAGATGCGGGTTCGGGCCTTCCAGACGGGGTCCTACCCTTCCAGGATGGGGGTATGGGAATCAGATACTACGCATACGCGTTTGACGCAGATCGCACCGAGCAGGCGCTCGCCGACCCGTTCACGGTGATCGGTTCGGACCCGCTTGCTGACGCTTGGGGTCTCGAGCCGGGGTTCACCGTGGGAGTCATGGGCGAAAGGCCGTCCTTGCCGGAGCGCGACTTCGTCTACCTCGACAAGGCTTGGCGCCATCTGCAGCGGATCACGTGGCCGGGCAACCTCACCAGGCCGAGGCCGGCCTACCGGATGTTCGAAGGGCAGGTTTCCTGGAGCGGGATGGGGCATGAGCCATGGGTGCGTGTCTTGACGCCCGACGAGGTGCTCCGCATCGCGCCGGACCTGGAGCGCATCAACGAGCAGGAGGTCGAGGCGAACCTCGACGATCCGTGGAATGAACTGCGCGACAAGGGGGAGGAGGTTGCGTACGCGGTCGAGCACCTCCATAGAGCAAAGGCCTTCGTTCAACTGGTTGCTGCAGAGCGGCGCGGCTTCGCCTACCTGATCGGGTGACGGCGGTGGACGTGGCGCTTCATCCATCACCGTATCCTTCTGGCATGACCACGAAGATCACGATCAGCCTGCCGGACGACCAGGTCGTCGCGATCCGACGCGCTGTCGAGGAGGGGCGGGCGTCGTCGGTGTCGGGCTTCATCAGCGAGGCCGTTGCTCGTTCTCAGCGAGAGGACAGTCTGCTGGCCTTGCTGGACGACCTGGACCGCGAACTGGGACCGCCGAGCGCGGAGGATGCCGCGTGGGCCAAGCGTGCTCTGGGGCTCGCGTGACCAGCGGTCTCACTCTGGATACCGGCGCGTTGCTGGCGCTCGAGCGCGGCGATGTAAGGGTGCGTGAGCTTCTGGGGGAGGCGGCGGGGGCGGGCGTGCCGATGTCGTCGACGCCCATGTGCCCCGGGCTTCGCCTGATCGTCGTGTGACTCACCAGATCGTGACGCGGTCCTCCGGGGCGAGCCAGAGGGCGTCGTCCCGCGTCACGCCGAAGGCGTCGTAGAACGCGCCGAGGTTGCGGACGATCTGGTTGCAGCGGAACTCGCTGGGGGAGTGCGGGTCGACGGCGAGCAGCATCTTCGCCGACTCGGGGCGGCGCTTGCCGCGCCACGCCTGGGCCCAGCCGAGGAACAGGCGCTGCGCGGGCGTGTAGCCGTCTATCTCCTCGCCGTCCGGGTCGCCTCCGGCCAACAGCCAGGCGTCGTAGGCGATGCCGAGGCCGCCCAGGTCGCCGATGTTCTCGCCGACGGTCAGCTCCCCGTTGACCGTGCCGTCGACGCCCTCGGGCGACAGGCCGTCGAACTGGGCGATCAGCCGCTTGGCCAGCGCCTCGAAGGCCTCGCGGTCCGCGGGCTGCCACCAGTCGCGGAGGCGGCCGTCGCCGTCGCAGGTGGATCCCTTGTCGTCGAAGCCGTGGCCGATCTCGTGCCCGATCACCGCGCCGATGGCGCCGTAGTTGACCGCGTCGTCGGCCTCGGCGTTGAAGAACGGCGGCTGCAGGATGGCCGCGGGGAACACGATCTCGTTGCGCAGCGGGTGGTAGTACGCGTTGACCGTCTGGGGGTACATCTGCCACTCGTCCTTGTCGACGGGCTTGCCGATGCGGCCGAGCGTCCAGTCGAGCTCGAACGAGTTGGCCGCGAGCACGTTGGCCATCAGGTCGTCGGCGGTGAGGCGCAGCGCGGAGTAGTCGCGCCAGCGCGCCGGGTAGCCGATCTTCGGCGTGAACTGCGCCAGTTTGCGCAGCGCCTCCGCGCGGGTCTCCTCCGTCATCCAGGAGAGCTTCTCGATGGAGTTGCGGTACGCCTCGAGCAGCCGGGCGACGAGGCGGTCCATCGCCTCCTTCTTCTCCGGCTGGAAGTGCCTGGCGACGTACGCCCGGCCGACGGCCTCGCCCAGCGCGCCCTCGACCAGCGCGACGCCCCGCTTCCACCGCGGGCGCTGCTCCTCGTTGCCCGACAGCGTCCTCTCGTAGAAGTCGAACCGCGCGTCGACGAACGGGCTGGACAGGTAGCCGGACAGGCCGGAGATCGCCTTCCATCGCGCCCAGCTGCGCCAGGCCTCGAGCGGCAGCTCGGTCAGCAGCGGGGCCGCACCCTCGACGAACGACGGCTGCGACACGATCAGCTGCCCCAGGGTCTCCCGGTCGATGCCCGCGCCGGCGAGGTACGCGTCCCAGTCGAAGCCGGGGGAGGAGGCGACGACGTCGGCGAGCGGCATCGGGTTGTACATCGCGCGCAGATCGCGCAGCCGCACCCGGTCCCAGTGGTGCGCGGCGATCCTCGTCTCGACGTCGAACACGGCCTCCGCCTGAGCCTCCGCGTCCTCGAACCCAGCGAGCGCGAACACCCGCGCGAGGTGGGCACGGTACTTCTCGCGGATCTCCGCGTGCTCATCGAGGCGGTAGTAGGCCTCGTCGGGCAGGCCGAGGCCGCCCTGGTCGAGGAACGCGGCGTAGCGCGTCGGGTCGCCGGGGTCGGCCTCCTCCGCGAGGTGGACAAGCGGGCTCAGCCCGTGCCGCAGCGACCAGCCGAGGTGCCTGGCCAGCGCGCTGGGGGAGTCGACGGCGTCGATGGCCGCGAAGATCGGGGCCAGCGGAGCGGCGCCCAGCTCCTCGATGCGGTCGGCGTCCATGAACGAGCGGTACAGCGCGGCGATGCGCCCCTCGTCGGTGTCGAGTTCACCCTCGCACTCCTCGATCAGCTCGCGGACGTCGCGCTCCGCGGCGTTGTGCAGATCCATGAAGCCGCCCGCCGACGACTGGTCCGGCTCGATCCGCGCCGTGCGCAGCCAGGCGCCGTTCATGAAGCGGAACAGGTCGTCCTGGGGACGGAGCGAGCGGTCGGCGTGTGCGAACTCGATGGCGGCAGTCATGCGCGCCAGTGTAGGGCGCCGGCCGGCCCCGCGGCCCGCGCGCGACCCGGATAGGGTTCGGGCATGGACTACGCGGCCAACCCGATCCTGCGCAACGAGGTCGTCACCCTCGAGCCCCTGAGCCCCTCGCACGTCGACGATCTGGCCGCCGCCGTGCGCGACGGCGAGCTGTGGAAGGCCTGGTACGCGCTGATCGCGGCACCCGAGGAGTGGCCGACCGAGGTGGAGAGAAGGATCGAGCAGCAGCGGACGGGCCAGGCGGCGCCGTGGGCGATCCGGCGCAACGACACCGGGGCGGTGTGCGGGTTGACGACCTACCTGAACCCCGCTCCGGAGCATCGACGCCTGGAGATCGGGTCGACCTGGCTCGCGCGCTCGGCCCAGGGCACCCGCGTCAACCCCGCCGCCAAGCTGTTGCTGCTGACGCGCGCGTTCGAGACGCTCGGCTGCAACGTGGTGGAGCTGCGCACCCATTGGCACAACCACCAGTCCCGCGCCGCGATCGCGCGGCTGGGGGCGAAGCAGGACGGCGTGCTGCGCAACCACCAGGTGTGGAAGGACGGCTCGCTCCGCGACACCGTCGTGTTCTCGATCATCGCCACCGAGTGGCCCGCGGTGCGCTCGGGTCTCCAATGCCGGCTCGCACAAAGCTGAGCGCAGGTGAGCCTGGCCCGTGTCTCGCTAGTCGAGGAGCGGGAGGTCGAGGTCGAACGCCAGCACGACGTCCTTGCCAGCTGGGCCTCCTGCGCGGGCAGGGAGAGAGCCACAGCTGGGCGGTCATTCTGCGCTATCGCGGTCGCTTACGACGGTTCGAGGGAATCGGCGCAGGTACTGCGGCTGCCAACGTCCGTATGGGGACACACGCAGCCGCGATGACCGGAAACCGCGGCGAAGTCCGACGGAAGCAGCCGCGTTGTCGCTACGGGCGCGGGACGGCGACGATCTGGACGAGATGATCCAGCCCGCGATAGTCGTCCACGTTCGTGGTGAACAGCGGCAGGCGCTCCGCGGCGGCGGTGGCCGCGATCATCAGGTCGTTGGTCCGCGCGCGCGGTGAACGGCCGAGGGCTCGCACCGAGGCGAACATGCGACCGTAGATGCGGGCCGCTTCCGCGGTGTAGGGGAACGCGTCGAACTCGGCCTCTGCCTGCTGGAGGAGGGCGATTCGATCCGAGCGCACCAGGTCGCGGTTGGGCGCCGCATCGTCGATGTTGTGCACCCCGGCCGCGAGTTCGCCGAGGACGACGGCGCTGATCCCCGCCTGGGCGGGCAGGAACGCCGGGTCGATGAGGCGGCGAAGGATCAGGATGTTGGTGTCCAGCATCCCCTGCTCGGGGATGGTTGGCGACGAAACGCTCACCGCGTTGCCCGCTCGAATGGGTCATCGGGGTAAGGGTCGGCGATGGCGTCGAGGTCTGCGCGGAACTGGTCCGAGTCGATCGCGGGCATCGTCGCTGACGCATGCGCGAACGCCTGACGGGACACGAACCGCTGCGGTCGGCGAAGGGGGATCAACTCGCCGATCTCGCGTCCGTCACGCGTCACGATGAATGACTCGCCGTTCTCGACGGCGTCCATGATCTCGCGCGACCGCATGCGAAGGTCGCGCTGACTGATCTCATGTGCCAGGCTCATGCCGCCAATGTAGCACCGGTAGCACTGGGTGTCACGAGGCTGTCGGGTCAGCGCTCGTCGGCCTCCCACGTCGCCTTGCCCGCGATCATGGCGGCGATCGCGGCGGCCTGGTCCTCGGCCTCGACGGTGCGGATCTGGTCGCGGACCAGGTCGTCGTAGGCGGGGCGCTCGACGCGGCGGAAGATGCCGATCGGCGCCTGGCGCAGGATGCCGGGCTCGGTCAGCCGCGACAGCGCGAACGCCTGCGACGGCTCCTCGCGGGTCTCGTCGTGCACGACGATCGACGCCTCGTCGGCGTCCGCCGTCGCCGCGACCTTGTACTGGCCGTCGACGGTGCGGATCACGCAGTACTCGCCGCCGCCGAAGACGATCGGCTCGCCGTGTCTCAGCGAGATCAGGACGCCCTCGGGGCCCTTCAGCGTGGCGAAGGCGTCGTCGTTGAAGATCGGGCAGTTCTGGTAGATCTCCACCAGCGACGCACCGCGATGCGCCACCGCCGCGGTCAGGACCTCGGTCAGATGCTTGCGGTCGGAGTCGATCGAGCGGGCGACGAAGCCGGCCTCGGCGCCCAGCGCGAGCGAGATGGGATTGAACGGCGTGTCCAGCGACCCGAACGGCGTCGACTTGGTGATCTTTCCGATCTCCGAGGTAGGCGAGTACTGGCCCTTCGTGAGCCCGTAGATGCGGTTGTTGAACAGCAGCACGGTGATGTTCACGTTGCGGCGCAGCGCGTGGATGAGGTGGTTGCCGCCGATCGACAGCGCGTCGCCGTCGCCCGTCACGACCCAGACGTTGACGTCCGGCCTCGTCAGCGCGACCCCGGTGGCGATGGCCGGCGCGCGGCCGTGGATCGAGTGCATGCCGTAGGAGTCGACGTAGTACGGGAAGCGCGACGAACAGCCGATGCCGGAGACGATGACGGTGTTCTCGCGCTTGATGCCGAGCTGCGGCATCAGCGACTGGAAGGCGGCGAGGACGGCGTAGTCGCCGCAGCCGGGGCACCAGCGGACCTCCTGGTCGCTGGTGTAGTCCCTCTTCGTGAGCGGTTCGATGGCCAGCGGGACGCCGGCGAGGCCAGATGCGGTGACGGTCATGGCACAAGCTCCTTAGGCGGACGGGAGGGCGTCGATCTCGGCGATCAGGTCCGCCTCGAGATCGACGATGGAGATCGGGAGGCCGCGCACGCGGCCGTAGCCCTGGACGTCGACCAGCGTACGCGCGCGCAGCAGCGCGGCCAGCTGGCCGAGGTTCATCTCGGGGACGATGATCTTCTCGTAGCGGCGCAGCACGTCCGACAGGTTGGCCGGCATGGGGTTGAGGTGGCGCAGGTGCGTCGTGGCGACTTGGCGCCCCGTCTTGCGCACGCGGCGCGACGCGGCGGTGATCGGGCCGTAGCTGGAGCCCCATCCGATCACGAGGATCTTCGCCTCGCCCGACGGGTCCTCCACCTCGAGATCCGGGATGTCGCGCGCGATGCCCTTGATCTTGGCGTGGCGCAGCCGCGTCATGTGGTCGTGGTTGTCGGGGTCGTAGGAGACGTTGCCGGTGAGGTCCGCCTTCTCGATGCCGCCGATGCGGTGCTCGAGCCCGGGAGT
>Ga0116180_1004415_pt1 | contig 10190 bp, 7 predicted proteins | sample AD_UKC073_MetaG_FD_89804 | JGI IMG/M metagenome (GOLD analysis project Ga0116180, IMG submission 89804) | Active sludge microbial communities of municipal wastewater-treating anaerobic digesters from USA - AD_UKC073_MetaG | ecosystem: Engineered > Bioreactor > Anaerobic > Digestate | place: USA... | reverse complement strand
TCGCCCGGCCGGGCCGCCCACAGCGGTTGCAGGCGCAGCGCCTCGGCGTCGAAGCGGGCGTGGATGCGGCGCTGCTCCTCGTGCTGCGCGGCGATGGCGCGGCGCTGGGTGGCCACCGCCTCGGCGTTGTCGGTCAGCGCGCGGCGCAGCTTGGCCGGAGCCTTGGCCGGGTTGCCGGCGTAGAACTCCATCTCGTTGTCCAGCGTCTTGCGTTCGTGGCCCAGTTCGGTGATGCGGTGCTCGGCCGCCTGGATGACGATCTGCGTCTGCGCCAACTCCTCCGCGCGACCAGCGTCGTGCGCGGCCTTGTCGGGGTAGCGGGTGATCAGCGCCTGGTCGCGGCGCTGGATGTCGCGCTCACGCTGGCGTTTGAGCGCCGCCTCGCGCTCGCGCGCCTCATGGGCCTCGCGCTCGGTGGCGGTGAGGGTGGGCGGGATGATGCGGCGGACGGTGCCGTCGCGGTTGAGCTCGCGTTGTTCGCGGTCGATGCAGGCCGGGATGGGGCGGTCGGAGGTCAGGCGCCGTCCGTGGGCGTCAATGCAGGTGTAGATGCCGGCGGGCGCCGGCGTGCCGCTGCCCTGCGCCAGCGCGCCCGTGTTGCTCCACAGCAGGGCACACGCCGCCAGCGCACACCAGCGCCCCGGCGCGCGCGTGGCGGCGGGGTGGCGGGTGTGCGAGGGCGAGGCGTTCATGTCGTCTGCTCAACGCCGTATCGTGCCCGATAAGCCGACACGGCGCCGAAATGGGCCGAGAAGTGCTCAGTATGTGACAAATGTTGCAGCAAGTGTGACAGGGTGGCGATGGCGCACACCTTCAGGCCCAGCGTGTCGCGCACGTACTGCACGGCCGACCAGGGCACGTCCTGGCCGTTTTCAGTCGCCATTTCCTGGCGGTCGAGCGCGATGGCCACGGCGTGCGGTGTCGCGCCGGCGGCCTGGATGAGGGCGATCGATTCGCGCACCGCCGTGCCGGCCGAGATCACGTCGTCGACGATCAGCACCCGGCCCTTGAGCGGCGCGCCCACCAGCGTGCCGCCTTCGCCGTGGTCCTTGGCCTCCTTGCGGTTGTAGGCAAAGGGCTTGTTGACGCCCAGCCGCGCCAGCTCGACCGCCACCGCCGCGCCCAGCGGGATGCCCTTGTAGGCGGGGCCGAAGAGGACGTCGAACTCGATGCCCGAGGCCAGCAGGGCGCGCGCATAGAATTGCGCCAGCCGGCCCAGCTTGGCGCCATCGTCGAACAGGCCGGCATTGAAGAAATAGGGCGACACGCGCCCGGCCTTGGTCTTGAATTCGCCAAAGCGCAGCACGCCGCTTTCGATGGCGAACTGCACGAAATCCTGCGCCAGCCGGCCCTGATCGTCAGGGCTTGGCAATGTGTCGCTCATGGGGGTCCATTCCTTGTTCAAGCTCACCAGCCTCAATCTCAATGGCATCCGTTCCGCGGTCACCAAGGGCGTGCCCGCCTGGCTGGAGTCGCACGCGCCGGATTGTATTTGCGTGCAGGAAATCAAGGCCCAGCAGTCCGATCTGGCCGGCCGCTTCGAGCAGCTGGCGGGCCTGCGGGGCTACTTTCACCTGGCCGAGAAAAAGGGCTACTCGGGCGTGGGCGTCTACACCCGCCATGAGCCGAGCGCGGTGCTGGCCGGCTACGGCTCGGACGAGTTCGACGCCGAGGGCCGCTTTCTGGAGGCGCGCTTCGACACCCCGCGGCGCAAGTTCTCGGTCATCAGCGCCTACTTTCCCAGCGGTTCATCGGGGCCCGAGCGGCAGCAGGCCAAGTTCCGCTTCCTGGCCGAGTTCTACCCGGTGCTGCAGCGCCTGGCGGCCGAGCGCGAGTTCATCCTGTGCGGCGACGTCAACATCGCGCACCAGGAGATCGACCTGAAGAACTGGAAGAGCAACCAGAAGAACAGCGGCTTCCTGCCCGAGGAGCGCGCCTGGATGAGCCAGGTGCTGGACGAGCTGGGCCTGGTCGATGTCTACCGCCACCTGCACCCCGACACCACCGGCGAGTCCTACACCTGGTGGAGCAACCGCGGTCAGGCCTACGCCAAGAACGTCGGCTGGCGGCTGGACTACCACCTGGCCACGCCGGCCATCGGGCCGCAGGCGCGCGCGGCGGCGGTCTACAAGGACGAGAAGTTCAGCGACCACGCGCCGATCACCATCGAGTACGCTTTCGCGCTCTGAGAGCGCAATATATTGCATAGCTGCTGGCGCTTGCCCAGTGGGCGCCAGCCCCTTGTTTGATCTGGAGTTCCCATGAGCAAGGCCCTGCGCCTGTCGGAGAAGTGGTTTCAGCGCGGCCTGTGGCTGGTGGCCCTGGTGTTCGCCAGTTTCCTGATCGGCCTGGGCAGCACCGTGGTGGGCGATCTGCCACGGGTCGAGCACCGGCTGGCGCTGGACGACTTCATGGATCGCGCGGCGGCCCGGGCCGCGCGTGACACCATCCAGGCCGGCGAACGCCAGGCGCAGGACCGCTCCGACGCGCTCGAGCAGGCGCGCCTGAAGCTGCAGGTGGCGCAGGCCGACGTCAGCACCCAGCGCCAGGGCTTCGCCAACTGGATCGCCACCCGCCGCGCCACCGAGCGCGCCGAGCAGGACCCCGAGGTGATTGCCCGTACCCGCGCGCTGGACGAGCTGCAGGCGCGCGAGCGCGCCGCCCGCGCCGAAGTCGAGCGCCAGCAGCAGGCGCTGCTGGACGCGCGCCAGTCGGTCGAGCAGGCGCGCCGCACGCTGTCGGACATGCAGCGCAACGCCCGGGGCGCCCATGACCAGGCGGTGCGGGTGCAGGAGCTGCGGGTGTTCGGCTACCGGCTGGCGCTCACGCTGCCCCTGCTGCTGCTGGCCGGCTGGCTGTTCGCCAGGAAGCGGCGCAGCACCTGGTGGCCCTTCGTCTGGGGCTTCATCGGGTTCGCGCTGTTCGCCTTCTTTGTCGAGCTGGTGCCCTACCTGCCCAGCTACGGCGGCTACGTGCGCTACATCGTGGGCATCGTCGGCACCGTGCTGGTGGGGCGCTGGGCCATCGTGGCCTTGCAGCGCTACCTGGAGCGCCAGCACGCCGCCGAGGCGCAGCCCGATGCGCAGCGCCGCGCCGAACTGGGCTACGACACCGCGCTGGCGCGCCTGGCCAAGGGCGTGTGCCCCGGCTGCGAGCGCGCGGTGGACTTGAAGGACGGCCGGACCGACTTCTGCCCGCACTGCGGCATCGGCCTGTTCGACCACTGCGGCCACTGCCAGGCGCGCAAGAGCACCTTCTCGCGGTTTTGCCCGGCCTGCGGCACGTCGGGGCGCTCGACCGCGCAGGGCACGCCGAGTGTGTGATGTACCCTTTTCGCTATTGATTTGGTAGCTATCCGCGCTTGCTGCAGGCGCGACAGGAATCGATTGAAGCCGAAATCCCGGCCTGCCGGCGGCAGCCGTTGCGCGCTGGGTCAGCGCAGCAGACCGGCCAGCCGCCGCGTGATCAGCGCCTCGGCCTCGGCCATGATGCGGTCGATCAGCGCCTTCACCGTCGGCACGTCGTGGATCAGGCCGGCCACCATGCCGCAGCTCCAGGCGCCGGCGTCCATGTCGCCGTTCTGCATGATGCGCGGATAGACGCCGGCCACCTGCTCGATGATGTCCTTGAACTTCAGGTTGGTGCCCAGCTCCTTTTCCTTGGCCAGCAGGCGCTCGACGGCGGCGTTGTTCAGCACGCGCTCGGTGTTGCGCAGCGGGCGCATCACCAGGCGCGTGTCCAGCTCGCTGGCGGCCACGATGGCCTGCTTGACGCGCTCGTGCACCGGCGCCTCCTGGGTGGCGATGAAGCGCGTGCCCATGTTCATGCCCTCGGCACCCAGGGCGAGCGCGGCCACCAGGCTGCGCCCATCGGCCATGCCGCCCGAGGCGACGAAGGGGATTTTCAGCTCTTCGGCCGCGCGCGGCAGCAGGATGAAGTTGGGCACGTCGTCCTCGCCCGGGTGGCCGCCGCACTCGAAGCCGTCCACGCTGACGGCGTCGCAGCCGATCGCCTCGGCCTTCAGCGCGTGGCGCACCGAGGTGCATTTGTGGATCACCTTGATGCCGTGCTCCTTCAGCAGCGGCAGCCATTGCTGCGGGTTGTTGCCGGCGGTTTCGACGGCCTTGACGCCGCCTTCGATGATGGCGCGGATGTAGCCCGGGTAGTCGGGCGAGCTGACGGTGGGCAGAAAGGTGAGGTTGACGCCAAAGGGCTTGTCGGTCATGGCGCGGCAGCGCGCGATCTCGCGCGCCAGCAGCTCGGGGGTCTTTTGCGTCAGCCCGGTGATGAGGCCCAGCCCGCCGGCGTTGGAGACGGCGGCGGCCAGCTCGGCAAAGCCGACGTAGTGCATGCCGCCCTGAATGATGGGGTGCTGGATGCCGAACAGTTCGGTGATGCGGGTCTTCATGGCGCGGGCTCCGGGTGAATCGGGTGGGGTGGACAGAACGCGACAGCATAGGGGCGGCGCGGCGCCCGGGCAGTCGCGTGCGTGCCAGCCGGCGTCAGAGTCTGTGAATAAATCGATCGCGTCCGAAAGGGTCGTCAAAACGCGTCCGATCGAGGCTGAGTGCCGCGGCTCCAGTGGCCCCCGCGGGCCACTGGACGGCACGAAGAAGGTCAGCCTCTGGCTGATCGGCGCCCTGCAAGGGCAAACCGCAGCCGTAGCCGGGGCTACGGCGAGGATTTGCAACGAAGAGCGGGCGCCTTTTGGCGGCTCGGGCGGGCGTGAGGTATTTTTTTACAGGCTCTCAAACGCCGCGCGCGCGGTCGGCGGCAAAGCGCTGGCGGAAGGCGTTGAACGCCCCGGCGTCCAGCGCCGCGCGGACCTCGCGCATGAGCTGCAGGTAGTAGTGCAGGTTGTGGATCGACGCCAGCATCGGCGCCAGCATCTCGCCGCAGCGCTCCAGGTGGTGCAGGTAGGCGCGCGAAAAGCCCTCGCGCCCGCCGTCCTGCCAGCTCACGCCCGACTCGCCGGCGCAGGCGTGGCAGGTGCAGGTTTCATCGATCGGGCGCGGGTCGCTCTTGTGGCGGGCGTTGCGGATCTTCAGGTCGCCAAAGCGCGTGAACAGGTGGCCGTTGCGCGCGTTGCGCGTGGGCATCACGCAGTCGAACAGGTCGACCCCATGCTGCACGCCGTACACCAGGTCTTCGGGCGTGCCCACGCCCATCAGGTAGCGCGGCTTGTGCGCCGGCAGGCGGTGCGGGGTGTGGGCGGTGATGCGCAGCATGTCCTCCTTGGGCTCGCCCACGCTGACGCCGCCGATGGCGTAGCCGGGCAGATCCAGCTCGACCAGCCGCGCCAGCGATTCCTCGCGCAGGTGCTCGAACATGCCGCCCTGCACGATGCCGAACAGGGCGTTGGGGTTTTCAAGCCGCGCGAATTCGGCCTGGCTGCGCCGCGCCCAGCGCAGGCTCAGCGCCATGCTGGCGCGCGCCTCGGCCTCCGTCGTCACGTGGCCGCGCGTCTCGTAGGGCGTGCATTCGTCGAACTGCATGACGATGTCGCTGTTCAGCACGGTCTGGATCTGCATGCTGACTTCGGGCGTCAGGAACAGCTTGTCGCCGTTGACCGGGCTGGCGAACTTCACGCCTTCCTCGCTGATCTTGCGCATCTCGCCCAGCGACCAGACCTGAAAACCCCCCGAATCCGTCAGGATGGGCTGCTGCCACTGCTCGAAGCCGTGCAGGCCGCCGAAGGCGCGCAGCACGTCCAGCCCCGGGCGCATCCACAGGTGGAAGGTGTTGCCCAGGATGATCTGCGCGCCCATCTCGCGCAGGCTGCGCGGCAGCACGCCCTTGACCGTGCCGTAGGTGCCCACGGGCATGAAGATGGGCGTCTCGACGACGCCGTGGTTCAGCGTCAGGCGGCCGCGCCGGGCATGGCTGGACGGGTCGCTGGCGAGCAGCTCGAAGCGCAGCATGGCCGCGCCGTCAGGCCGCCAGCGGCTTGCGCGCGGTCACCAGGAAGCCCGGCAGGGGCTGGCCGCCTTCCATGCGCAGCGTGGGCAGGTGTTCGATGGTGACCGCGTCGAAGCCGGCTTCGCGGCACTGGCGCTCGACGGCGGAGGCCTTGTGGGCGTAGCGGTTGCTGGCCTCGCGCAGCACCAGATCGGCTTCGTCCTCGCCGGCCGCCTCGCAGGAGAAGATGAAGTGCCCGCCGGGCTTCAGGATGCGCAGCGCGTTCGGGATCACCGGCGCCAGCTCGCCCACGTAGATCAGCACGTCGGTGCAGGTGATGGCTTCGTAGTGGTCGGCCGGCGTATCGCGCAGGGCGTCCAGCACGTTGACGCGGTGAAAGCGCGAATAGAGCTGGTGGCGCGCGGCCTGCTCGATCATCTTTTCAGACAGATCGACGCCGATGATGTGCCCCTCGATGCGGCCCAGGTAGACCGCCACCAGGCCGGTGCCGCAGCCCAGGTCGAGCAGGTTGAAGCGGCGATCGGGGTGCAGCGCCAGCAGGATTTGGGCGACGCGTTCGGGGACGCGGTATTGCAGGCCGCGCACCAGGTGGACGTCGAAGTCTTGCGCGAAGGCGTCGAAGATGCCCGTCACGACCTGGGCCGGCTGCGTTGCGGGCGTCTGGTCGTGCACCACGGCGTGCCAGTAGCGCGCGTTCTCGTCGAAGGGTTTGAGCGCCAGCAGGCGCTCGGCGTACGTCCGCGCCCGCGGCTGATCGCGCATCTTCAAGGCGCAGCTGAGCAAGCCTTGCAGGGTCTCCTCGTGGTGGGGCAGCCGCTCGAGAATGAATTCATAGTGGCCGACGGCGTCCGCGGGCCGATCCAGCGCCACCAGCAAGCGCGCCAGGAACAGCCGGATGCCGGCGTTGTCCGGAAAGCGCCGCACGCCTTCCTCGGCCCAGGCCAAGGACTGGTCGTGGCGCTCCGAGAACAGCGCCACGTTGATGGCCCCCACCATCACCTGGGCATCCCTCGGCGCGTTGGCCAGCGCCTGCATGGCCAGCCGCATGGCCTCGTCGCCCTGCTTCTGGCGTGCCAGCAGCAGGGCCAGTTCGATCTGCGCCACCTGCCAGTCGGGCGCCAGCGCCAGCGCACGGCGTGCCGCCTGCGTGGCGTTTTCGAGGTTGCCCACGCGCTCCGCCATGCGCATGCCCAGCAGCGGCAGGCGTGCATCCCTTGGGGCCTTCTTCTGCGCCGCGTTGAGCGCCTGCGCGGCCTGCGGCAGCTGGTTGGCTTCGATCAGGCCGCGGATGTGCTGCAGCTCAAGCGTGAACGGGTCGGCGGTGGGGGGTGTGGCGGACATCTGGGGGAGCCTGCGGAGGGTTCTGACAAGGCCGATCGGCCAGGGCGGGACGTCGATCGCGGACGTCTGGCGGCAAACGGGATTATCCGGCATCGCCGCGGGCCACGCGGGCGGCGCGGTCGACGCGACACGGGGGGCGCCAGCGCCAGAGCCGGCCGGTGGAACAAGACCGTCGGCCACCTGCCGCCAGGAAATATCAAAATGATAGCTGTCCGCGCTTGCCAGAAGCGCGCGACAACCATGATTCGCTTCAATTGTCCTGTGTCGCCCGCACCAGCCACATGGCGTCGCCATAGCTGAAGAAGCGGTAGCGCCGCGCCACCGCGTGCGCATACAGCGCCATCACGTGCGCGTGGCCGGCCAGGGCGCTGACCAGCATCATCAGCGTGCTGCGCGGCAGGTGAAAGTTGGTGATGAGTGCATCGACCACCCGAAAGTGAAAACCCGGTGTGATGAAGATGTCGGTGTCGCCGCTGGCCTGGCCGCTGGCGGCCCAGCTTTCCAGCGTGCGCACGCTGGTCGTGCCCACCGCCACCACGCGGCCGCCGCGCGCGCGGCAGTCGGCGATCGCCTGCGCCGTCTCGGGCGGCACGTGGTAGCGCTCGCGGTGCATCACGTGCCCGGCCAGGTTTTCCGTCTTGACCGGCTGGAAGGTGCCCGCCCCCACGTGCAGCGTGACAAAGGCACGCTGCACGCCACGCGCGGCGATGGCCCGCAGCAGCGGCTCGTCGAAGTGCAGCGCCGCCGTCGGCGCCGCCACCGCGCCGGGGTGGCGCGCGAACACGGTCTGGTAGCGCGCCGCGTCCTCGTGCGAATCGGCGTGCCCGATGTAGGGCGGCAGCGGCACATGGCCGTGCGCGGCCATCAGCGCATAGGCATCGCCGGAAAAACGCAGGTGAAACAGCGGTCCGCCCGCGTCCGGCCAGCGGCCCAGCAACTCGGCCGTGAAAGCGCCGTCGGCCATGCGCAGCACGGTGCCGGGCGGCGGCTTTTTGCTGACCTTCATGTGCGCGGCCACGCTGCCGTCGGGCAGCACGCGCTCGATCAGCAGCTCCAGCTTGCCGCCGCTGGGCGCCACCTCGGCGCCGGGCCGCCCCGAGCCGAGCTGCGCCCCCTGGGGCGAGCGACGCGCACGCGGCGCCGGGGGGGGCGGTTTATGTCCGTACAGCCGCGCCTTGACCACCTGGGTGTCGTTGAACACCAGCAGGTCCCCCGGTTGCAGCAGCGCCGGCAGATCGCGAAACACCCGGTCCACCGGCACCGCGCCGCTGCCGTCGAGCAGGCGCGAGGCGCTGCGCTCGGGCGCAGGGTGCTGGGCGATGAGTTCGGGAGGCAGAGCGAAATCGAAATCGCTCGTGGTGAAATGGCCCTCCCCCGTGGCTCCACTCGCTGCGCGATGTTGCGCCTCCCCCCTCAAGGGGGCGCGCCCGCTGGCCGGGGAAACCCCGGCCAGGAGCGCACTGGCTTGGCCTGCTCCGCGGCCTTCGGACTCTTTGGGTTTCATGCTGTGCGGGGGCACTGAACGCCAGCGCTGGCCAAGATGCCGCGGTGGGGTGGGTGCGGGCAGAATTGTCCCATGCCTGAGGATTCGCCCCCGGTCGCCGCCAAGCCGCTGTCCGCGCCGCAAAAGGCGCTGCGCAAGCTGGGCCTGGCGCGCCCGATCGACCTGGCGCTGCACCTGCCGTTGCGCTACGAGGACGAGACGCGCCTGACCCGCCTGGCCGACGCGCGCGATGGCCAAGTGGTGCAGATCGAGGGTCAGGTGACGCAGCAGGAGGTGGCCTGGCGCCCGCGCCGCCAGCTGCTGGTGACACTCGACGATGGCAGCGACCAGGTGGTGTTGCGCTTTTTCAACTTCTACCCGTCACAGCAAAAGCAGATGGCGGTGGGCCAGCGCCTTCGCGCGCGCGGCGAGCTGCGCGGCGGCTTTGCCGGCCTGAGCATGATGCATCCCACGGTGCGCGCCGCCGGTGGCGCGTTGCCGCAGGCGCTGACCCCCGTCTACCCCACGGTGGCCGGCCTGCCGCAGCCCTACCTGCGCAAGGCCGTGCTGGCGGGCCTGGCGCAGGCCGACCTGCGCGAGACGCTGCCGGACGAGGTGTTGAACGAAATCGACCATTTGCGCCCGTGGGACCTGCGCAAGGCGCTATCGTTTTTGCATCACCCGACGCCCGACAGGTCGCTGGCCCAGCTGGAGGACCACAGCCACCCGGCCTGGCAGCGCCTGAAGGCCGAGGAGCTGCTGGCGCAACAGCTGTCGCAACTGACGGCGCGGCGCGCGCGCGAGCACCTGCGCGCGCCCGCGCTGCACGCCGCGCGCGGCGGCCTGCACGAGGCGCTGCTGGCGGCGCTGCCGTTTCAGCTGACCGGCGCGCAGCGGCGCGTGGGTGAAGAAATCGCGCACGATCTGGCGCGCGCGCAGCCCATGCATCGCCTGCTGCAGGGTGACGTGGGCAGCGGCAAGACGGCGGTGGCCGCGCTGGCGGCCTGCATCGCCATCGACGCCGGCTGGCAGTGCGCGCTGATGGCACCCACCGAAATCCTGGCCGAGCAGCACTTTGCCAAGCTGGCCGACTGGCTGGCGCCGCTGCTGGCGCCGCGCGGCCTGCAGGTGGCCTGGCTGACCGGCGGCCAGAAGAAGAAGGACCGGCAGGCCATGCTGGAGGCCATCGCGTCGGGTGCGGCGGCGCTGGTCATCGGCACCCATGCCGTCATCCAGCAGCAGGTGCGCTTTGCGCGCCTGGGCCTGGCCATCATCGACGAGCAGCATCGCTTCGGCGTGCAGCAAAGGCTGGATCTGCGCAACAAGCTGTCGGAGCCGCCCCAAGGCGATGCAACGGCTTGGGAGCCGCACCTGCTGATGATGAGCGCCACGCCCATCCCGCGCACCCTGGCCATGAGCTACTACGCGGACCTGGACGTGTCGACGC
>Ga0116180_1004413_pt1 | contig 10192 bp, 6 predicted proteins | sample AD_UKC073_MetaG_FD_89804 | JGI IMG/M metagenome (GOLD analysis project Ga0116180, IMG submission 89804) | Active sludge microbial communities of municipal wastewater-treating anaerobic digesters from USA - AD_UKC073_MetaG | ecosystem: Engineered > Bioreactor > Anaerobic > Digestate | place: USA... | reverse complement strand
TGGTGCCAGTGGCAAACTCTTGTTGCATGGCAAAGCGAAAGAAGCCGGTTTGTACCAATTGGAAATACAGAACGGCCCCGTGTTGGTGCTGGTGAATGATGCAGAAAAAATCGGGTTGTCGATTGATATGTCGAAGCACGAAAAATTTTATACGGTGGATGGTTCGCCGGGTACGGCTAAGTTGCAGGCCTTTATTGACGAATACAGCAGCCGAAGCATGGAAGCCAACAAAGTGTTTGCCCGGCTCGATAGCTTGAAGAATGTAATGGCACCTGACAGCCTGTTACTGGCGGCCACAGAAGACAAGAACAAACTGATCAGTTCCCTGAATAGCTATTTGAAAGATTTTCTGGCCAAGGCCGACAATCCTGCAGTTGCCATTTTTGCGCTGGGCATTTCTTCGCGCGTTTTGACCAAAGCAGAGTTTGAAGCCGGTCTCAATGCCAGTCTGCAAAAATTTCCGGAACATGGTATGTTGAAAAGCATGAAGCAGGCGTATGAAGCGCAGCAGGCGCAGATGGCTGAAATGGAAAAACAACAGGCGAACAAATCGATGGTGGGCAAAGAGGCACCGAATCTGACCATGCCTGATCCCAATGGAAAAAATGTGTCGATCAGTGATTTTAAGGGTAAATATGTGTTGGTTGATTTCTGGGCATCCTGGTGCGGGCCTTGCCGGCAGGAGAATCCCAATGTGGTGCGTGCGTATGACAAGTTTCGCTACAAGAATTTCACCGTATTGGGTGTATCGCTCGACAAAGAAAAAGCTGCCTGGGAGAAAGCTATCATTGAAGACAAACTGAACTGGACGCAGATGAGCGACCTTAAATACTGGGATAGCCAGGCGGTAGCTGTTTTCGGTTTCCAGGGCATCCCCTTTAATGTACTCATCGACCCCAACGGAAAAATCATTGCAGAGAATTTACGGGGCTTCGACCTCGAACAAAAATTAACTGAAATACTCCAATAGTTTAAGGTTTAAGGTCTAAGGTTTAAGGTTGCTGCCGCATTCGCGGTTGTTACATAAAAAGGCAACTTGCATTTAGTGCAAGTTGCCTTTTACGTCTGACTACTACGCCAGCGGCAGCAACCTTAAACTTTAGACTTTAAACCTTAAACTCTTGCTAGTTATCGACACATAGCTCATTCAACAACAACTCTGTTGAAGAAATAGGCCATATATATTCTTGCTGGGTGGCGGCTACGGCGGTGATGCCGGGTTTGGCTGGCAGCGGAAGGCCGAGGCGGGTGAGGTCGGCACCTGCCAGCCCTTCGCCAAGAAATTCGATGCGACGTTCGGTCATGATAGCAGCGGCCAGTTCATCGGCTGAAGCAAAATCGCCCGAAGTAAAACCGGCGCTTGCATCTGAACGCTGGCGCACAGCATTCAACAAAGCCACGGCCCTGTCATCAACAGTATTGCTGCTGCGGGTAATGGCTTCAGCCAGGCTCAGTAACACTTCCGGGTAACGAATGACAGGTGCCCAGTCAGTGAAAGGCGCTGATTTCGGATACTTGTTCAGGTATTTCTTGGTGCCGGAAGTAACAATGAATGCACGTCGTGCATCTGTTTCAGCCCAGTCGGTGTTGGCGATGATACCGGTCGACAGTAAAGAATATTCTCCATTGCCACCATTCATTGCCGAAGATCCGTAGTAATAACCCAATTGGTTTTGCGTGCCAGGTGTTTCTACATCACTGAATGGCATCGATAAAATAGACTCGGTGGTGGAATAGTTGGTATAGATCGTCGCAACCGAGGCCTGCAGCGCATGTGCCACACCGGTAGATGCGGTGAATGGCGCACTGGCAGGGACGATTTTATTGGCTTCGGTAATAACATCCGGATATCGACCCATGCTCAGGTAAACGCGTGCCTTTATAGCAATGGCCGTATTGGTGTGCGCACGAGTCGTGTTTAGTGCATTGGTCGCGTAATTTGCCGGGAGATTTGCTTCGGCAAAATTCAGGTCTTCCAATATCTGTGTGTACACTTCTGCTACGGTGGCGCGGGCCAGGTTGTAGTCAGAGGGACCGGTATTCGCTGTCAAACGCAATGGCAAACCTGGTTTGCTACCACTGCCATCCCAATAAGGTCGGGCATAGAGTTGCAGCATGGCATAGTAACACATGGCGCGTACAAATCGCGCTTCACCACGAAACTGGTTTGCTTTTTCATCGCCTACTACTGCGGCACCTTTGGCATCCATGCCAGCCAGGAAAACATTGGCCAGGTTGATGGCATAATAAGCCCTGCTCCAAACTGCCTGTACGGAATTGCCCGAACTGTTACCAGGTGTATAGTTCCAAACATCAAACCCCGTTACCACGTTGGTGCGGTCGTTCTGAAAATCGCCACCACGTATGTCGTTGAAGATTTGGTAACGCCCGCCGTACAAACCCGCGTTTTTGATCGTGGCGTATAAGCCATTCACCTGACCGAGTATCCTGCTTTCTGAATCAAATGCAGAAACATCGGCCACAACATTGGTGGGAACCGGTTCCAGGTCGTCTTTTTTGCAGCCGGCCAATTGAATGGCACCTGCCGCGATTGCTAATAATACTATTCTTGTTTTCATTGTCTTTTCTTTTTAGGATTAGAAGCCTACGTTGATACCTACAATCACACCACGTGCGTTACCGACTGTGTTTCTGTCAATACCCTGGTTGGTATTACCGGTTCCGTTGGAAGAAACTTCGGGATCAGGCCCGGGATATTTTGTACCAATCCACAGGTTATTACCGGTTACATAAAAGCGGAAGCTGTTGATTTTGGCTTTGCTGGTCACGGTGCCCGGCAGGCTGTAAGCAAGTGTAAGTGTTCTCAACTTGATGAAGTCGCCTTTGAATACATTGACGTCGAGCGGAAACGATGAACCGTTAGACACGTTGTCGCCAAAATAAGACTTCGGCATATCAGTTTGGTCGCCCGATTTTGTCCACGCGCGAAGTACATCGGTTGAGTTGTTCCAGAAACGCTGGTCGCGCAGACCTGCATAACTTCCCCAATAGGTATAGTTACCACCCTGGAAAGTAAAGAGGGCATTCAATGAAAAGTTCTTAAAACGGAAAGTATTGTCAAAACCACCATAGTATTTCGGGTTGGTGTTTTTATACACTTCAGCATCGGCCGAACTTACTGTAGGTGCCACCGTGCCGTCGGCATACTCATACCGAAAACGACCAGTAGGCGCTACGTGTTGATAATAAACTTCGTCCCCATTTTTGTTGATGAAAATGCGACGACCTGTTTCAGGATCAACACCATTTGTGCGGGTAACAAAGAGCATACCCAGGGGCTTACCAACCACGGTGATACTCGGTGACTCCAAACCACCCGTTGCGGTGATGATATTATCAACACCCGGCGCCAGGGCCGTTACTTCGTTCTTGTTGAACGTGATATTGAAATTGGCATTCCAGCTAAAATCTTTTTTCTGTATCGGCACCAGGTTCAGCGCAATTTCTACTCCCCGGTTATACATCGAACCGATGTTGGTGGGAATGGTGGTTGGCAAACCTGCTGAAGGCGGAGACGGCACATACAAGATCAATCCGTCTACATTGTTTTTGTAATAGGTTACTTCACCGCTGATGCGATCGTCTAAAATGCCGAAGTTCAGGCCGATATCTGTTTTAGCGGATGTTTCCCAACCAAGGTTCGGGTTACCCGCCTGGTTAAACACAAATGTGCCATTGCCACCATAGAGGCCAGACCCGAAAGTTGACAGTGATGCATACTGACCAAGACCATCAATATTACCTACCTTGCCATAGCTTCCTCTCAAACGCAGGCTGCTGAATATCTTATCCAGCCCCGCATCCTGGAAGAATCCTTCGCGGTTGATTTCCCAACCAGCCGACACACCCCAGAACGTACCCCACTTGTTATTAATACCCAATTGTGAAGCACCATCGCGACGCATATTACCGGAGATGAAATATTTCTTGCCAAAATCATACGTAAGACGACCGAAATACGACAGCAGGTAGTTTTCACCAATACCCAAACCAGATGCGGTGGGCGTTCTCCATCCACCCTGAATATTGGTAAAGTCAGGGTCAGTGGCGCCGATCTGGTTTAAGCCATAACTTTTGTTGTTGCTCTTCTGTTGCTCGGTTCCAATCAATGCGCCAAAGCTGTGTTCGCCCAATTTTTCATCGTATTGCAAGGTGTTGCTCCATACCCATCTTTTGTTTTGGCCATAGATGGATGTAGCGCTACCGCCACTGGCAAAGCCTTCCCCCGAAATGGGGCTATAATAAATTTCGTTGTCGACATAGAGATAGTCAACATTGTATTGTGAACGGAAAGTAAGTGAACGGATCGGCTTTATTTGCAGATAGGCATTGGCCAGGATGCGGTTTATTTCGGCGTTGCCGCGGTTCTGGTCTAATTGTATCACCGGGTTGTTGAAACCAACCTGTCCCAGTTTATTGTTCATGACGCCGATCAAAGCACCGGAATAATTATAGCTGCCGTCGTTGTTATACGGAGAAATATTTGGTGCTGTAATCATCGGCACCCGACCCAAGCCGGCCGTGGCAAAGGCGTCACCCAAAGAACCTGAACTCACGGCCGACAGGTTTTTCTCGTTTGAGTACTGCAATTTGGTGCCCACCGAAATCGCTTTATTAACCTTGTGGTCAACACTCATCAACGCCGACACGCGTTTGAAATCATTGCGTTTGATGATGCCTTCCTGCGATGTATAGGCGATTGACGTGTAATATTTTGTCGCCTCGTTTCCGCCCGACATACTCAGGGCATTGTTGTGCGAAAAACCATTGCGATAAACATAGTCGTACCAATTGGTGTTGATCGGTTGACCATCGGGTCCTTCCGTCAGCGCGAATTGGTTGGTTGCAGAAAACAATCCTGAATTTGTCAGCGCCTGGTTTTTATAATCAGTGTACTGAAAAGCATCCAGCAATTTGGGCAGTCGCTGCACTTTGTTCCAACCTACCCAGCTATCGAGGTTTACGCGCGGGCGACCACTCTTGCCTTTTTTAGTAGTTACAAACACCACGCCATTGGCTGCCCTTGATCCGTAAATGGCAGTAGAAGCAGCATCTTTTGCAATATCAATCGACTCGATATCATTCGGGTTGATAGAGGCCAACGCGTTGCCGGCTGCAGAAGTGGAACTCGCGTCGCCAGAATACATTGGTATACCATCAATAACAATCAACGGCTGCGATGACAAAGAGATGGAGTTGGTACCGCGAACGCGAAATACCGGTGGCGCATTCAACACACCACTGGGAATGGTGATCTGCACACCAGGTGCGCGACCGCCCAATGATTGTTCAAAGCTTTGCGACGGACGGTTGGCCACTGCATCCCCCTTAACGGTGGCGATATTGCCGGTTACTTCTTTTCGTTTCATCGCATTACCATAACCAACCACCACTACTTCCTGCAGGTCTTTGTCGTCGGAAGCCAGTTGTACATTAAATACACCGCGGTTACCGATATTCAATTCCTGCGTTTGTGTGCCCACGGCCGAAAACACCAGGGTCCTCGCATTGGGTGGTAAGTTGAGCGTAAAGCTGCCATCGTCGGCAGTAGTAGTACCTGCATTGCTTCCCTTCACCAGGATGGAAGCGTTTACAATGGGATTGCCATTGGCGTCTGTGATTTTTCCCGTTACAGACCGGGATTGGGCGATTAGTTGCCCACTGAGCATAACAATGCCCAATAGTAGCAGTATCAATTTTCTCATGTGCAATTTTTTACAGAGCCTGAAATAACGAAATGTTATTATGCGCTTTGCACATGAGAACTTGGCCGATTGGGGGCAGTTGCTGCTCTTTAATCAGCGTTTAATGGATCTGTGGCAGCACGATTTTTACGCAACGTATAAAGTACTGAAACAAAGACATCTAGTTGGTTAGTACTTGCAATATTTATTCGGGTAAAAATTTGATAAGAGCCATATATTAATTGGCTTTTAATGCTTCTGCATTTGCTTTTTTGGGCTGAGGTCAATTAACAAGGCAGGCAGCAATATCAGGTTGGTTACTGTTGCCACCACCAGGGTCAACGATGTTAACCAACCCAGCGATTGCGTACCACCAAATCCGCTGAAGCAAAAAATCACGAAACCGGCTATCAATACCAACGAGGTGTAAATGATACTAATGCCGGTGGTATGAATGGTACTAACCACCACGGCTTTGGGATCGTTCCCCGTTGACTGTTGTTCCTGCTTGTAATTAACCAGAAAGCGGATGGTGATATCTATCGCAATACCCAAGGCCACACTAAAAATCAGCACGGTAGATGGTTTCAACGCCACGCCCGTCCAGCCCATGATACCGGCGGTGATCACCAATGGAATCAAGTTTGGAATCAGTGAGCAGAGCAAAATGCGGAAGGAGCGAAACAAGTAGATCATACACAACGCGATCAGCAAAAAAGCCCAGAAGATACTTTCCTTCAATCCGTTGATGATAAAGCTGGAACCTTCTAGAAATGTGATGCTACTACCGGTCATGGTTACCCGATATTTACTACTGTCGAAATATTGATCGGTTTTTTGTTTGATGCCCGCCAATATCTCGGGTAGTTTTATGCTGCCCACGTCTTTCATGTTCACACTGATGCGGGTTTCCTGTTTGGCCGAATCCATAAATGAACTGACCAGTTTGGTCAATTGGTTTTTTTCGCCGCCGGCGGATGAGCCGCGCAGGTTCAGGTAGCCTGCTAAAAAGCCAATGTCAAAACTGTTGGGCAGCGAATAGTTGGCGGTATCGCCCTCGTAATAAGCCTGCTTGGCAAACTTGATGCCTTCGGCAATAGAGAGTGGGCGCGCCATATTGGGGTTGGCACTGATGTACTGCGACAAAGAATCGATTTGGGTGAACAGTTGCAGTGGGTTTTTACGTAACCCGTTTTTCTGTTTGGTATCGATGACAATTTCGAGTGGCATCACGCCTTTAAAATGTTCTTCGAAAAATTTGAGATCGGCATAGATGCGATCTGTTTTCGGCAGGTCGTCAACAATATAACCTTCTGACCGGAGTCGCAACATTCCAGCCAGGGCAACAATGGTTAGTACTGCTGTTATACCATAAATAAGCGGACGATGGTTCAACGACCAGAATTCCAGTTTATCCAATATTTTCAATAACCATTTGTTGTCGAGATAGCGGGTATGCCGCTCTTTGGGTGCCGGCAAAAAACTCAACACCGTCGGGATGAGGAGCAGAGAGATAAAAAACAGCAATAAGATATTGATACCGGCTACCACACCAAACTCTTTGAGGATCGCACTTTTTGTCAGCGCAAATACGGCAAAGCCAATGGCGGCGGCGATATTGCAGAACAGGGTAACGATGCCCATTTTCTCTACCATCTTTTCGATGGATGCTTTTTTATCGCCTGTTTCCAGGTAAGCATGGTGGAATTTGTTGAGAAAATAAATGCAGTTGGGAATGCCGATCACCACAATCAATGGGGGAATAAGTGCATTCAGCAACGTAATGCGGTAATCGAATAGTTGCATGGTGCCTACACTCCAGATTACGCCCAGTATCACGACCGAAAGCGAGAGCAGCATAGCGCTGACACTCCGGAAAAAAGCCAGCAGAATAACGGCCGATAATAGTAACGAGCCAATCAGCAGCCAACGCATTTCTTTGGCGATCTTATCAGCCATTTGGGTGCGAATCAGCGGCAACCCGCTGTAGTGCATAGCTAACTGGTGTTTCTTTCCAAAGGCTTCGGCCTGCTGAACAATATTGTTGACCACTTTGGTTCGTGCGGGCGAGGCCATGATCTGTTTATTGATCGAAAGCCCCATCAGGTAGGCCTGGGTTTGTGGGTTGTACAATATGCCGCGATAAAAAGGCAATCGCTCGAAACGGCTTGCGCCAGAATCAATAGCTGTTTGTGATAATTCACCTGTTGGAAAAAGACGAACGGCTTTAAGTTGCTCACTACTATCGTCTTTCGCGAGTGATACAGCACCTGGTATGCTCAATATCTCCATGACGCCGTCGGACTGCTTCAGGTCGTTCTGGAGTTTTGTATAATCATTGAATACGGGTGCCTGAAAAAAGCGATCGGTCTGCACACCAATCACCAGTAATCCCCCGTCTTCACCGAACTTGTTTTTGAATGCCAAATAATCCTGGTACTTCGGGTTATCGGTGGGGATGGCTTTGGCAAACTCATAGCTCATCTGCACTTTGACGGCATGCCAGGCCATAAAAGCGCTGGACAATAATAAAATGATCAGTAAGGGAATCCGGAACCGGAGAATGAATTTGCCCAGAGAAAGCCACATATTATTACGGGTTAAGTGCACGCAAAGAAAATCATTTTCACCCGTTTGATCTAAATTTGCCCGATAACCACCAGCATGAACGTACACCATACCAAAGGGATCGTGTTGCGATCGGTCAAGTATGGTGAAACCAGTTTGATCGTATCGGTGTTCACAGAATTATTCGGGTTGCAATCCTATCTCGTCAACGGGGTTCGCAGCCAGTCTAAAAAAACCGGTGCCAAAGGTAACCCTTTCCAACCGGCTGCCTTGCTCGACCTCATTGTTTATCACCAGGACCAGAAAAATTTGCAAAGGATTAAGGAATACCGCTGGTCCAGTCTCTACACGCATATCTACAACGATATTTTCAAAGCTTCGGTAGCCACTTTCATGGTAGAACTATTGTATAAGTGCCTCAAACAGCCGGAAGAAAACCAGGCGCTTTTTGCTTTTACCGAAGATGCTCTGCTGGCGCTTGACCAGGCTTCTGCCCATGTTGTTGCCAATTTTCCCCTCTTCTATGCCCTGCAAGTTGCCAATTTTTTCGGGTTTCGCATTCCAGATACATTCAACCAGGTGAACAACATACTTGATCTGCGCGAGGGTGTATTTACCAGCCGGCTACCAGATCATCCCCAATACCTGGATGCGACGCATAGCGAAGTGATCGCGCAATTGCTGCGCGTGATGCAACCTGCAGAATTGTCGGAAGTATTGCTGAATGGCGCTACTCGTCGCTACCTGTTACAATCGATTGAACAATATTATGCAGCACAGGTATCGGAGTTTGGTCAGTTGCGCTCTTTGCAGGTGTTACAGGAAGTGCTTTGATTATTTTGGCAGGGCCAACCCCAAGGGTGGCTACTGTTTACATACAGTGAAAACACCCATTGAAAAATTTACAAACTGAAAGCAAGGGCCAGCGTGAGCGAGGGATATTTTTTGTGGTGTTGTGTATGCCATTGGCGTGCCTCTAACCGTAGTAGTAAGTTGCTTAGTGGTGCGTAGTCGACATTGGCCGAATAACCGACCGTACTGAAACCACCTGGCACTGGCAAATAAATGAGTACGCCATATTTATCGCGATAGTATTCGCCTCGTGCCGCAAAAGCCCATTTCTCATTTGGCTTGAATCGCGCAACGATCACCGGACTAAACCATTGGTTATAAGACTTGCTGTTTTTTTCTTTTTGCTCTGAGCCGATATCAAAACCAGTCAGCAAACCCCATTTTTCTGTCGGCTGCCAGCGGGCGAAGATGTTGTGATAGATTCGCCAGCGCCGCGATAAACTGTTTCATAAGCGGCGCGCAATTTTTTTAGACGGGTTTTCTTCGTCGTCGATCAGCAGTATGGGTGCATTCATAAAATTCTTTTCGAGCGCTGGCCCTGCAATAAAACCAGGCCGGGTTTTTTCCCTTTGACAAAACTACCCAAATACTGATCCAGTCCTAGGGCCTCAGCGCCCGCAAGCGTTGCCCAATGTAGAACACGTTCGAGCGGTAATTCAGGAAAATGATTCAGCAAGGTAAATACTTCGGCCATCAGGTCGAGCGAATGGTTTGAGGCCAGGCTGTCGGTGCCCAACACAAGCCCATGGCCACTGTTCTGCAACAAATCAACCGGCGGCAGGCTACTATTAATGTATTGATTGGCGCGCACACAAAGGCAGAACCAGGGCGTTGGTAAGGCGGACAACTGTTGCCAGGCAAAAATATCGTTGGTGCTGGTTTCTGTATTGTGTACCAGGATCATGTTGCCTGCTTTCGGCAAATAGGGGAGCACGGCTTGCAGACTGGTTGTATGCGGCGGCGAAAAAAAGCCAATATCTACACCAATAGCTTTGTACAAGTCGTTGAAAGGGCCACTGCCCGCCAGGAAAAATTCATTTTCCTCCAGGCTCTCCTGGTTGTGCATG
>Ga0116180_1004411_pt1 | contig 10192 bp, 9 predicted proteins | sample AD_UKC073_MetaG_FD_89804 | JGI IMG/M metagenome (GOLD analysis project Ga0116180, IMG submission 89804) | Active sludge microbial communities of municipal wastewater-treating anaerobic digesters from USA - AD_UKC073_MetaG | ecosystem: Engineered > Bioreactor > Anaerobic > Digestate | place: USA... | reverse complement strand
CATCTATATCACCTCAACTATCTCCAAATCGTTTCCTGTTTCGAACTTCCATCTGGCTCTATATATTCCAAAACCGGTCTAAAACATGTGTATATATCACTGTAGGTAGCTGATGCTTGACCCAAATACCCCATTGGGCCATAAGGGGCATAGTTCATCCCACCTCTCAAAACTCTTGATGTTCCTGATGGAGCAGAAGTACCATCAACATTTTTTAATCCAGTTAACGCTGTTTCCTTAACATGAGACCAACTATTTGCATTCCAAACACTTTGATCAGATGGGGTTATTTTTCCGTTTAAACTAGAGTTAATAATATATTTATCAAATTCATTTGTAGGAGGAAATCCGCCAACGGCATTTGCATTTTCTAGTGTTGGGTATCCTTGTGTATTTAACCTTGCCACCCCTCCTGTAAGGGAACGAACAAGCAAATTAGTTGGAAGAAGTTTAGAAACATCTATATTCGCAGACCTGATGTATTCAACTCTTTCTACATCTGTTTCTATCGAACCCCCTTCTCCATCCGGGTAGACATGATTAAACATAATCCTATTAGTCGTTGTTCCGCCTGGTAATGCAATTCCATCAATAATTATACCGTTTATATAGATTTTATCATTAAGCAAAGACATTGCTACAGTTATTCCTTCACTTTTAGGAATAAAAAGTGAACCGCCTTCAAAACCTATAAGGTATTGAGTATCATCATAGTCATATATATTTATATAAAGCATACTACCATTTAATTTATTTATATAAAAACTTACATAAGCACCCTCTACTGTTCCAGAAATCATGCGTACTTTATTTATTCTTAATACTGCTGATAAAAGATTAGAGGAGTTGGTATCATTATATGCTTGAAAAATACCCCATCCTGATGAAGCAGTTCTGGAAGATGTGCTTACCCCAGAAATTAAAGAACCAGTTGTGCTCATTCCGTTTCCAGATTTATTAACTGTAAATGAAGTTGTAGGTAAAAAACAAGGAAAATTTGTTCCTTCTATAAGACCTTTAGAATTAAGAGTGTTCCACGACATTGAGCATTGAATATTTCTATCAGCAATTAATAGTCCTCTGTCCACTTTAATAAAATTAAAACTTCCGTTTGGGACAGTGTTGTCATTACCGATTGTTGATATTTCAGGAGCGGTAGTTGTTCCAAGTTCAGAAAAATAACCAACTTGCCCTGAAACAAACGCAGTATATTTACAAGGTATATAATCCCCAATCTTCATTTCTTCTAAGGATGTTTTTGGAGCACCTAGTATTGAGTGTACTGTTGCCATTTATCTCACCGCCTTATAGGATAGTAATCAATCTTTCGAGCCCAACAGGCTGATCCTTCATTAAGGTAGCCGATAATCTGCTTTCTTTATCACGGTATTTTAACACAATATAACCACTTACAGTCTCGCTCGGAACTATTCTGCAATTAAATGTCACAGACTTTGTTACTACTTCGTATAAAATAACGCAAGACAATTTGAACTGCAGGCCGTTAAAATTGTGAACTTTGTTATATCCCACAGCATATGCCTCAATATTATCCATTTTCTTTACAGGAATAACAGAATTTTGTTTTCCAACGAACTCTGTATTAGCTTTTTTGAAATGAATAATGTCGTTGTACGGAGCTTGATTATAGAACTCAATTTTCTCTCCGTTCATCTCCATCTCCATCATAAGTTCATCTCCGTTTATATTGAACTTACCAGTCTGGTCAAATCCAATATAATTGGAAGTAGACTCTTCTTTGAGCAACAAATGATTATACAATCTGAATGAATCGTTGCTCAATTTAAACACCTGCAAGTCTTTATCGAACACTAATTCAAGTTTCTCGTTGCCTGCAAGCTGTGCCATCTTCTGTATATCGAAGTTATAAAACCTCGCTATTCCAGTATCTCCTGAAAACTGAATATAGTTTTCGTTTCCACTTTCAAATATTTTAAAGGAATTTACCCTAGATTGGTCTAAGTCAGCAAATCTAAATTCTTTTCCATCTTTATATTCGTAAATCTCTGATCCGTCCTTCATTAATGCTTTCCAAATCATTTCTTTAACCCCCTGTTAGAGTTTTAGGGGAAGCGTCTGCTTCCCCCATCATCATGTATACTGGTAGCTTATTCTGGTTTTCCACGACATTGGACCCGCTGGAGCTGATGCAAAAACATGAAGCCTAAGTTTCAGTCTTGCATATTTTTTCTTTGTTTCAGGATTGTTATAGTTCGTATCTGTTGGATCTGAGATGTTTCTGTTACCTTTTATAACAGCCTGCCCATCTCCAGATGCGTTAACTACAACTGCCTGATTTGCTGGATCTGATCCTCTTATCTCTTTCCACTCGCCCCAACTTACTCCATCGAATACACTAACCTCAACTGCTGCTACCGGTGTGGGTCCTGCAACAGGTCCAGCATCGTTACCGTTAGTATCCTTTGTAGTAATGAACACGTTTGTCATATCACTAACATCGGATGCTCCTCCCTTGTTGTTAAAGACGTAAAACTCTTTCTCATTTGAGTACGAGTCTGCGTCAACAGTTCCGCAGTTCCAGGTAAGTGTAGCTTGGTCCTGAGCAACATCCCACCATACAGGTACTGGTGCTGGCATATTAACTCCTCCCTTCGTTAAGTTTCAATAAAGATTTCAAGATGAAAATTACTCATTGGTCCGTTATTATCTAACCTTATGTAAACAGAATCCTGATTCGATGTATCAATATGTGGAATGTCCATGATATCCCACAATATAGTTTCAATACTTCCTGAATGATACATCCAGTATCCTTCTGGCTTTTCCCAAATGCTTAATCTGAAATCTCCAATGTATCCAGCATCTGGAGTGACTCTTATTGCCTTTATTATCCCTGAATGTACAAAACTTATCCATCCCTCGACATAATGATCTGTATCAAGTTCGTAATCGAAAACTAGTTTAACCAGTTCGTGTTTACCCTTTGCTCCACCAAACACTAATCCAGTTTCCGCATCATTTACCATTACATACTGACCGCCATGCCCATAATAACTAGAAGGAGTATCTACAAGCTGTCGAAACTGATTCAACGCATTGTATATATCATCGCCAAAACTTTCATTACTTATTGTCCCGGCTAGTACTACTAATACTTCGTAGTCCTTCTTAAGATTGTAATTGAATGTTATTGAGGTGGGCGACGTTTTTACATAGTCGAGTTCGGAACCCTCATACACATCTATACCCTGTAACCTAACAAACAGAACATCTCTCGCCATATTATATTCAAATTTTGTTAGGTTTACGACCCGTTCTCCATCTGACTCAATCTTTACCAATTCGTACAGAACACTTGAGTCAGCTTGCTCGATTTCACGTAGCAGAGTATCAAGATCTTTTCCATCGGATTGTCTGTAGATTGATTCTAAGGGGTGCTGATACGGCAAGTGTCTGTTGACTAACAGGTTATGCTTGCTTGAATCGCTTACATCTGGCAGATTTATTATTACTCTACTTCCGCCAAGTGCCATATCATTCACCCCCTTATGCGTTAGTTACCTTGATGTTAAACTTTGATGGGAAGATGTCTGATGCTTCGTAATTGAGGTCTCTTTCAATTCGTCCTTTAAGTTGTACACTTGTATTTCCAATGATATTGCCTAAGCTCAATTCGCTTTCGTAATTTACCCCATCAAGTGAAAACTTTACAAACGAATACGCATCATCTGTGCCATACTGTACAGCACTTATTCTAACATCTCCGAACATTACATCGAATGGGTTCCTTACCTCAACATTGAAATCTATTACTGAATTCTTGAAGTATCCAAGGAAGAAATCTCTGTCCTGATGGAGTTCATTGGCATTAACATATACCTCTAATGATGCTCCGTAATAGTAAAGATCCCCACCACACATGTCGAAGATATCTGTTGTATGAACAAGGTTGTTTTCATCATCATATACCCTAAAGTATCCAAGTACTGGCGGAATATCTTCAAATGTAAACTGTACCCCTTTGTATGGCTCCAACACCCTCTTAGCGGATATCAACTCGCCGGTATTACGATATAATTCTACTTTAAACCCAAGTGGTACATTGATTATCTGAATTTCACGATTCTTGTAAACTCGGACAAAGTCAACGCTAAAACTTGAAGTTGACGGGTCCCAAGGTCCTTTGACGATAAGTCCAACCTTTCCAGCACTTTTAAATTCGAGTGAACCTATAAGTTCCCATTCATCCCATTCTGTATTTCTACAGTATATTGTATAGATCTGAAGCTCTTTTATCAATCTCAGATACCTATACACAAAACTTTCATCCCTATTAACATCGAAGTATTCAAGAATTTCTAAGCTGTCGCCTATACTTCTAAATGCAATAAGTCCAGCTTGTTGGTATTCAGTATTTGGGACGTAATCATTCTTCACATCCATGACATAGGATTCGGGCTCATCAATAAGCATCATTAAATCTTGTGATCCATGATACAAATTAATGAACCCGGGTCTTTCCGTTAACGAGTATCTCAACTCGTCATTTGGAATAACTGTCCACTCGTCCCTTAAAGTCGGTTCGGTAAAATCGTCAAAGAAGATCTCTCCTCGAACTAATCTTACCGTATTCATGATTAAGAGATTGGGTACAGAACTGTGTAGAGATCAACAGCTCTTACCAGCATTACTTTGGCGAGACCTATATCCTTGGCAGCGTCAATGACATACTGTTTAGCGAGCTCAAATGAGCCGATTTCCCCAACCAGTATCCAAGGATCTCCTTCTACTGGAACATTCACTTCAGCCTGGTATCCAGGCTGACCAGGATACCCCTGAGACTGTTTCGTCCTTATTCTCAAAGGATATGTGGCGCTCGGCTCTATCAGCTGACCATCGCTTTCAACATAAACTTTACGGAATACCAGCCATCTTTTCTCTTTTCTACCCTGTGCAAACGTATCAAGATCCGGTGCAGGCAATGTAGACATCTTAAAACCTCCTTTATTATGATTTCGTTCCATTGTGTTTCAACCATAAATGCCGTTTACCCTTAACCTTGTTAATAATACTTATTTTTGGTACATCGGGTCCATAGAACTTTCCATGATGATCATCAAAGTATTTAACTAAGTCATCGAGTAATCTTTTTATATACAAATTCCCAAGAAGTTTTGTTTTATCATCCTCGGGAATATTTAATACGAACGCTTCTGCATACCAACGAATCCATCTGTATATTCTCCAATACTCCTCTGGGTACTTATTCAAGTTATTAAGTATCACTCTAGAATCATATGTATCGTCTGGATAATACTCAGGCATCCTATATATTTTCTCTGGTAAGTATTTCTTTAACCAGTCGTAAAACAAATTAACAAAATGCTTCAATGCCTGTTCTGGAGTAAGTCTTGAGTATAGTCCCAAATGCGAGTTCCAAAGTTGATAGCCGAACTGTATGACATTTTCTATCTTCTTAACAGAAACTGGTATCTCTCTTAGTGCTTCATTTCCTCCAAACGGGAAAGGATGTACTGGAATGTTAAACTCTGGATGTAATGAATAAGGAAAATCTCCAGGAAGTATCATCCAGTCGTAAGGGCCATCTTCTGCTGTATCGTCTGTTATAAAATACCATCGTCTGTACATTTCTGTAAAAATGAATTCATCCAGCAACAATACCTCGTGCAAACGATTAAAGGCCCGATGCCCCTCGCTATATATTATAACATCCTTAGGGCTGGTGTGCAAGCGATTTAATGTAGTTAAGTCAATATATCTTAAAGTTTCAAAATGTGATATACTAGGAAAAACTGATATACTGTTTTGAGAAGTTACTCCTATCATGTCTGGAAGTTTAATTTCTTTTCTAATAGTGTCAATTTGTCTTAATCCTTCTTCGTAGGTCATTAACAACTCTTTTTCAATAGTATGAAGTTGCGATAGCTCCGTTATATGTTCTGCTTTTTCTATTGTTAATCCGGTGTTGATATATACTTCCTTTTCTTTTTTCAGGGCGATGAAGATTTCTACCAAATCAACATATTTTTGAGGTTCCATTGAATTATGATGAGAATGATTCAAATCCACTTCTTTTGGTTTTACAACCCCAACAATCTTAGATTTTATTTCGCCAAGTTTCCCACCAACTTCAGCTCCAATTAAATCAGATAACTTAAACCAATCATATTCTGATAACTTTTGCCATTCATCTAAGCTGAATACATATGCTCCTTTAGACACCCTTTCAAACTCTTTATTTGGAATACTTACAATGGTTTCACGTTGTCGTCCTGGAACTAATATCTGTTTATCTGTAGAAATAATACTCTTCTTACTTGATTCGATGGATTTTGGACCTGAATGGATCTCCATCGGTCTAGTAGAATAAAAGTCCGCTTGCTTTATTTCTGATTGTATTGTTGAGTCACGTTCCGATTTACGATCAAACTCAAAATCATGATTTATACTTACTTCAAATCTTTCTTGTTGGAATGGATATGCAGTATCGTGATGAACTACTCCAGAATCCTTTTCACGCTTGCCGAGAGCTTCATAATCTTGGAGAGATGCATCTTTACTAATCTTGTCCACAAGCGTTTCATCGTCGTCAATATAAGAAGATCCTTTACCCAACTTATCAAAATCTTCAATTCTTGATACACGATCAACATCTCGTGCAATTTGATCTAATTGCTCTGATCTTGATACTCTATCAATTTCATGTAATGCTCTATCTACATCTTCTAATCTTGATACTCGATCAACATCACGAGCAACTCTATCTATTTCATTTAAGTTCGATACTCGTTTAGCTTCATACACACTTCTATCAGATTGAGACGGTTCATTTGGTATAAACGAATCTCTAAAATCTCTATCCACTAATTTAAAATAGTCCTCACTATAGATATCTCTATATTCTTTTGCTACAAAATCAATCCTTGAAACTATTCCACCCTCCATTACAATTCTATCGAATATACTATAAACACTGGTTACAAATTCCCTAGATACATTATCAGCTAAGAGATTATGAGTAATAACATCTGCTACTCTAGGATTTGTTGTCATGGATGGAATGTTTGCTTGTGAAGTTGCCACCTTATATAAGGAATTTATTAATATTAAATCAGATATAACCTTAGTATCCTTCGGGGAATACTCTCCGAATTTTATCTTATTAAGCATGATACTTCTAAGGGTTCTCTGAGTGTGTAGAATAAAATCTACTTTTTGAGTATCTCTTAAATCCCTTATCATAGTAACTACTCTAGCCTCTAAATCAGTATCTCTAGCATCTTTATCAAAAGGAGTTATTAACAATTCGGATGATGTGTCCAAATTGCTTCTGTTTAGTGTCTTATTAAGAACCATTGTAATAATTTCTTCCAGATCGCTAATTAAAGATGCTTGTCCAGTCAAAGTTATTTCATTATTAAAATCATAAATAACTTTATCCACAATCATTAAATATACTGATTTTAAGTTATCTTCTGATATAATGTCCTTTGATAGAACTGATGCGTCAAACGCTGATGGATCAACTGAATTAAACTTGAGCAGATTAAACTCCTTGGCAACATATTCGTGAGTCTGAAGAAAATTAGATAATAGCGAGCCTACAACTTCCCTCATAGACTCGGCAAATTGCAATCTGGACAAGTTAATTATAGGTTTATGTGTCATTTGTGGATCGTGTGGAATTATCAAACCATATCGTTTTGTAAACAGATCAGCTTTCAATGCAGGCAAAGAAAGTACTTCATATAAGTTGACTCGATCAACTACGAAGCTGTTGTTGAGTAAAATGGCTCTAGCTGGATCTTTATACTCGCTTGATATAAGTCTTGAAATATAGAACACATCGTGTTCGGATATACGATTATATGAATAAAGGTTAGGTAAACTAAATAGTTTTCGTTTATCTAACTCTATATGTCTATTTAATGCAACTTCCCTTGTATTATTGGGATTAACAGTATAAAAACTATAGTTGGCAATGCTTTTGCCTTGCTTATGTAGGGCGGTGTCTTTTTGCAAATAAACATCTTTGAGTTTAATATAGTCCTTAATTGTTTCGTTGATGACAGCTTGATTTAACACAATAGTTAAATCCGTCAAATCTTTGTTGACGGACAGTAGTTTAGCGTCTATATCAAAAGTCTGTTCGTGGATTAAAAGATCGATTTCTTTTTTAGCTTTTTCAAATTTGTATAGATCGCGAACAAATGATGCCTGTCTTTGTTCGTACGCAAAGAACGTAAGTCTGGTTTTTAACTCATCGTCAATAGTAACTGTAAAGAGAACGGGAAACAGATTGGAGTTTACAAATGCAAAAGACATTTGATACAGCAATTCAGTCACATCATGAGGTTGTGAATAGAATTCTGTATAGAAACTCCGATTATCCATTTCCCGTCCATCTCCTTCAGTCATTATTCAGCTTCTGTGTACGGCTCAGTCTTCTTGAGAATTGCCACACCATACATTACGTTGGTAGCGTTTGTAAGGAAACTATATGGTGCGTTTACCAGGAACACTTTGTATATGTCCTGAGTATCGGGATCCTCTTCCTGACCAGTTTCAGAATTGTATTTGTGTATCAGGTCATCTTTGTTTACAACAGTACTTCTATCTGTTGCAACAATACCCTTCAACTCTCCTCTGTAGCCGTCAAATCCATGGAACACATACACAGGGGACATATGGTACTTATCAGTGTAGTTGGAAGGACCTTCCAGCTTCTTATCCACAAACTCATCGGGAGTTGTGAATGCTGCCATGTGTGCCTGCATCGGAAATCCAGTGAAGGTTTCAAGCATACAGATGTCAGTTACACCAGTACCAGTTTTATCACTGTATCTGTTTTTTTCTTCCTGAGTAAGATAATCGTTCGGCGGAACATCGCTTCCAACTGTTACGCCGAAATTGCTAGACCATCTTTCCTTTGAGTTCTTAAACGGCTTGATTTTACCGAAGTACCCAAAGGATATAAGTCTGTCCAGCTTGTTAGCGGAAGCATCACCTGCAACTACAATGCTCAGAACATCGTCAGTCAATGATACCCAGAACTGAACCGGCAACCACTTTTTGATGGTAGAAGCAGTATCGTGTCTGAACCATGAAAATCTGGAACGAACACTAGCCATATCTTCTTCCCAGGCTCCGGGAGTTGTGTAGTACCCGTCCTCGTCAACATCATCCTCAGGATCCGGAGGAGTGTAATTTCCTATACCGTAAACTACCTCGGCATAGTAATAGTTCTTCCGATTGAGTACATCCTCCAATGCAGTCCCTTTGGCGGTCAGCCTCTGAACAAAGATCGGCTGATAAAACTCAACGAACACATCTTTCGTTTTGTTTTCCGGTCCATGCAACTGATGTCTCAGAACCAACAGATTTGTTACGTCTTCAATATCAGTCGGGTAGTGGATAGTCCAATTCGGATTTGCCGCCAACTGAACTTCCTTTGCAATTTTTCTGAGGAGTCCATCGTTTACATCATAACTGCAAACAGGAGCAAAACCTTCGTTGAAATAAACTGCCATGTTCAATAACCTCCTTTTTATTATTATCCGTTAAATTCACTTGTCGCTACAGTATATCCATGAAGCGAGCAAAACTTGGGTATAAAATATTCGGTTAAATATAAATCACTTGCCTTATACAACTCAAATATTCCTGCTTCATTTTTAATGATACATTCTGCAGGAATTGTATTTCTGAGCTGATCCAGCATTTCTTTATATCTAATTTGAATATCCTTATTTAGAAAGTTTCCTATAATTGTCTTAAAAGGTTCATCACCAGTTACTTTTACATGTCCCTGGAGTTGTCCCTCATTGTCAATTATTATGGATTTTCCACTTTTATTATGTTTGATATGTATTACCATGTCTATACCTCCTATGGGACCATATTCTTTACATACTGCTCCATAAACATCCACCTTCTAGGAAATTGCTCTTTTAACACTCGAGGATTGCAACAGTATAAGGCATAAGTTTCTGCAAAATCCTCTACTGGATGAGATGCCCCATATGGAGATACTGGAGGCTCCGTTACTCCGTCACCAATTGATTTATATTGAGTTACGTTTAAGAACGGACTATCTCCATATTCGTATAAATCGAAGTAGTCTGCTTCCCATCCTCCAATCCCCAACCAATCAGCTTGTTGAGAAAACATTTTACCTGTTTTATCTCTT
>Ga0116180_1004406_pt1 | contig 10196 bp, 8 predicted proteins | sample AD_UKC073_MetaG_FD_89804 | JGI IMG/M metagenome (GOLD analysis project Ga0116180, IMG submission 89804) | Active sludge microbial communities of municipal wastewater-treating anaerobic digesters from USA - AD_UKC073_MetaG | ecosystem: Engineered > Bioreactor > Anaerobic > Digestate | place: USA... | reverse complement strand
TCCGACGTTCACTTGCCCTCACCCCCACCCTCTCCCGGAGGAGACTCTTGGACACCGCCATGACGATGGCTTGGTCGGTGACCCAACCCTCTTCCGGAGCGAGAGGGGGACTCTTGGGGATAGGCTCTTGGAAGACGTATTGTGCGTGACGCTAACCTACGCGATCTTTGCTGGTCGCTGTCGAGAGCGTCGCACAGCGATTGCAAGCAGGCCGCCGCCAAGCACGAGGATGGTCAAACTGCCAGGTTCGGGGATGACTTCTTCGCCACCGCCTCCCAGATCGCCGCCTGCACCCCGCATCTCAAACCGCGGGAAGGACAACGGACCACTCGGAATCCCCAACAATTGTCCAAACATGGGGTCCAAAGCGGCAAGCAGTTGTAGCAACTCCCACTCCTCATCGGACGGGATCTCCCGCGCTGCCGTGAGGAATGTCACCTGGAGCGAAGGCCCCAGGGGATCGAAGGGGTCGTAGAGCATCTCCTTGGAGGTGTTCCAAAGATTCATGCCGAGGATGCCGTCCAGGCCTTCCACGAGATCGAGGACAAAAACGGGTGCGTTGAGAAACCGCAGGACCCCATCGGTAAGCCCATCAAAATCACTGTCAATCGGGATTGATAAGCTATCCAGCGTGAAACCCGGCACGGTAATCGGCGCCCCGGCAGCACCAACGATGTCCAGTGTCGTTTCAGGCGAATTCAAGTTTAGCCCGAGTTGTTCGGCCAAAGCCGTTGTGATAACACTCACCGACGCCCCTGTATCAAAGAGGAACAAGGCATCGGCTACTGTCATGAGGGCCTCTTGGAGGGAGACCTGGGCTTGCACGGGATTGGGTGCCACCGTCGTTTCGTCGCCCGGATCAGGGTGATTTGTTGGTCCAAACAGCGAGAGCGGAATCCGTACCGGGTCGGTCGTTTCGCCCGCTATCCCAGCCAGTCGCATTGCCGAAGGGACAAATGCCAGGTCCGGCATATAGAAAACGATGCCCTGGAAGAGTGGTCCCAAGAAAGGATCGTCAGAAAAGAATTCGCCGAAGTCGAACTCATAACCCAACATGTCAATCTTGGCTGCGGGACGCTCCGTTGAGCCAGTTAGGGTGCCCAGGTGAATGGGTGTCCCCGCAATGTTGGGGAGTTGCGGACTTCCTTCTTCGGTTCCGACAAACACCTGAACGCCCGAAACGGTAGCCCCACCCGATAAGTCATAAGTGAATTCCATTTCCCAAGAGACTGACGACCAGTTAATGGAGACGGCGTGCAGTCCGTCGGCCCAAAAGGTCATCGGCATCGAAACGTCGCCAATGACAACACCGTCGATGGCGTCGGCTTGTGCACCTCCTGGGACTTTAATGGGCACAACGGACCCTTGCAACTCGAAGAAAGCCCGATCCGCAGCCGAGAGAGTTACCACGCTTGCGCCCGTGTCATAGATGCCAAAGGCGAGCGCCATTTCCCCGCCCCACTGATAACCTTGGATGACCTCAATTTGATTCCCGAAGAGGTCCAACTCAGGAATAAGTTCAATTTCGAGGTCGGCCGCGCGGAGTTGCGAGCCCAGGGCCATTAAGCCCAGGACAAGGATACCCGTGAGCGTTCGCCGCGTCTTCATGGCAAAGTTCCCCCGATGCGATCGCCAACCATTCCCCCGAGGAGTTTCCCTGGCGCCTGTAACAGCCCTCCCAAATTCCGCCCGGCATTATAATCTCCCCAAATTCAATTGCAAGCACTCGAAATGATTTTCTACAAGCGTAGGAGTGTCATATCCCCTCTTCTGGGGGTGGCCTTATCCTGGCAGAATCTCTTCGAGAAGGCTTCAAGGGGTGTTTCCTCTTGTAAGAGGCGGCTCCCCCTTTTTGCCGGGGCAGCTTTGCCGGTGGGCGAATTGGCGATGTCGCACGGCGCTTGGGCCTGCCGCATCGCTGCCTGGAGCAAATACCCGCAGGGCGGTAGAATAAAGTGTTTGGCATTGGCCCCGGACCGTGGCCTTTGGCAGTAAAGGGCCGCGGGCCATGGTGGCTTTGCGATTTGGTGACCACCAGTTGTGATGTGAGTTTTGGTCCGATGAGTAACAATCCGCAGTCCTTGCTTCCTCCTGATGACCAGCAGGGTTCCTCCAGTAAGACTTCTCAGCCGGCGAGTGAGACGAACCAAGGAAGGGATTCCCAGGAAACAGAAGCCCGCCCCAATCGTCCGCGAATCCTGATTGGTTCACAGCGGGACCCGGCAGCCTATCGGCCTCGCCCAGGGCGGCCGCTGATGCCGTTTCGAAGCAAACCCACGGTTCCCGGGCAGGCAGGAGGTAAGGAGGATACGGGCTCTCCCGGCGATGGTCTCGCCGGTGGTTCCCCACAGTCTCCCCTCCCGGCGGTGACGACCCAATCAGAGGTCAAGACGGAGACCCAGAGAACATCGCAGGAGCAGGAGACCGAGTCGGCGTCTTTGCCGGAGCCGAAAATGGAGACGGCGCAACCCGCGGAGGCATTGTCGCCGAGTAGTCCGCCGCTTGTCTCTTCCGATGCCAGGTTATTCGATCTTCCCGAGGAGGATGAGAAGGAACGCGAGTTGGATTCGGAATTGGCCAAGTTGCAGGCCGAGGCCCGGGATGTGGCGCTTGTCCTAAAGAAGGAGCCAGCCGATCAGAGCCTTTTTAATCGTCGGCTAGGATTGCCGCCGGATTTGGAGAAGGAGTATGCCGAGGCCCTGGGTGATGTACCGGTGGAGGAGTTGATCCAGGAGACATCGGCGAAAGTCAAAGTTGGGCAGTTAGAGCCTGAGTCGCGGCACGTGGGCAAGGTCTTGGCGGTCCGTGGTGAGAACGTCTTTGTGGAGTTGGGGCTACGGGAACAGGGAATCGTTCCACTGCGGTCATTTCGTGAACCGCCGGAGGTCGGTCAATCGGTGGAGGTCCGCGTGGTACGATTTGTCCCCAATGAGGGGATTTACGAGCTTGTCCTGCCCGCGGCAGCGGCCGATGTTGCCGATTGGGCCGATCTGTCGGAAGGAATGATCGTCGAGGCCCGCGTGACCGGTGTCAATCAAGGGGGCTTGGAGTGCGAAGTCAACCGTATCCGGGGATTCATTCCTATCAGCCAAATTGATATCTTCCGGGTGGAAAAGCCCGAAGAATACGTGGGCCAAGTCTTCACCTGTGTCGTTCTGGAGGCCGATGCCCAGAGGAAAAATCTGGTGCTGAGTCGCCGGGCTATTTTGGAGCGTGAACGGGAACAGGCTCAACGGTTGCTATGGGATTCTCTCGCACCAGGCCAGGTCCGCGAGGGCGTTGTGCGGAAGCTGATGGACTTTGGGGCCTTCATTGACTTAGGCGGCGTTGATGGTTTGCTCCACGTCAGTCAATTGGCGTGGGGACGTGTCAAGCATCCAAGCGAGATTCTCCGCGAAGGGCAAACCGTGAGGGTCCGTATCGACAAGGTCGATCGTGAAAATCGCCGCATCAGTTTGGGTTACCGTGATTTGATTTCGAACCCCTGGGAAGACGCCGAGAAAAAGTATGTGCCGAATTCTGTTTGGCGGGGAACGGTCACGCGGCTGATGGATTTTGGGGCCTTCGTCGAGCTTGAGCCGGGCGTGGAGGGCCTGGTGCATATCTCGGAACTGGCACTCAAGCGGGTGAGCCGTGTCTCGGACGTGGTCAAAGAGGGCGATGTCGTGGATGTGATGGTGCTTTCCTTTGATCCGCAGGAACGACGGATTAGCCTTTCTATCCGTGCGGCGCTGAAACTGAAAGAGGCCCAGACGCAAGAGCAGGCCGAGACTGCTGAAGCGGGGACCCCGGCGGAGGCGGCAGCTCCGGAACCTCCGCCCGCTCCCCCCAAGAAGCGCAAACCCACCGGGCCGCTCAAGGGAGGCCTGGGAAGTGCACCTTCCGGAGGAGGTATCTTTGGTTTGAAGTGGTGATGGATGGATGCCGAACATTCGCGTGACGCTGTTCCCATAATCGAAGGACGAGTCGGGATCACGGCCGCACCGGCCTGTGCCACGACGGTTGCATCGAGCGGTCTTCCGCGATGGCTCAAACGCCGTATTCCAAAAGGAAACGGCAATCATTTCACTGCCCGGCTGATTGAGTCGCTCGGCCTGGCTACCGTCTGCGAACACGCCCGATGCCCCAATCGCATGGAATGTTATGCGCGGAAGACGGCCACCTTCATGATCCTGGGGGAGGTCTGTACACGCCGCTGCGGCTTTTGTGCCGTCAAAAAAGGAAAGACACAGCCCGTGGATGCTTCCGAGCCCCAGCGCGTCGCGGAGGCCGTCAAGGCCCTAGGGTTGCGTCACGTGGTGATCACGTGCGTGACGCGGGACGATTTACCTGATGGTGGGGCGGAGCATTTTGCCCAGACGATCGCCGCTGTGCGGGCGGTCAGCGGTGCCACCATCGAGGTCTTGCCTTCCGATTTCGCACAACGCATGGAGTCCGTGGACCGTGTTTGTGCGGCCCGACCAGACGTTTACAATCACAACTCGGAAACCGTACCGCGGCTCTATCGTACCGTCAGGGGGCGCAAGGCTAACTATCGTTGGACGCTGGAGATGTTCCGCCATATCAAGGCCGAATTTCCGGGCATCTGCACAAAGACGGGTTTGATGCTGGGATTGGGCGAAACCTACCAGGAATTGCTTGATACTTTTGCCGATTTTGTGGCGGCTGGTGTGGACATTTTGACATTGGGCCAATACTTGCGGCCCTCGTCCGATTGCCTGCCTGTTGTCCGCTATGTGCCCCCGGAGGAGTTCGAGGAACTGGCCCAGCGGGCGAAACAGATCGGGTTCAAGCAGGTCTTTGCCGGACCATTTGTGCGATCGAGTTATCATGCCGGTGAGGTGTTTGGAGCGGTGCGGAGTACCTCTTCATCCTGATCGGGAGCTATGGGAACACGGTGTCTCATCGCAGGGAGGCGTCTATGTCACGAACGATCTTCATTTCGGCCGGCGAGCCCAGCGGTGATCAACACGGTGCCGCGCTTTTGAAGGCCTTGCGACGGCGGGACGCCGGCATATCGGCCATCGGATTTGGCGGTCCCAAGATGATGGAGGCGGGGTTACAAGCCTTGGCCGATCTTACGGCCCACGCCGTGATGTGGTTTTCCCGACCGCTTGCTCAACTTCGGCAGTTTTGGCGATTCTATCGCATGGCGGTGGAATCGCTTCGCGAACATCGCCCCCAGGTTGTCATTTTGATCGACTTTCCGGGGTTTCACTGGCACCTGGCGAAGGCGGCCAAGAAACTCGGAATCACGGTGTTCTATTATGGTCTTCCGCAGCTTTGGGCCTGGGCGCCGTGGCGGGTGAAAAAGCTCCGCCGCTGGGTGGATCACACGTTTGCCTGGCTTCCTTTTGAGGCCCCCTGGTTGGAACATCACGGTTGCCGTGTGACCTACGTGGGACATCCCTTTTTCGACGAGGCGGCATCCCACACATTCGACTCGACGTTTGTCGCCCGCTTTCAGGGGTCGCGTCCTTTGCTCGTTCTCTTGCCGGGTTCGCGGGATCAGGAGGTCTCGGCCTCTGCCTCGCTCATGTTGCGGACTGTGCAACGTTTGCGAGAGGCCATCCCGAGTTTACACGTCGCAGTGGCGGCCTTCCGACCGGAGCAGGCGAAACGAGTCCAAAACCTTGCCGAGGACATACAACTGCCCTTGGAGGTCTTTGCTGGGAAGACCCCTGAATTGATTCGGGCGGCGGACTGCTGTTTAGCCGTTTCTGGCTCCGTCTCGCTTGAACTTCTTTACCACGAAAAGCCTACGGTGATTGTATACCGCATCGGACGATTGGCTTACCACGTTCAATCGTGGTTTCGTCGTGTGAAGTACATTACGCTAGTTAACTTGCTCAAGTATGGAGGCGAGCAGGCTGCCTATCTTTCTCCCCGGGATCACAATACGCCCGATCCTGAGAACGCCCTATTCCCGGAGTTCTTGACCTACCGCGATTGCAGCCGGCAGATGGCCGATTGCCTCCAGCGATGGTTAATCGACACGGCAGCGCAGGAGGAGGTGATAAAAGAACTGCGGCAGTTGAAAACATCTTTGGCCTGGGAAGGGGCAGTGGATCGAGCGGCCGAAGCGATCCACGGTTTTCTGGTGCAATGATGCAGTCCCGGGGTGTCTGGGGCACCGTACCCTTTTGACAAAGTAGAATTGTCAAACCCACAGTATTTAACGAAAATGGGAACCATTGTACTTTCTGTGAGCGGATGGGGCAAAACGGTCATGTGGGAAACGGGACGATTAGTGGTGCTCATAGGAACTGGTAAATGACAAGGATTGGGATGAGGTTGTGAGTTCATTCGATCCCCACGAAACGCCCTATGATCTTTATTTCACGCTCTTTGGTATTCCCGTGCGGGTTCATCCGCTGTTTTGGCTTGTGGCCGTGTTCCTGGGGCTACACGCGGACGACCTTTTCTCGCTTTTGGCTTGGGTTCTAGCGGTTTTTATCGCGGTGCTGGTTCACGAGATGGGCCATGCCGTGGCGATGCGGGCATTCGGCTATTATCCATCGGTCACGCTTTATGGAATGGGAGGATACACGCGATATGGGATGCGGGCCGTGGGTGTGTTGCCGCCTCGGGTCTGGGGACGGATCCTGATGACGGCCGCCGGACCCGCCGCGGGATTTCTCTTGGCCCTTGTTTTGGCCCTCGGTTTAAGCGTCCTGCGGGTGCCGCTCGTCATAAAACTTGGTCCGCCTATCGGCGTCATGGTCCTTGCCAATTTGCCGTCCCCTTGGTTAACCGTGTTTGTCTATTACATTTTCTTCACCACCATTGCCTGGGGTGTCTTGAATCTGTTGCCTGTTCTTCCCCTCGATGGTGGCCATATTATGCGGGAGATACTGAGCATCCGGGATCCGCATTGGGGGAGCTTTCGGGCAGGGCAGATTTCGTTGGTGGTGGCTGCCGCCGTGGCATTCTGGTCCGTGATGTCCGGCAGTTATTTCTTAGCGATTCTTTTTGCCTATCTTGCTTATTCCAACTATCAAGCCCTCGCTGGCCCGCGATTCTGATCCAATTTTGATGGGCGTAAACAGCGCCCGTTAGCCGGTTGCGCGACCAATTACGGCAAACTACTTTATAGGCCTCTTCATGACCCCTGTGTTTGGGCTCGCACCTGCCGGATAGTGCCAACAAGGACCGCCAAAACAATGGCGGCGGTTTCCACCCGCAAAATCCTCGGGCCAAGATCGACCTGAATCCACCTCTTGGCGAGGGCTTGGCCAACTTCCTCGGGGGTTAATCCTCCTTCCGGTCCCACCGCAACAAGGACCTTTTCCGAGGTGAGAAGAGCCTCAAGACTTGCCGGAAGACCACTTGTTCGGTCGCTGCCCAGTGGCTGGGGCGGCCCGTCTCGCTCAACGGAAAAAGGGTGCGCGAAGAGCCTCGTGACTCCCTCTTGCGGCTCTGCGATAAGCTTTTCCCATTTGCATGGGGCTGTTACATCCATAAGGTGATTCCGCCCACATTGTTTGCTGGCCTCGATCACAATCCGCCGGAGGCGATTGACGACGTTCTCGTCGGGCTGGACCACACTCCGGTGGGTGATCAGGGGTATGAAGGCGGTGACGCCCAGTTCGGTCAATTTTTCAATGAAGAATCGTTCACGATCACCTTTGGGGAGGGGGCTGGCCACCGTAACGGCGACGGGCAATTCCCGCGATACCGTCCCATGTTCCGCAATCCGCAACACGGCGGTCTTCTTTTGGATAGCCGTGATCTCCGCTACGGCCTCGTGTCCCAAACCATCAAAAAGGACTACCTGCTGGCCGACGTGGCCCCTCATGACGTGGATCAAGTGATGGGCCTCGGGACCGCTAAGCGTAATCTCGCCGGTGGTGGTAAGTTGGGCAACAAAAAAGCGTTCTGACATCGTTTGACATAGGAGGCTTGGTTGCGGATGAACTGCGGCAATACCGGAGTATGCCGGGCCGCTGTCAAACTTTATAGATTTTAGCAGAAAGTCTGACGATGAAGAGAATAAGGGGTATTACGGCCACGTACTGCGAAGGGCCGAAGCTCAAAGTATCCTGACATCCACCCGTTATGGTGACAATATGACGCGTGAAATCTCGGCCGTGGCAAATCCGGTGGTGACGCGATGCCTGGAGTATTGGGGCATTCGCAGTCAACCTTTCAGCCCGCAGCGTTCGGCGGAGACGTTCTTTTTATCGAGCGGGGCTGAGGAGGTCCTGGTCCGTCTCGACTACGTCGTAAGGGAGGGGTATGCCGGGGCCGTCTTGGTGGGTTCATCTGGGGTGGGCAAGACACTCCTTCTCCGCCGTGCTCTCCAAACTTGGCGGCGGCACCGCCGGGCCGTGGTTTTCGTTAATGCCACCGGTCAAGATCGGCTTTCGCTTACCACGGCATTGGCCTATGAGTTGGGGGCCAGCCGCAGCGAAGGACCGGCCGCCATCCTTTGGCAGGAACTGCGGGATCACGTGGTGGCTCGGCTTTGGTCGTATGAGGCCTGCGTGATCATCTGTGACGATGTGGCCAGAGGCACTCCCGATGTCCTCGGCCTCCTTTTGGCCTTGGGACAGATTACAACGAATGGCCGTCGGCCAACCTTGATCGGCTCTTGCCGGCATGATGAGATTCATTATCCCACCGTGCACCAACAATCTTGGTACGACATCCACGTGGAGCTTCCGCCCTGGTCGGTTGAGGAGGTTCAGCAGTACTTATGCGACCGACTCCGTGAGGCTGGCACCGATCCGGCTGAGGTCTTCACCCTATCGGCCATGGAACGCCTCGCCGAACTTACGGGAGGCAATCCTCGTGACGTGAACCGACTGGCCGAGTGGTGCCTCCTTGTGGCGGCAGGTGCGGAGGTGCGGCCGATTGGGCCGGAACTGGTGACGGATGTCTTTGAGGAGCTATATTCGCAAGTGGGCGACTTAGTCTTACCACGGTCAAGCCGCGGTTGAATAGTTTGCTCCACGAATCGTCATACTCACCGCGCGGATGCCCGGTTTACCACGGGTTTTCCATCATGCCGACGATCTGCATGGCGAGCCGTTGGAGAGCGGCCTGTTGGGCCGTGGCCAAGGATTGACCGACTTCGGGGACGAGGGTTGTCTCGGCCACAACGGTGCTCAGTTCCGGCGGAACAGGGATGGCTTCTTCCGGCGTGAGGACCCTTCCCCGCTGGTCAATCCATTGAACCTCGACCTGCAAGCGTGTGGCGATCTCGCGGGGATCGTCGTAGGGATTTTCGACAACCGTGCGTTTGGTCTCGGATGTGATCCGCCCTGTCAGGATGCTATCCGCCCGATCCAGCGAGCCTACGACCTTGTAAGGGGTACGCAATTCGATCTCTTTGATCACGGCTTCTGTCAGTCGTTCTCCTAACCCCGGGCGAAGGCTCGTCGATTGAAAGACCGGGACATAGACCGTCTGAATATCCGGCCGGAAGAGTGTCGCATTTCCGATTCGGTACCCGGCGCAGCCCAGTGTTGCTGTGAGGATGATCAGACTTGTGGGCACCAAGGCAAGCCATGTCAAAAGAATCCAAGCGGAGGGCGATTGCCGCGGTCGATGCCTCCGCCGGCAGACGCCGAGCACGCGCGGTTCCGTTGGCTTGTGTCGGTTAATCATCACGGCGTTCAAAAAGGTCGGTCAACCACTTGAAGCGGTTGGGAGGTTTATCGGGAAGACCGTCAATCTGGCGAATGCGTTCTGCGGCCATGACGGCGGCCTTGGTGTGGGGGAACTCCCGCAGTGTTGCCCGGTAGTAGTAGCGGGCGGCCCCGTAATATTTGCGGTTGTCATAATACTGCCCGATAGCGAAATACCGGAGGGCCTTTTCCTCATTGATTTGATTCTTGACGCGGATGACTTCCTCCCGCTCGTCTCCTAACTTGCTGTTATAGACGGCCAGGATTTCGTCCGCGGCCTGCTCGGCCCGTTCCAAGGGAGTTCCATCATAGAGTGGCCCTTGATAAGTCAACTGATGCGCTTTGATGGCCAAAAAGGCCGCGTTGACAGCATGTTCACTTTGGGGATAGTCTTTTCGCAAGAGATCATAATGATAGGCTGCGTCCTCGTATCGCTGTTTTAGAAAATAGGCGTTGGCGGTGGCCATGATGGCGTCGTCTGCCAAGGGCCCGGTGGGATCGTGGAGCCGCACATTCTGATACGCCTTGATGGCCCGTCCCCAGGTGTCGAAGGTTGGCCGTGTT
>Ga0116180_1004404_pt1 | contig 10208 bp, 8 predicted proteins | sample AD_UKC073_MetaG_FD_89804 | JGI IMG/M metagenome (GOLD analysis project Ga0116180, IMG submission 89804) | Active sludge microbial communities of municipal wastewater-treating anaerobic digesters from USA - AD_UKC073_MetaG | ecosystem: Engineered > Bioreactor > Anaerobic > Digestate | place: USA... | reverse complement strand
GGCACCTGAATAGCGCTCGTAGCACCCGACCGTTTATTCGACAACGGTCATTTCCGGCGCTTGGCCAATGAAAGTCAGGCGCTTGCGCAGGGCGTCGGTGACAAAAATCCGGTTGTCGCGGTCGACGCGCAAAACCATGCCGATTTCCATTTTTCGCGCCATTTCGCGCCAGTGCTCGGGGCCGGCGATGAAGATCGGCTTGGAGGCGGCGTCGGACAGCGTGCCTGCCTTGGGGCCGGGCGGGATGAGGATGGTGACGGCCTGCGTGTGGTCGGCGGGGTAGCCGGTGCGCGGGTCGAGCAGGTGGGCGTAGCGCTGGCCGTCGACTTCGAAGAAGCGCTGATAGTCGCCGGAGGTGCCGATGGCTTCGCCGTCTTCGAGTTCCACGGTGGCCAGCGGGCCGGGCTGGCGCGGGTGCTGGATGCCGACGCGCCACTTGCGGCCTTCCTTGCTGCCGAGCGCCATGACGTTGCCGCCGATGTTGATCAGCGCGTTATGGATGCCTTGCTCGCGCAGGATGGCGGCGGCGCGGTCGAGGGCGACGCCCTTGAGGTAGCCACCGAAATCGAGCGCGACATGGCGGTTGCTGCTGGCGATGGTGTTGCCGGTGATCGTCAGGTTGGCAATGGAGGGTTTTTGCGCGAGCCAGGCGGCGATGTCGGCGGCGGGCGGGACTTCGGCCTTGAATTCGTCGGCCTGGAAGCCCCAGAGCTTGATCAGCTGGCCGATGCCGGGGTCGAACAGGTAATCGCCCTGCTGGCTAAATTGTTTGGCCTCGGCGACGAAGGCGGCCAGTTCGGGGCTGACCTGTTGCGGTCGACCCTCTGAAATGGCCGAATTCAGGGTCATCAATTCCGAGGGCTGCCAGGCGTGGTAGGCGCGGTGCAGGCGGTCGAATTCACGCAGTACGGCGGCGATGGCCTTGCGCCCCTGTTCCGGCTCGGCGCTGACAACGATGACTTCGACGCGGGTGCCGAAGACGTAGGCTTGCTGTTCCTGCAGCGGGGTGCGGCCACAGGCGGCGAGGAGCAGGGCGAGGAGCGCCGCGAGGACGAGCTTCAGCAGGCGCCGCATGCGTCTTCGATGGCGGTGATGAACAGCGCCGCCGCGTCGAAACCGGTCTGCTGGCGAATTTCGACCATGCAGGTCGGGCTGGTGACGTTGATTTCGGTGAGATGGTTGCCGATGACGTCGATGCCGACCAGCATCAATCCCCTGGCGAAGAGGATGGGCGCCAGCGTCTCGGCGATTTCGCGGTCGCGCGGCGTGAGTTCCTGTGCCACGCCGGTGCCGCCGACAGCCAGGTTGCCGCGCGTTTCGCCGGCTTTCGGAATGCGCGCCAGGCAGTAGGGGACGACCTCTCCGGCGATCAGCAGGATGCGTTTGTCGCCCTGAATGATTTCCGGCAGGTAGCGCTGCGCCATGACCGTGCGCTGGCCCTCGTCGGTCAGCGTTTCGACGATGACGTTGCGGTTGGGGTCGTTGCGATGAACGCGGAAGATCTGGCTGCCGCCCATGCCGTCGAGCGGCTTGAGGATGATGTCGCGCTGGGTGTCGATGAATTGCTGGAGCTGCGCCATGTCGCGGGCGACCAGCGTTTGCGGGGTGAATGAGTCGAACTCGGTGATTGCGAGCTTTTCCGAGTGGTCGCGCAGGGTGCGCGGCCGGTTGAAGACGCGCACGCCGTCGGCCTCGGCGCGTTCGAGCAGCCAGGTGGCCGTCAGGTATTCGAAATCGAAGGGCGGATCCTTGCGCATGATGACCGCGTCGAAGTCGGTCAGCGGGTGGACCTCGCAGCCGAGTTCGCGAAACCAGTCGTGATCGTCCGGGCGTAGCGCGAGTTGCACCGCTTCGCCGAAGACGCCGCCGGCATCCTCGGCTTCCGGCCGGCGCCAGCCGAGGGTAGCGGCATCGATGGCGAAAACTTTATGACCCTGGTTTTCGGCGGCGCGCATCATCGCCACCGACGAGTCCTTCCATGCTTTGAGCGCATCGAGCGGGTCGAGGACGAAGGCCAGTTTCAGGGACATGTTGGCTTTACTCGCTGATTTTTAGCTGTTTTCCGGCGCTGTCCGCGCCAGCTCGACGGCTGCCGCCAGACAGGCCAGGCGGCCGACGACGCCGTAGGCGTAGAAGCGGTTGGGCGGCGAATCCGGGTTGCCGCAGCGGTAGTCGGGCAGGTTGCAGCCGGTATCGAAGGCGAGCGGCTCGAAATGCATGCCCGGCGCGTTGAGGTTTTCGTCCTTGCCGCGCCCGGTATGCACGCGGTAGAAGCCGCCGACGACGTAGCGGTCGATCATGTAGATCACCGGTTCGGCGACGGCGTCGTTGAGCGTTTCGAAGGAATGGACGCCTTCCTGGATAAGCACTTCCGAAACTTCGAGGCCTTCCTTGACGACGCTCATCTTGTTGCGCTGCTTGCGGTTCAGCGCGATCACCTCGTCGGCGTCGCGCACGGTCATCACGCCCATGCCGTAGGTGCCGGCGTCGGCTTTGACCACCACGTAGGGCGTCTCATCGATTTCGTATTCGCGGTATTTTTCGCGGACGATGTCGAGCACGGCGGCGACGTTGGCGGCCAGGCATTCCTCACCCTGGCGCTCATGGAAATTGACGCTGCGACAGACCGAGAAAGCCGGATTGATGCGCCACGGGTCGATGCCGATTTCCTTGGCGAAATCGTTGGCGACCTGATCGTAGGCGGCGAAGTGGTTGGACTTGCGGCGCACCGCCCAGCCGGCGTGCAGCGGTGGCAGGATGAATTGTTCGTTGAGATTGGTCAGGATTTCCGGAATGCCGGCCGACAGGTCGTTGTTGAGCAGGATCGCGCAGGGGTCGAAGCCGTCAAGCCCGAGGCGGTACTGGCTGCGCACCAGCGGTTCGAGCAACAGTTGCTGGCCATTGGGCAAATCGACGGGGGTCGGCTGGGTGATTTCAGGGTTCAGCGAACCGAGGCGAACATTGAGGCCGGTCTGCTTGAGGATGGCGGCGATCTGCGCGACGTTCTGCAGGTAGAACTGGTTGCGCGTGTGGTTTTCCGGAATCAGCAGCAGGTTGCGCGCGTCCGGACAGATTTTCTCGATGGCGCTCATCGCCGCATGCACGCAGAGCGGCAGAAAGGCCGGATTGAGGTTGTTGAAGCCGCCGGGGAAGAGGTTGGTATCGACCGGCGCCAGCTTGAAGCCGGAGTTGCGCAGGTCGCAGGAGGAATAGAAGGGCGGCGAGTATTCCTGCCATTGGCCGCGCAGCCAGTGTTCGATTTGCGGACTGGCAGCCAGGAAGCGGCGTTCCAGTTCGAGCAGGGGGCCGCTCAGGGCGGTGGTCAGGTGCGGAACCATGATTGCTGTCTCTCGATTCGGAAGTTTTTATAGTGGCTGCAAATCTTACACCGCAGTGCACAAAAATGGGGCGGCCTGGCGCGGTCAACCCATTGAAAACAGGTAAAATCCGCCCCTTGGTTTTACCGCATTGTTCAATGCCCATTCGTAGATCGGAATCGCCGTGCTCGTCGCCGCCAACATCACCATGCAGTTCGGGGCCAAACCCCTGTTCGAGAACGTCAACGTCAAATTCGGCGAGGGCTATCGCTACGGCCTGATCGGCGCCAACGGCGCCGGCAAGTCGACTTTCATGAAGATCCTGTGTGGCGCGCTGGAGCCTTCCGCCGGCAATGTCTCGAAGGACGTGCATGAGCGCATGGCCTACCTGAAGCAGGATCAGTTCGCTTACGAGGACATGCGTGTCCTGGACGTGGTGATGATGGGCCACGAGGAGCTGTGGTCCGCGATCCAGGAGCGCGACGCGATCTACGCCAACCCGGAAGCCACTGAAGACGACTACATGAAGGCCGCCGAGCTCGAAGGCAAGGTCGGGGAATACGACGGCTACACCGCCGAAGCGCGCGCCGGCGAACTGCTGCTCGGCGTTGGCATCCCGACCGAACAGCACGACGGCCCGATGAGCGAAGTGGCGCCGGGCTGGAAGCTGCGCGTGCTGCTTTGCCAGGCGCTGTTCGCCAACCCGGACATCCTCTTGCTCGACGAACCGACCAACAACCTCGACATCAACACCATCCGCTGGCTGGAAGATGTGTTGAACGGCCGTGACTCGACGATGATCATCATCTCGCACGACCGTCACTTCCTGAACCAGGTGTGCACCCACATGGCCGACCTGGACTACGGCAAGATCACCACCTACGCCGGCAACTACGACGACTTCATGGAAGCCGCGCAGCAGGCCCGCGAACGCCAGTCGGCGGCCAACGCCAAGGCCAAGGAGCGTATCGCCGAACTGCAGACCTTCGTGCGTCGCTTCTCGGCCAACGCTTCGAAGGCCAAGCAGGCGACCAGCCGCCTCAAGCTGATCGACAAGCTGAAGCCCGAAGACGTGAAACCGTCGTCGCGCCAATACCCGTGGATTCGCTTCGAATACGATGAAAAGCAGAAGCTGCACCGCCAGGCCGTCGAGATCGAGAACCTGACTTTCGCCTACGAAGGCGGCGAACGGAAGATTTTCGACAACCTGAGCATCACCATCAACGGTGGCGAGAAGATCGCCGTGATCGGCGAGAACGGCGTCGGCAAGACCACCTTCCTCAAGCTGCTGATGGGCGAACTGCAGCCGCAATACGGCACGCTGAAGTGGGCCGAGAAGGCCAAGCCCGGCTATTACGCGCAGGACCACAGCGCCGAATTTGCCGGCACGCAAAGCCTGACCGACTGGATCGTCGGCTATGCGCGCGCCTCCATCGAAGAGGGCGGCGACCTGGAAACCCTGGTGCGCGGTACGCTCGGGCGGCTACTGTTCTCCGGCGAGGAGCAGAAAAAGTCGGTCAACGTCATCTCCGGCGGCGAACAGGGCCGTATGCTCTTTGGCAAACTGATGCTGCAACGGCCGAACGTGCTGGTTATGGACGAGCCGACGAACCACCTCGACATGGAGTCGATCGAGGCGCTCAACAGCGGCCTGGAAAAATTCCCCGGCACGCTGATATTCGTGTCGCACGACCGCGAGTTCGTTTCCTCGCTGGCAACCCGGGTGTTCGAGATCAAGGGCGACGGCAAGATCGTCGACTACCTCGGCGGTTACGAGGATTACCTTTCGAGTCTCGGCGTGGACTGATCGTCCGCTGGTTTTTGCCCTTTTTCGGGCGTCGACCGCAACAGGCCGAAACGCGATGCGTCTTCGGCCTTTTTACTGGGGCATACCTTCGGCCGCCAGTGTGCGGATCAGGCGCACGCAATCGATGTCGGACTGGTGGTAGGCCGACTTCACGTATTCGATGTAGGCCCGGTCTTCGGAGTTGGGATTGTTGGCCAGCGTCGTCTGGTAGGCGAAGCGCAGGAAAAGGAAGCCGGGCTCGGGCTCTTCGATGGTGATCGTCAGGCTGCCGCCGGCATGTGCCTCGGACGGAATGATGTCGAAACGTACCCAGTGGCGTTCGAGCAGCGTGACGCGATCCTGGATCGTCGCCGGACCGAAATCCAGTTCGCGCAGCAGTTCGTTGGCTTGCCGTTCGAGGATGGTGCAGGTCTCCAGGCCGGGCAGGAAGGGCACCGGATTTTCGATGCGTTGACTGAGGCCTTGCCACAGCTGCTCGCGGGTCAAGGGGGAGACCAGCGGGTTTTCCGGGTCGTTGATCTGGATGAGGTGTTCGAAATTCATGGCTGAATTGTATTTCATCGGCGTGCCGCCCATCGCTTTGTCGACTTCGCCTTGCCGCGCTATTCGCACTGTCGGCGGCTCGTCTTCGCGCCCTGGGTGGCACGCCGACGAAATCTATAGGCCGTGTTAACATTCCCCCATGCAACTCGAACGACTCCTCCAGAAGCATGGTTTCGGCACCCGCAAGGCGTGCCGGTCGCTGATCCGACAGGAGCGGGTCGCGGTGAATGGGGCGCTTTGCGACGATCCTTTTGCCGAAATTGACACCGCCGGCCTCGTTTTCACGGTCGATGGCATCGACTGGCCGTATGCCGAATTCGCCAGCATCGTGCTGCACAAACCGGCCGGTTACGAGTGCTCGCGCAAGCCGCAGTATCACCCGAGCGTGCTCGAATTGCTGCCATTGCCCCTGCGCGAACGCGGCGTGCAACCCATCGGCCGGCTCGACGAGGACACTACCGGCCTGCTGTTGATTACCGACGACGGACAGCTTAACCACGTGCTGTCCTCATCCAAGCGCAAGGTGCCCAAAGTGTATCTGGCGACGACCAAACACCCGCTCGATCAGGCACAGGTGGATAAGCTGCTGGCCGGTGTACTGCTTAACGATGAGCCGGCGCCGATCGCCGCAGCGGCCGCCGAAATCGCCGGTGAAAACCTGCTGCGCCTGACGGTGACCGAGGGCAAATATCATCAGGTCAAGCGTATGGTTGCGGCAGCCGGCAACCGGGTCGAGGCCCTGCACCGCGAGGCGGTCGGCGATTTCGTGCTGCCCACTGACCTGAAGCCCGGCGAATGGCGCTGGCTGGCTGCGGTCGACCTGCAAAAAATGGGATATTCGGCATGACCCTGACCGAAATGCGTTACATCGTCGCACTCGCTCGCGAGCGCCATTTCGGCAAGGCGGCGGAAGCCTGTCACGTCAGCCAGCCGACCCTGTCGGTGGCCTTGAAGAAGGTCGAGGGCCAGCTCGGTGCGGCGTTGTTCGAACGAACCGCATCGGATGTGCGGATTACCGCGCTGGGCGAGCGCATCGTCGCCCAGGCCCGGCGTGTTCTCGAAGAAGCGGTGCGCCTCGAGGAGATCGCCGGTTCGGGCGGCGATCCGATGACCGGGCCGCTGCGCGTCGGCGTCATCTACACCATCGCGCCCTACCTGTTGCCGCAGCTGATTCCGGCACTGCACCGGCATGCCCCGGCGATGCCGCTGTTCCTGAAAGAGGATTTCACCGGCAACCTGATTCCGGCGCTGAAGGCGGGGGAACTCGACGTCATCGTCATCGCGCTGCCGTTTGCCGAACCCGGGCTGGTCGCCCAGCCGGTCTATGAGGAGCCGTTCCGGGTCGTCGTGCCGGCGGCTCATGCCTGGGTGGGGCGCACGGATGTGGCGGCCGACGAACTGGACGGCGAGAACCTGCTGCTGCTCGGGCAGGGCAACTGCTTCCGCGATCAGGTGCTGGAATCCTGCCCGCGCCTGACGGCACCCGATGCCCTGACGCATTCGCTCGAAGGCAGTTCGCTGGAAACCATCCGCTACATGGTGGCGAGCGGCGCTGGTGTCGCCGTGATGCCGAGCACGGCGGCCGATCCACTGATCGACCGGGAGCCGATGGTCCGCGTGCTGCCCTTTGCCGGCGAGCAGCCGGCGCGTACCGTTGGCCTGGTCTGGCGCGTCACCTTCCCGCGCCCGCAGGCCATTGACGCGATGCGGGCCGCAATCCTTTCCTGCCAGTTGCCGGGGGCGACCGCGGTACGCTGAAGTTTCACGTGAAACCCCGGCGCACCGGCGTTCAATGCATGAAGCTGCCGTCCTTGCGGATGATGGTCAGCTCGACGAAGGTCGAACCGTTATGGTTGCCCGGCGTGAAATTTACCGTGAAGCCACCGGTATCGAAATTTCGCAGGGTTTCCATGGCCGAGATGAAGCGGTCGCGGCTCAGATCCTTGCCGGATCGGCGCAGGCCTTCGACGAAGACCTTGGCTGCGATGTAACCTTCAAGACTGGTGAACGATACGTCACGCCCGCTGCCGGAAGCAGCCAGTGCCTTCTGGTAGTCGCGCACGACGGGAATGGTGCTTGCCCAGGGGAACGGAACGACCTGGGAAATGCCCACGCCAGCGCCAGCGGCGCCGAGTTCGTTGGCCAGTGCCCGACTGCCGACAAAGGAAACGGTGTAGAACTGGGGAGCACTGCCGGCGGCGCGCATGGCGTTGATGAACGCTGCGGTCGATTTGTAAGTGGTCACCATGACCACCATGTCCGGCTTGGCGGCTGCCAGCGTCTTGACGGCGGCGGCGACATCGACGGAGTTGCGCTCGACGGTGGCGGTGGCGACCAGTTGCAGATTCCGTTTGGCCATCGCCTTTTCGACCCCGGTCAGCCCGGCCTTGCCGTAGGCGTCGTTCTGGTAGAAGACGGCGATGCGTTTGACGTTGAGCGAAGTGAATTGCTCGACAATTTTCTCGGTCTCGTCACCATAGCTGGCGCGGACGTTGAAGATCAGCCGGTTGAAAGGGGTGCGTAGCGCTTCGGCACCGGTAAAAGCGCCAAAGAACGGAACGCCAGCCGGATTGGAAACCTGTAGCGCCGCCAGGCTGGTCGGCGTACCGACGTAACCGAAGAGCGCGAAGACGTCATCCTTGTCGATCAGTTGCTTGGTATTGGCCGTGGCGCGCTCCGGCTCATAGCCGTCATCCAGCGTGAGCAACTTGATCTTGCGCCCGTTTACGCCGCCTTGGCTGTTGATTTGGTCAAAATAAAGTTTGGCGCCGAGACGCATCTCGATACCGAGTTCCTGGGCCGGGCCGGTTAGCGGAACTGACTGGCCGATCAGGATGCTGCCATCGGTCACGCCGGTTTCCGCGGTGGCCAGGGTTGTCAAGGCAAGTGAGGCGACCGCCAGCAGGCGACGAACTGCCATTCTTCCAAACATCGTTTTCCCTTTCTAAGTCGATGCCGAACGTTTTTCTAACGGCAGTGCGTTTCAGGCGATCGCTTTCTTGGCTGCAGCCTTCTTGGCCGGTGCTTTTTTCTCGAATTCAAAACCCACCTTGCCGTCCTTGGCGACCAGATAGGCCGAGAACTTGCGGCGCGTGCGGTTCGATACGAATTCCTTGAGCAGGTCGGTCTTGCCGTCGGCCAGGAGTTTCTTCATCTGGGCCGCATCGATCGGCTGTTGCAGGATGATCTTGCCGGAACGGAAGTCACAGCTTTTGGCCGGGCCGAGCGATTTTTCGCAGACGTAGGAAGTGCCATGCTCGTAGACGCCGGCAGCGCACTTCGGGCACTTGCCGAGGCTTTCCTGGCCGGAAAAATCGACGGCTTCGGCTTCGGCCTCGTCGGCCTTGTCCTGGCCGAAGTCGAATTCGGGCATGAATTCGCCGTTGAGCTTGATGGCGGCGGCAAAGGTACGCCCCATCTTGTTGCGGAAGCCGGTCAGCGGGCCGATTTGGCCGTCTGTGATCAGGGCGTCGATTTCGGCCGGCTCGAACTGGCGGCCGGCGACGATCTTCCACAGTGCGTAGTCGCACTTGCCGCACTGGAATTTCTTGTAGGTTTCGCGAATCTGGCCGCCACAGCGCGGGCAGGGCGCGGTTAGCACGCCAAAATCGCCGGGAATGGTGTCGGCTTCGTAGCTCTTGGCGCGCTCGACGATGTGGCGGGTCATCTCGGCGATTTCACGCATGAATTCCTCGCGCGTGAATTCGCCTTTCTCGATGCGACCGAGCTTCCATTCCCAATCGCCGGTCAGTTCCGGCTGGGTCAGTTCGGCGATGCCAAGCCCGTTGAGCAATGTCATCAGCGAAAAGGCCTTTGCGGTCGGGATCAGTTCGCGGCCTTCGCGGTGCATGTACTGCTCGCCGATCAGGTTTTCGATGATTTGAGCGCGCGTCGCCGGCGTGCCGAGGCCGCGGCCGGCCATCGCCGCCTTGAGTTCCTCGTCGTCGACCATCTTGCCAGCGCCTTCCATGGCGGAGAGCAGGGTGGCTTCCGAGTAGCGCGGTGGCGGCTTGGTTTCGTTGGCCTTGACGGTGACCTCTTCGGTATTGACCTTTTCGCCGGCGTCGACCGCAACCAGGTTGCCCTCGCTGCCTTCCTGGCCTTCCTTGCCATGTACGGCCAGCCAGCCGGGGTTGACCAGCACCTTGCCCTCGGTCTTGAAGGGATGCCCTTCGACGCGGGTGATGCGGGTGGTGACCAGGTATTCGGCGGCCGGGAAGAAGACCGACAGGAAGCGGCGGACGACGAAGTCGTAGAGCTTCTGTTCGAGTTCGTTCAGGTGCTTCGGCGCCTGCGGCGTCGGGATGATGGCGAAGTGATCGCTGATCTTGGCGTTGTTGAAGATGCGCTTGTTCGGCATGACCCAATTGCGTGCCAGGATCTGGTGGGCAAAGGGCGAATAGCGGGCGAGCAGCACTTCGTCGTGGCCCTTGCCGGCACCTTCGCCAGTGAGCACCGAGAGGGTGGCCTTGACCGTGCCCAGATAGTCTTCCGGCAGGCAGCGCGAGTCGGTCCGCGGATAGGTGAGTACCTTGTGCTTT